>Ga0233444_10001603_pt1 | contig 25211 bp, 25 predicted proteins | sample SI_124_October20_6_FD_182792 | JGI IMG/M metagenome (GOLD analysis project Ga0233444, IMG submission 182792) | Seawater microbial communities from Saanich Inlet, British Columbia, Canada - SI_124_October2016_10_MG | ecosystem: Environmental > Aquatic > Marine > Inlet | place: Canada: British... | reverse complement strand
CGTTCACGCTCTTAAGGATATTTTCATTCGTAAGTAGCGCCGTTAGTTCTTTTTCGTCCATCATTTCACCTCACAATTTGCTTATTTCGGCCGACATAGCAGTTATAATCTTGTTACATAGATTTCTAACTAATGGATCTGTCACGCTCGAAGCAATCGTTGTTGTAAGCGTCGATGCTTTTGCCAAAGACGCGGCTTTCTTTGTAGTATCGGCTTTTGCTTCGTCGAAGTAAATATCCATTAGTGCTTGAACTGTTGCTAAGTAAGTCACTGATGCTTCTGCATCGGTTGTGCTTAATGCTCCTGAATTAACTGCCTTAACAAAGTCTGCGTATCGAGTGGTTGCTGCGGAAGTTTTCTTAACTCCAAAGATTGAACTCATTAATGCTGTAGGCGCTGCAATAGAAGCACCATCATCAAATAAAGTCTTAATAGAATAATCAATCATTATTAATGCAAATCTTAAATCATCGTTACTCATAGTATAATCATACTTGCCTTTAGCCAATTCCATCACATCATAGAGTAGTTCGATAACAGACTTTCCTAACTCTTGATTCGAATTTATCGTGTGTAGTCCTTCCGGTCTCCAGTGGGTGAATACAAATTGTGTAAAGTTGTTTTGGTTGCCTTTGACTGCGCTTGCATCGCCGGCAGAGACTCCCAATCCTGTCAAAAATGCCTCTCTAGATTTTGGACCTTTTAAGATGGTATCTTTAAACTTCTTGTAAGTGATTTGTTTATAGTCGTCACTAACTAGTGCGCTTCCATCTGTTAGTCCTTGTAGAATACTCATACTGACCTTTGACTCGAAGTTTTTACTAGGGTCTCTAATGTCCACGATTTCTGGTATCGCGTCTAGGAAAGCATCCATAATAGCATACATTAGCATTGGAGGCCACCCTTTCGGAGGTGAAGGATAATATCCTCCCATATCTCTAAGGAAAATAAACTTGGAAGGATTAGTGTCCTTCGTTGATGAGAATCTAAACTCATCTAGATTTAGCGCTTCAACAATATGTGCGATAAGTTGTTCGTCATCTGGGACTTTGCCCCTGGATAATTTTACCTTTGCTTCCTGTGAATCTCCTGCCGTGTCTTTGAAAACTGTTGGTGAGAATTTCTTTACATACGGTGTCATGTATGGAATAAATTGTAGTGCAGTCTTCCAGAAACCTGCTCTAACCATGACTCTATTCTGTATTAACTTTGACTCTTTTTTGTTAAGTTTTAGTCGCTTACCACTAGTATCTAGATTATTAGGGAATCTCTTTGCTACACCTAATAGAGTATCTATCTCTGTAGGGGTTAATAGACTCATAGCACGGATTGGATAAATAAACTCTGTTGTTGCTGCCAAAGCATATTCACGGCCTTTGTAAAAGTCTTCTGCTTTTGTGGGCATAAGATACATTAACTTCCCAAAGTTATTAGCGAAGTTCTTCTTTTCTTCGCTATCAAAGCCCGCGCTTATTTTGTTAATGGTTCTAACCGCTCCTCGGTTTCCTGAAGCGATTGCTAAGAATGGTGCTAAAACTTCTTTTACGAACTGATCAAGTCGTGCTCTAGTTAAATCATACTTAGCACTAATTTTAGACTCTCCAACTATTTGTGACCGTTTTTCGACATCCTTGATTCCGTGATCATCCAAATATCTGTGAATCATAATCTCGGAGTCATACATTTCCTTTGGTGCATCGGCGAGGAAAGGAGTTTTGCCTCCTGGGTTAGTTCTTGGAACTGCCGAGTAAGCATAGAGCAGTCCAGCGGTTGTAGGAGAAATTTCGTCGGCGGTTGAACGCTTACTTAGAAGAATCGTTAATGTATTTACTGCTCCGAAGATTCCTTCTTGAGCGACCATTCGCTCAACCAATGCTGGGTCTAAGTCTCTCGGCAAAAGTTGATTTGAAAAGTTTCCACTTCTTGCGAAGTTCGGAGAAGGCGTGAAATCTGTCGGTAGCGGGAGCGAAGGATTGCTTCTAACTCCGCTACGGCCACTAACGATGCTAACTACTATTTCGGCATCTGCGGGATTTGGCCTAACTAAATCACTAAGAGTCATTGGGTTTCCTATCGAATCGGCCAACTTATAATCGGATGTTCCGCCAGGATTCGACCTAGCCATTTTAGACTTGACCCACTTATGTGCATCAAGAAGGGAGCCGCCACTAAGGGAACTTGGAACCGTCACTCGCATGAATATCACCGGCTAGCCTTCGCCTTACCGGTCTTGCGACGGACACCATCGTAATAAGAACCTCGCTCGGTCTTGTCTATAATAAAGCGATAATATGTTCCTTTGACAGAAGCCATCTTAGGCATTCCGTAAGTATCTACAATCTTTTGCCATGTTGCTTGTAGTTTTTTATCTCCTTTCTTCATACCGATTGTTTTGTAGCCTTTGGTTGGATGAGTGACTGGCTTAAAGTGTGAGATAGGTAGGCGGATTCGGAAAGGTGCATCTTCTCCGGTTGCCTTTAGTTTTCCTACTTGAACAAGTTTGATTCCTGGGAAGTGTTTGTTAAGTCCCTTTGTCCACTTTGCGGTGTCTTTAGACTGTCCGTGCTTTTCTTCTCCAGATCCTCTCTTCATCTTAAGTTGTGACTTAGGATGGATTTCCATGAAAAGGAATTTTCCTCGTCCTACGGGATTAGGCTTAACCGCCTGTTGGATTTGCTTTCTCTTGTCGCGTTGCTTCTTATCTTCAAAGGTCTTTGTTCCTTTGTTTAAGAAAGCGGAGTAGTCTGTGAGTGCCCACTTGCCACCTGTGGACTCTAATACGGCAACGGGCGTGGTGTCAAAGTAAGACTTGTGCAAGATTAACTGTGCGCCTTCGGCCTCATTGGGTTTCCCAAGATTACCAGATTTAAGTTTGCCCATTATTGCTGCGCCCTTTTTCCCCTGTTGAGAAACACTGACGAAAGCCATGTTTCCTTCAAGATATTTAGCAAACTGGTCTTGTGCTAATGGGTTATTCTTGCCCCCAGCGGAAACCCTAAAGATTTCCCCTGCTTCGAATTTAACTTGTCCTGAGTCTTTGGCCTTGCCTGTTGATGGGTCGATTCCTGCATTTGCGCCTACATGGTGAGCAAGTGCTAACTTGGTAGACATAGGCTTGTAGTTAAACGGATGAGCCATTAGAACATCGAGAATGCTTCGGCAGGTTCTCGTATCTCCGACTTGATAGGCGGAAACACACTTTCGCATCAAAAGGTCTGCTTCGAGTGCTTGGTCTTGTGAAGCGGTGGTTTGGAATGCGTAGGATTTTCCTCCAGCGATGTTTTCTTGCATTTCTTGAATCATTTCGACATGTGCAGCACCGAGAGGGATATATCGAGAACGGAAGTCCATGAAGACTCTATCTCCTTCATCATTATGCATAGCGTTAAGAGTATAATAGTTGTATATGTTAAGTCTAGTAGACTTAAGAATATCTAAGGCTAGTCCGAACATCTTATCATACCTATGGCTAGAGAAGTCAGAACCTTTCATGGCGTTTGGTGCTTTTGCCGTCATTAAATCGTAAGCGATTTGTCCTTTAGCAAACTCGGAGTTAATATCAGCGCCAGGATTAACACGGCGACGGAAAGCACGATGACTAGGGTCACTCTCCCATTCCTTAATGAATCCATAAATCGAGAGTTGATCTTGTGGAGAAACCTCGTAAGAAAGTTCTGCCGAGATATCTAGTGGATTCATGTTACGAACATAGTCATACCATGTCTCTGCCGTTGCTAGCATGAGCATTTCTGGGTATGGGCGCCTAGAGGTGTTTTGATTTTCTTTCGCATTGAGTAGCCCTTTAAAGTTGGAAAACTTCCTAGCGAGTTTTGCGCCTGTGCCTAAGATTCTTCCTTTAACTCTTCTCTCTCCATCGATTGCAGATTGCAACCTTAGATTTCTCCAGCCCATAACGGCTGAACCCGCCGTTCCAGGAGGATTTCTCCCTACTTCGTCAAACTCGTCAGCAGGAGTCATGTTATCATACATTTCACTCATTCCAGATTCTTCTTGCATCATATAGTCGGGCATGGTTGTTCCCATTCCGCCGACATTCATTTTGAGATCTTCCATTCCGTCTAAAGGAATTCGTGGATTATTATAAACGACTTTTGTTAGAACTCCGCCAGGGTTAGTTCCAGTGTTTGTTTGATAAACCGTATAGTTAGGGGTGCTTTCAACTGGTTCATATTCGCCTTCTGGAACATTGACTCGCTCGCCGGTTGGGTTTGTAAATATCATACTAATTTCTCCTTTGGTTTTGGTTGCGGGCGGTTGATGTATAGGATGAGTGCGACGCCTAGACCAGTAGTCACGAGAACCCCACTTCCTACCCAATTAAAGAACTTCCTAAACCCGCCTTTATCTTCATAGATATAGGCATCGTTTTTAGGTTCCCCCTCTACTGGGGCGGAACCTAGTCCTCTAAAGGGCGACCACCTCCAGAGTAGCCCGCGAAGCCTGGTGGTTTTGTCTTGAATGCGGATTTTGGTTTTGCTGTCATTGGTGTAATTCCTGCTCCTAATGAAGAGCCAGAAGAATATCTTTTAGCAGATCCACGGCGACCAGTATTACCAAAGTAGCCTTGTAGTGTCTGCATCTTAGTTGTCGCATTGATTCGTATGTTTTCTAGGAGTTTTAGTTTCCCGTCAATAACTTGTAGTTTCTGTGCCCTAATCGCTTTATCATAAACAAGGTAGTTTGACTTGGTTAATTCATTAATCAAATCTTTAACTTCGGAAGCGATTGATCTCCACATAGCACTTTGAGCCTTTTCTAAGCCCCTATCTGCTGATACAAGTGATATCTCTAGTTCCTGTAGTTTAGTCATGCGCCCTGCCGCGATGTTTTGAATAGATGCTGATAGTGTTGCCTTAACTGCTGTCTCCAATTCCTTTTCTATTTTCATAAGATTGTTAGAAACTTGAACGCGCATATTTTCTGCATTTCCAGGAGAAGGATCGTGCATGTATGCTTGTCTAACACTATCCAATACCTTAGACATGTCAGTATCTAGTTTATTTCTTAGTGCTTTAGGCATATTTGCAACATTGTCACCATAGACTCGTGCAATCCTATCTATTTCTGCACCAGCCATAGTAATAACTTCATTCCATAGTGGTGAGTCGGCAGGTGTCATACTATGAACAGAGCCTAACATACCATTGAGTTGCACTTGTTGCTTTTGCACAATACCTTGTATCTCTCTTGCAATAGAATTAACGGTTTCATCTGCTTCCGAGCGAAGCATACCTTCTGTGGTATCTGGCAAAGTAAAAGTATCGTTTGCCATATTCACGAAATCATTAAGGATATTTTGAATCGTATTTAACTTAGAAGTTCCCATAGCAACCTCTAAGTCATTGTTGCGAAGCAACATTCTAACACGGTCACTAGTCTCCGCGATTATGTCATTTACTATACCTGCATGGACCGCCATTATATCACCCGATGTATCATGTCTTTATGAGATTGTTCCTTAAGCACTAGGTTTAGGTTTTGCAAATAACCCAGCAATTGCTCCTCCTGTCTTCTCTCTAGCATCTGCTTTTGCTGAAATAACATCTGCCTTATTTCTCCCGCCCGCTCTTCTTATTGCAGCAAATCCAGCGCCTATCCCTTTTGGTAGTCCATAGGCTACTGAATACATCATACCGATTGCTGCTAGTGCCGCAACTCCTGAAAGTGCTCCTGCTATCAATTTTTCTTCAAGATTTAAATCTGCTAAACCTTTAACTTGTTCTTTAGTGAACTCGGCGGTTGCTCTTCCTACAAACTTACCAGTATTCCCTGCAGTTTCTATGCTTTCTTTCCATCCACTTAATCCAGCAAATCCGATAAAAGGAGTTTCTTCCTCTTCCTCTCCTGACATTGGTAATGGCATCATATTAACATCAAAGTCATCATTAGTATATGCAGCACCGTTAAGTGTTCCCCATTTCTCAGTAACATCTTCAACATAGAAGTTTCCTTGATTAGAGAACCCTGCAATTACTTGTGGTTGAACTTCTGGTTTCAACACTACATCTTTATTGCCAAACTTGTAGTTTGCTTTGAACCAGTCATTAGTATATCGCACCATTCTAGGGTCTTCCTCACTTGGAGCGGTTTGATTGGCTAATTCTATGATTATCTTCTCTTGTTCATTTAGTGATTCGATTTCGGATACATCTATTGCATCGTAGTCCATATCATTAATTGCTAACTGCATATCTTTTGTATAACCTTCTTCTGCGAAGATTTTTTGTTGCTGCGTTTCGGCAACTACATCCCACTTCTGCTGCATTAACTTGTTAAAAGGAGTTCTTGACAAAATATGTATTTGTTGCTCTGGATTGTTGGGGTCGGAAATAGCATAGGGTCGCCCTTCGATTTGTTGTAACTTTCCTGCGTCGTCATAGTCAAGATAAGGTCCATGATAGTATTTTGGTAGTTGGAACCAAGCAATAGAGAATGGGAATGAGTAGGTTTCTCCCATACTTCCTTTGATTAGATACTTTGTGGGGTCGTTGGGGTCGTGACCAGTTAATCCCGCCTTGCTAAACCAAGAAACATTTAATTCTGTGCCATCGAAAAGCGCTTCGAATGTTCTTCTTAATACATCTTCTCCTAAGACATTAATGTTGTCTTTCAAATCGTTAGTAGTGATGTGCCCAACTAGTTCTAAGAAGTCCGCTTTTTCTGTCCCTTCTCTTCCAGAATAAAGTCTTGGCTTTCTATCATTCGGTGGCGCAATATTAATTGCAACATATTCTGGACTATCGCCTGGTGGTTCTTCGTCGCCATAATTGGGACGCTCTTCTGCAGGAATACCATTGACCCAGTATCTTGTGCTTAAAATAGTATTAGTGCTAGTCATTGTTCCTAGTGCTTTACCAATAACAACTACGACGCTATCTGGCTTCATCTCCCCATCTGCATAATATGAAAAGTCTATTTCGGGGTTGTCTAAGTAGGTGAACTTGGCGGGGTCTGCGATATGAACCTTGAATGCAAAAGCGGTGTCCATTGACCCTGTGCCTGACGGGTGAAGGAAACCTGCTCTACGATGGGATGGTGGGTCACAATAAAGAACGGCCTTAATGCTTCTTTTGCCTGAGAATTCTTTTCCTCCGATAGTTTGAGTAAAGGTTGCTCTCTGCTCTGTAGTCGAATCTTTACCCTCTATTCTACCTAGTAGATTATATTGTATATTATTACTAGCACTACTAGAGAAACTTGGATAGGCCTTTTGGATAACCTCTCTTTCATAACTATAATCCGGGAAACCGTTTTTTATTCCTCTTTGGATTGCAGCGGCGTCAGATTTCGGGTCTAATTGTCGTGGAACTCTAAAAATGAATCTTATCTTGCCTTTGCTATCTGTAGTGAAGTCGAATGGTGGATGTGGTCTTGGCTGCGACCATGTTTTAGTTTTAGGGTTATACCATTCTACATTCATAGCATAATCCTTTTTGTTGAAGGTCTTCCCGTTCTTTTTGAATGTGGGCGAAAGAAGCGGTTCTTTCTCGATTTTGTAAGGTATCGCACTTGCGGTGTCATTGGTAACGATTAACCCATCCTTGTCTTTAGGGTGCTTGAATGTGTCTCCATCGGACTGTCCGTAAAAGACGAAATCATCTACCAAGAACACCTTATTTCCTTTTATTTTTACATCGTCAGCATAATGCCAAACACTATTTCCTCCGGCTGGTGCGGTAATTACTGACGCGGCGTTTGCCCATGAAGGATCATCTATGAAGTTCTCGCCCGCTTGCATTGTGTCTCCGATCCATTTGCTTCCCGGCATTACTGATGCTGTTTCCTTTATATCTTTCCAACTAGGTAGACTAAACCCATCTAATCCTGGCGCTCTTTCAACATTTAGTGACTGCGCGATTTTTGACATGCCTTGAGGATTATCGTGAACAAAGTATTGCATAACCATACAGATAGGGACTCCCGCTGGCATTCCTCTTTCGAGTTTTTCCATGGCGTCATAGCCTTTCATCGTTCCGTCTGGATAGTATGTCATTTGATATGTCGAACCTCTAAAGGCATAATAACCACTATTGTCAGAAACATATAGTGGTCCAGGGTCGCTTCCTTCGCCTTTCGCCCTAGAATTACTACTTTCTGGTGTTCCGGAGAACCCATGCTTGAACCAGCGATGTTTGCTAAGTTTTCCTGACCAAATATCCTTTACTCCCGATACTGTTTTAATCACTTCGTCATCGGCTTTCTTAACAAAACCAGCGTGATAATCATCCGTCATTCCCGAATGACCTGAGCCTAGACCTGCGTAACCTCCAAGAGATTGCGTATAGTATGAGTTTTTAGTTTCGCTCAACAACAACATGTTACTAGAAAGACCTTTCTTTTCTCGATTAGAGAGGAATCTTGTATTGATTCTTGCATCTGCCTTTCCTGCGACAACAAATCTAAACTTTGGGAGTTCAGCAAAAGGAATTTGAACTGCAGCAAAGTGTTCTCCAGCGCTAACTCTTCTAACGAATAGCCAGCAATCGTTGCCAGTAGAATCGTTAAAAACTGCTCCAATAAGTGCTTTTCCATTTCCAGATACTTGAAGTCTAAAGAGACAATCTCTATTTCGTTGTGCGGGAAACTTCTTTCCTAGCCACTTTCCTTTGTTCCATATTGGTATTTCTCTTTTATCGTAATAAATAGAAGCGCTAACAATACGAAGTTTTGGCATGACTTCGCCTGGTGACAACGGAAGTTTTTGATGCGATGCACCTAAACCTCCGAGGTTTCCAATTGCTCTTGCCCTTCTCGCTACCGTCATTTTAACAACCTTTGCATGGAGTTTCTTGTCTTAGACAGTCCTCCAGCAAGGCCAGACATTTCGGAAATTTTAACCTTCCTTTGTAGAGGATCGACTTTAACACTATACTGCTTAACGAAATACCCTGACTTGTTCATGAGATCCGTTGCTAACTTATTAGCAGCAAGTTCCATCTTTTTCGGGTCATTGTTATGGCTAGCGAGTTCGACCATCATGGCGTTTCCTGCTGGTGTTAGTTCGGGGAACTTCTCAAGCCCTGTCATTTCAGGTATCATGCTTTTAATCATGGCAACATCTTCTGGTTTAGCATATGTTTCCCAACTTCGCATTTTAGTATTATTAGTCATGTTAGGGTTATCAAAGTTAATCCTTGCCCCTGCTCTTTTACGCATGAGTGCCGTATCTCTAAGTGCTCTCGATTTATTTCTAATTAAATGATTAGGCATACCTGCGAAACCTGCAATACCGTTTGCGGTGTTCCAATCTTCCCATTTTTTAGCATTAGTCGGGAATTTTGGACCATAGTAGGTATCTCCATACTTTTTGGCTTTATTTTTAGAGAGACTTTTTTCCCAAGATGCAAGGGTGGATCCGTATGACTTACCATAAGGATTATCTTTTATGGTTTTAGTCGATGGGGCGTCATAACCCATTTCGTTCAACGCTGCAGACGAAGAACTACTGGAACTTGATTTGGCTCTACTAAACCAAGAAGAAACCTTGTCCTTTGCTTTATCTGCTACGGACTGTGCTTGTTGCTGGACAGACTTTACTGTTTCTTTTACTTGTTGCTCAACAGGCTTTTTTACCTTTGCTGGGAGTGGCTTATTTGCCCTCCAACTGCTTCTTGCATTCCTTTCCATTATATTTCGCATAAAAGAGTTAGGCGCTTTACCGTTGCGGGCTTCAAAGTTATCTAAGAATCGGACATAGTAATCGGCTTCAAGAAGTCCTCTTGGATTTAGACCGGCAGATTTAGCCTGTGGAGGTTTCTTTCCATCGGCTCTGTCGTTGCCTCTTGAAGTGAAACCTGCTCTATCATCTTCTGTCCAACTAGTAGATTGTTGGTATGCTTTTTGGTATGCTTTTTGTCGCTTATCTGGACTTGCTCTTTCGAACATGATATCTCCACCTTCGAATACATTCGGTCCTGTTGCACGATTTACTTTGTCTTCGGCGTAAGGATTGTATTTGTTTGCTGGCTTTCCTTTTCTCGGAACAACATTTTGTCGTCGTGGTGCGGGCGATAGGCGACCCGTAGGGACTCTTTTTGACGATTTATATCGTTGGAGTTCATCGATTTCGGATTGCTTGAATCTAATTCTTGTAGCACCTTCGCTACGGGAAAGAACATTATTTCTAATCTTCTGGTTAATGATATCGATATCTCGCGCCAACTTATTCTGGCGTCGAGTGACTAGGATTGATTCGTCTGCACTATAAGGCAGTCTAATTGGCATTGGTCCTCCTAACATCATTCCACTCTCCCGATAATAAATAGTGCTGTAAGTAATCCGAACCCTACTGCAAGTGCTTTACTGGTTCCCTCTCCTAATGATGGGAAACCGTGCATACCATTAACACTTGGGGTAGCAAATCTACTTGCGTCGTCTACTATACTAAAGATTCCCTTAGCATGGTCTCTAACTTGCGTGACTGGAGATAGTTCATAATCTCGTAGTTTTGATTGTAGGGCGTTTCGCTCACGCATACTATCTTGCCGTGTCTTAAGTGCGTCCGAATTAAGTTTGTTCACTTGACTTTGTAACTTTCTTATTTCGGCGTGCGAATGTCCTCGTGATGGTTGAGGGAATAGTCTTCCCCTGTTTTGAAAAGAAAATTGTCCGTGCTTAACACGATTCATAAATGAAGGGTATGTTGGATTCATGGCGTTCCACTTTTGTTTTGTGGGTCTAGGTTGCAACTTCCTCATAGTAGGTTTAGGTAGCATTAGTCTAGGTGCTCTAATTGATACTCGCATATTCCTACTATATGTTCTAGGGATTGCTGTTGGTAATCTAATGGAAGTTTTCGGTGGGGAAGGCCTGACTTTTGCAGGTGGTGCAGGTGGTGCAGGTGGTGCAGGTGGTGCAGGTGGACTAGGAGTTGATGGTGGAGTGGGTTTTGTTTCTTCGGGAGGTTTTTGTTGTCTATCCTCTTCTTCCGCTCGTCGTTCCTCTTCTTCCGCTCGTCGTCGTGCCTCTTCTTGTTTGCGAGCGGCTTCTTCGGCTTCTTCGGCTTCTTTCCTTTTCCGTTCTTCTTCTTGAGCGATTCTCTCAGCGTCCGGATCTTCTTCGTTTTTAGGAGGAGTTGTGACGGTCACAGTTTGACTACCTTGAGAACCTTTATTGGATTGATTGGAAATCAGTTGTTCGGTTATGACTTTTCTCGCTTGCAGTTCCTTTTGATCCTTATCGAGATTGTTATTGTTTGCAATCTCTCGTAGCATCTCCTTAACTATTGGATTTTTGTCTACCGGAGAATTGTTGCCTGCGGTTGCCGTAGTAGAACTAGTTGCTTTTACAAACCCAAAGTTGCGGTATCTTCTCATTTACTCTCCCCCTTATTTGCGGGAGAGGAAGTAGACAAGAGCCAAACCCGCGCCAATCATCATAGCATTATTTGAAAGAACAAAACCTTCGCTTGCGGTGACTTGATTTGCCATCATTGTTTGTGCGCTAGAAGAAGGATCTGCTTCTACTGCTGCATCTGCTTCTGCTCCTTGTAGATAATGCCCATTTAAGTAAGCATCAATCATGGCATCGTCGTCGCTGCCTGTTGCACCGTAGAAACCATTGACCGGTAAATCTCCTTGTGCTTGTTCATCATTACCATACCATCCACTACCAATACCAAAGAATCCTTCGTATCTTGGAGTAGGTTTTCTTCCCTTGAATCCAGCATGACTATATCCATAGTAGCCAGATTTAGATGGGTGTTCGAATTCAGGCGTCTTAGGTAGTGCGCCAACTCGACGCTGCAATCCAATATTCATACTAGGCATATTTTTTCCCTCACTTGTAATAGCGGTTAAACAATGTTAGCGCTAACAGCCCCACGGCTACCCCACTAAAAAGAATTCCCCATGTTTCACCAGTTTTCCATGAGATATCTCCCATGTTTTGATACTCCGGTCCTTGGAGTATTTTGTAAGCATCTTGTGACTTAGGTATATTCATTATCTTCCACCTCTTTTCATAACTTTGTTCATCATTTTTAAGAATGGATGCTTATCTATAAGTTGTGGTAAGAATCCTCCACGGTTTGCTAAATGATGTGCTTCGTTAAATGATTGGTCTTTCGACTTAATATGAAAATCTCTTTCCATAATCGTATGCATCACATCGATATGTGCAGGATGAGTATTAGGTGGATGTCTATCTGCAATTTCTTGTCTAGACATATTATGGCTACCTAGACCCATTAGTCCTGCTATACCTCTAATAGATTTCTTCATAATAGGTGCTCTAACGGTTTCAGCATTAGCCATTAACGGATATACTTTTGAAATGGGGACTGATTCTCCTAGTTTAAATTGTGGATAAATGAGTTCGCAAGGAATCCAGTTCCTACCAAACTCTTTTGTTGGTCCGAATGTTTTGGTGACTAACATAACATGGTTAAACACCCCATCATTATTTGAATCGACAATAAGTGCACCAACTGGGTAGCCTAGTGTTCCTAACAATGCTCCACCAAGGATTACGAAATCGTCACAGTCCCCTGCGGACTTTCCAGTTTCGATATCTTTGATCATTCTTCGTGCGGTGTGGAAAAATTCTACTCCGAAAGGATCTTTCCGGTAGACCATATGTCGTTGAACCCACTTAACTACTGCCCGGATTTCTCCTAGTTCGTCGTGCCCTGCAACGCCTGCGGCATTAACAATATCGACTGCTTTCTTTCGGACAAACTCGTCCCTCATACCATCCTCTATAAGGTCGGTAAGAATGCGGACGACTCCCTCAAATCTTTTTTGTGGATTAACTCCTGGTTTAAACTTAACCCGAAGTATTTTGCCGTCCTCCATGAGCCTTGGGAAGTGTAACTTATGTTTAAGGATATTTGGTGGCGAATATTGATAACCCCATGTAAAGTGGTCTTTTTGGATGAAGCAATTAGAATTTACCATACCTGGCGAACCGATCTCACAAGGAAGACCAAGATTTTCAACTCGTGGTGGTTTTGCTAGAGCCTATGACCCTAAGAAAAGTAGAGATGGTAAGGCTGTTGTAAAACTATGTGCTAAGGAAGCCGTGGACAATGCTAGGTGGACTGAACCTATGACTGGCCCGATAGAAATGCTTGTGCAGTTTGCAATAGCGCTACCTAAGTCACAGTATCGAAAGCGAAGTCCTATACCTCGTAAGTGGCGAGTAAAGAAGCCCGATATTGATAATCTTATGAAACTTGTAAAGGATGCTTGCTCAAGTGTTGTATTCTTAGACGATAACCAAGTGGTTCGTGTGATTGCTGAAAAGATACAATGTGCCCAAGACGAAGCACCATTCACAAAGATTCGTTTTACCGAGTTAGAAGAACTATGATTTGCGCGGAGGTGCAAGGTTTAGGTTCGGTCTCTTCCTTTTAGGTGGTGACAAAACGAGTTTTGGTTCAACATCAACGGTCTTCTCTGGCTCGACGACGATCGGCTCCGAGAAAAACTCATCTTCGTCTTCTTCGTAAAACTCATTTTCCTCTGGCTCTTCAAAGAACTCTTGGTCGTATCCGAAGTCCATCTGCGGGACTGGAACGGGTTGGAAATTATCCGCCCTTTCTTTAGCGTCGTTTTTAGATTTGATGAATCCCATTATTTCTTCTGCTGCGCCGAGAAGTTCTTTCCAATCGACTCGCTTTGCTTGTGCGATATATGCGGAAACATCCACTTCTTTTAGATGAGATAGAACTTCACTTAGTCCATCTTTATTATCTTTCAATTGCTGAACTGTATCTGCAATTGGTTCTAAATCTAATTCGTCTAAATCCATTCCGATTTTCCTAAAGATGCCTCTTGCTTCTTCTAAGTCTGTTGTAAATGTGTCCACCTTTTCGCTAGCATTGTTTAGAACTTCTTCCAAGTTTTCCATCTCTGTCATAATAGTGTCTAGGTGATCTAGAGCATCTTGACTATGACCGTCTAGCCTAATAGTAAGAATAGCGATAATAGAGTTAATAGATGCGTTCATGATTGCTAATGCTACTATTCCTGAAAATAATAAATCTGAATCTACCACTTCTGACATAATTATAAAAGTAACAATTGCTGGAATAATGAAGATACAGATGTATGCCCATGTCGGTAAAAATTTGTCTGGGACTTCTTCACTTTCGAGGTCTGCCATCAATTTGCGAATCTTTCGTATTTCGATTGAATCTTCTTCTAGTGCAGTCAATGTATCACATTCCTTCTATAGGTGGTGCGCCCTTTTGTCGTGCATCCGCCGCTACTGCTGCTAGCATGTGTCTACAAACTTCTGCAACATCGGGGTTCAGTAAGTATTCGTAATCATAACTAATTGTTCCCGTATTCTTGAAAGGTTCGATTGTTGCTACTAATTCTTCGTATGTATTTTCTGCGAAGATTTTGTAAAACTCTGGTCTATCTCTAAGTTGTTCAACAACAACTGCTAGTATTAGATTACTTGGGGCTTGACCTGGCTTTGTCTTGGATAGGAGATCTTTCAGACCCAATCCAATGTCTCTTAGATTTAGAATGAGTAGAATCTTCTCGGTCATCTTAATAAGTTTCATTTGTGGAAGCAATTCTGGATGTTCTACAAGGGTTGTTTCTACTGCAACCTCTACTTGTTGTTTTACTGCTTCTAAATTCTTAGGGTCTTGTAGTGAAGGCCCCATTAGTTGTGATAGTGTAGACATTAGTGCTTGTTGATATTCGTCGGTCGAGGGTTCTCTTGGAACTTCTTGCATCTCAACTTCTTGTTGTTGTGGCGGTGCATTTTCTTCTCCGAAATACCCCGAAGGTGGTTGTTCTACTGGTTGCGGTTGCTCATAGAGAAATTGTTGTTCTGGAATACCAGGGTTGTGCATAACTTGTTCGCGTTGTTGTGGTATAGGTTGTGGTATAGGTTGTGCGTATGGGTTATATCCTGGGACATTGTAACCAGCAGGTGTATTATTTCTACTACCGATTGCTCCACCAATGCCACCTACTGCGGCTTTCATGGTATCGGAACCAATGACATCTTTCACCATGTCTTTCCAATCTCCATTATCTCCACCGCCTAACATTTGATCGACCACTTTCTCTTTCATGATTTTCTTCATGTCCGAGTCAAAGAATCCATCTCCATCTCCGCTTTTCTTAATCATCTCTCGCATGAAAGACATTTGTTGATTCATAAATTGTTGGTCTCTAGCCATGGCTTCTCGGCGTTGGCTTTCTTCGCGGTTTTGGTCTAACTTTCGTTGTTCCATCCCTTGCATCATTTGGAATTGTTGTTGTTGCATAGCCATGCGTTGCTGTGATGTTAAGAAGTTCATCATCGCCCACATTCCCATAGAGTCGCCATTTCCTCCTTGTGGAGGTGGCATAAGTCCTGGGTCGCTAATGTTCCCCATGCCTCCCATGCCTCCCATGCCTCCTTGTTGATGGTCGCTAACGGGTTCGTCTTTAATCATATATTGTCCTAGATTTTCGGAAGGATTTACACTATTGCTTGGTGATTTCTTTAGTGCGCTTTCTGCACTAAATCCTTGAGAATTGAGCCAAGCGGCGTAGTATCTTTTAATTTCGGAAAGTGGTGCTCCAACTCGATCAGATAAAACTTCAAACAATGGATTACCATCTCCACCCTTGTGAACGGGTAGTGAACCTTCGTCATACCAGTCGTCGTTAGTAAAAGCATTTTTCAATAACTTCTTTCTTTCTTTGGGCGTGAGAAGTCTCCATTGTGGATCTTCTTCTTTATCTTCCTCGTAATCGTAATCTTCTTCGTATTCTTCTGTCACTATAATCACTCCAATGGATTTCCTTCCATATCACAATCAATCTCTTCCCCTGTCACAGGGTCTATAAAATAATAAGAGCCATCGTTAGGATCTTTATAGATTTCAATATCTTCGTCGTAATCGCTTGCCGATTTTCTAACTGTATCTTGAAACGCTTTCTTTGCTTTTAGCGCTCCTCCAAATATTTTCCCGCCAAGCATTCCACCTAACTCCATCATACCTTCTTTAACAACATCCTCTGGAGATCTAATCTTTCCAGCCTCGTCTAAGGGAACACCGTGTTCTAATAGAGTTGCTGCGGTGTTCATAACATTACTTCTAAAGTCAGGAACTAGTTGTGGTGCTAGATATGGGTTAGCAATTAACTTCGCATAAATGCGAACCATTTCATCCCTATTTTCTTTGAGCACTCTTGTTAAGTCAGCAGATACAATTTCTGTTCTTGACTCGTAGTCTTTTCCCGTATCGAAAAATTCTTTTTCATCGACCAAATTATCACCTCAATTATAGGGGTTGGTTTCGTCCTTTGCTTTTGTATTGTCTTCTTGGGGTTCTTCTTCGCCTATCTCTTCGGAGATTTCTTCTAGAAGTTCCGCAAAGTCTTCCAACTCTGTTAGAATAACAAACTCTTTCACTTGTTCGATAAGTGTCGGTTCGTTCCATTCTAGTAGTGAAACCTTTTCCCAAGGGAATAGGCTAAACCTAGGTTGTAAAATATCTTTACCTTCTGTATCTGTCCCAATGACAACTTTATGTTCTACGAATAAACCATTACCGCCTTGAATAACTTCTACATTTTCAAATTCGGTGACTGACCCATCATGCTTTGCTACAATAACTCGGTTGGCTTTAACCTGCATGTGCCCAACTTACTTCGTTGCCTACTTAAACTAGACAGTTGGCAACTTCGATGTTTTTCTTAAACATGCAAAAAACATCATAACTTTCAAGACCCCAAGTAAATACCCTCTAATCGTTAGGTTGCTATAATATGGGTCGTCCGAAAACTAAAAGTCCTTTTGATCCCCCTAATCCGAGAACTATTCGGGGGAGACAATTAAGAGAGCGGGCCGTAAAGGAAGTTCTCTTTTGGGAAAACTATAACAGTCCTAAAAGAGATTTTATGGATGAGTTAGAAGAAACCGAAAGTAGATCTAACTATAAACCTAAAGTGGTTAAATTATCTTCTGAAGATATGGAAACCATATACGACATTAATCGTTTATGGGAGATAGGAACATTTCGTTATATCCCTGAAGCAGTGGCGGAGAGATTATTATCTGACCATATCATCGGTAACTTTGGTAAATTAAAAGATGGTAATGTTAGTTTCGACACCATAGCCGACCCTGATAACCCTATATCTATACCTCATAATATTCTAACTCGTATGGGACTAGAAGTATTAAGGCTATATCTAATGGGAGTAGATCCCTACATGAGAGCAGTTGTTAGAAGAGTAATTACTTCTAACGGAGAAACGCTTCACCTTAAAAGAATCATGTATGGTGTTTCCCATTCCGCAATCGCGCTTAACAACGATTACGAATTAGAAGACGATGATGACTTTGACTTCTCATCAACTGACGGTCTCGACTTCTAGGGTTTCTTCCTGTGCATATCCGAAGTCTACTTCACAAGCACCGCCTGCACAAGCGACTTCTCCACTAAGGTCGGTGTTATCACTAACTTCCAATACATCATCTAGATTAATGTTCTTTAACTTTTCAAACATAACTTCGTATGTTTCTTTTGAACAATCTTCAAATGGCGCTTGAACATAACTGCCACCATCATACGGTAGAACAGAAAGACCGTTGTAATGTTCGCGGTTCTCCCACATCCAATCTCCTACATCTTCCCACTCGCTTTCCTTTATAGAAACGGTTGCAGAGACATTGTGACAGTTCTGCCCTTCTCTATGTCCAGGAACTACCCATTCTTTAGTAACTTTCTCCACTCTCTTTAGGAAGTGAATGGCGGACTCGTTTCTATGAATTGCTTCTTCGGGTGCTCTCTGTGGGACAGAGATAACTGCTTGAGCAGTTGGGTTGAATCGCTCATCTTCTATAAGGTCCGGATGGTTTGTAGATAAGTAATTGTAAATCGCTTCATTTTTACCTACGCGGACTCTGCGTATGTAATGAGGGGCGTGCCAAGCATGAATACCACTGGATGTGCCAAGTGTCAGGGAAGTTGTTCCTGCTGGCTTTACGCAAGTGGTCCTGGCCGCTTGGTTAATCCCGATAAGTTCCGCAACTCTAGCATTCTCCTTCTTTACGATAGCAGCACCACGAGCCATATCTAATGCAAGGACAGCACCCGAAGCGATGCCCGTCATTGATACTCCGATGAGTGCGTCTTTCTCGGTAGCATCTTTCCAAGCATCTCTAAGATAATGGAAGTCAGTATAACCCGCTTGTAGTGTTGCAACAAAGGATGATGCTCTACATCTCTCGTCGTAGTCTTCTTGTGAAGACAAATCGGAGGCGTTAATTTCTACCAAGTTACAGAACTGGAAAGGTCTTAGTGCGATTTCACAACAGGGATTGGTTCCCCAGTCTTTGTCATTAGTAAAGTAGAATCCTGGTTCACCTGAACCACTATCTTTTACTCTTTGCCAAATTGATTTAAAGTCTTCTTCTTTGATTAAATGTCGAAGCAATACTACAGAATTATTTGCTCTTCCTCTTTGAGGATTTAACTCCCACCAGTTACCTGCTTTTGCTGCAAGCATCTGATCGTCGTTTGCGGAAAACAAACTAATCATAGCAGCACGACGAATACCGCCTGCTAATACTGCATCTGCAATATGACACATAATGTCATGGCATTCTATTGGTGTTAAGTTATCTCCGTTTGCTTTAGCAGAAAGAATACCATCTATTTTTAGTAATGCTTCCTTAAGTGGTTGTGGTCCTGGAGCCTTTCCTCCAGATGTTATCAATAGTGCGCCTTTCTCTCTAATGTCCGAGAAGTCGAATTCGACGGTAGACTTGAGTCCCCCAAAGTAAGACTTCATCAATACCTTTACTGCGTCTGCCCAACCTTCTATAGAATCACCGATGAGAAACCGTCGCTTTCGAGAAGGGTTAGGTTTCTGGATTTCTGGTAGTTTTCTAACATGGTGATTTTGCACAGAATAACCTACACCTGTTCCGCCAAGAAGGAGGAACATGGTTTCACTAAATGCGTGTAAATCATCTACTGGCATGTATGCACAATTATAGATTCTATTTGGAGAAAGTTCTATTGGCTTTCCACCGAACTGCATACTTCTCATAGAAGGTAAAATCTTCTTTTGCTTTACCAATTCGTATGCAGTTTTAATCTCCTGTTCAAGCGTAGGGTAACGCTTGATATGCATATCCATGTTGCGGTTTGAGAGTTCTTCCCAATTTTCTCTTCGTTGCTTTCCAGCATCGAATCTTGCGTATTTCATGTGCACGGTAATGTCGCTTAAAATTTCTTTTGATATATCCATATTTTTGTCCTCATCCCCTATTGTTCGTGGGGATTTCGAACCAAGGTGGTCCTGCACTTAAAGGACACCCAATAAAAGTTTATTTTTTATTAGATGCTTATGAAGTGACGGTTATTTCGGTCATTTGCAGTTCATTATCGCGGTCACCGGATATTGTTCTTTGATTGAGTCTAAAGTAGTTATCAATGAAGTCCAATGCTTTCTTTTTTGTCGTAAAGGCGGCGATGACTCCAAGATTATCTAGAGATACTGTTGGAGCACCTACACGCTTCACTTTACGCTTAACATCTTCACCTTCGGAGACTTCTTTAGAAACGCCAGTCATAATGATATCTTCTGCTTCGGGGTCTATATTTTCTTTCACAACATCATAAGTCGTTTTTCTACCCATGCTAGTGCAATCTATATTTGGACACCATATCGCTCTCTCGTATGGGTTGTGAACAGCATAAATTGTTTTTGCTTCTAACTTAACACCCGCACTTTCAGCCGCAGTTGTGAGTGCTGCAAGTTGTGCTTTGAGCGCGGCTACTTCTGCGCTAATGTCACTCATAGTCTTTCACGACCACGGAGTTGAACTTCTCGTGCGGTTCTTGGTAGCATTATTTCTGTTCCTGATAATGGAGGTCTTGGAACGAGTGCTTTCTTTCTAGCATACTGATTTGCTATGCCATCTAGTGTTGCTTGGACTCCTACCGTTTCGTAACTAACATACTTTGCTCCTTGCCAGTTTCCTTGCCACCATCCACGAGATACGCGGAATGCGACTCGCTTAGATTCGTTCACAAGTAGTGATGCTTGACTTGGACCCGTCCAAAGTTTCCAACTATCGGTCGGGCTACATTGGTAGTTCTTAGGAGCAGTTAGTTTAGCAAGTTCTCGGAGTCTCGCACGACCCTCTGCTTGAACTTCTTCGGACATCGACTTTGCGAATCGAGTCAATCTTCCAGCCAGTTTCCTATATTCGGAAATCAAGTCTTCTGTGGACTCGACCTTTGGTTGTGTCTTAGACTTCTTGACGGCCTTTTCCATCTTAACTTTCTTTTCTTTCTTAACTTCTTCCTTTACGGAAGTAGCGTCTTCTGGAATCTTATACTGGCCGTCTTTGTAAAGACCATATAGTTCCGAAATCTTTGTTTGTGACTTGCCTTTATGGAGAGATCTAAACTCATTCCAATTCATTAACTCTTGAGAGGTCATGTATCTCTGGTGTTATGTTGGCACTATTAAGATTACTAATGAATTCTCGGTAATCTTTGATTGCTTTTCTTGTGGCATTTCTTGGGGCATTAGATAGACCTATCAAATCTTTCTGGGTTATTTCAAACCCATATTTTTCTCCCATTACAAATAGCCAAGCCGTATGTCTAGCATATGGTATTATGACTCCTGATAGAGGTTTATATTTTTCAAACTCTTCTAGTGCGGCGAGTGACAATGATTCTTCCATGCCGATTAATTTACCTATGGCTAGGAACTCTCGCTTTACTCTATCGTCTTTTCCTGGAGTTAATACTGTCTTCAAGATTCTAACCTTAGCATAAACTGTCTCTGGTTTTAGTTTAAGTTTTAGTAATGTAGTTCTATTAGGGATAGTTCCTACTATGTGTGAGTTAATTGCTATTGCTTTAGGGGGAATATCTAAACCTATTCTAAATGCAGAATGATTAGAAATTTCTAATGAACGCATTATGTCTATAATTTGTCTAACATTTCTGTTTATAGAAACTGCTAGTGGTGGGTCTATTACCTCTAACTTCTCCACAAAGGCGAGTATAGAATCTTCTCTATTTACTCTAAGGTCAAAGTCCCTAGAAAAATCGGCTTGGATGTTTTCACCTTCGGGAGTGAAATCTTTATCTTCATTCATCGGTCCAGAGTCAGCATCTTCCTCTTCGTCAAATAATTCTCTATCATCATAAATATCCCACTTCACGACTGATAAACAAAAATTGCACTTGTAAGACCCTCTATCGGAGTTATAGGAATAATCGCCACTCTCCGCAGGACACGGAGACTGTTCTGGTTCTGCACGGCAATAGAAATTACGCCCCAATATATCGTCGGATTTCTTGCTTTCCAATATACGACACCCCCTCGACAAATAACTGTGGCAACTCTTTGTCGCCAGTTAGTGCAAGTATTTGCTCCATTCTTGGGGAGTCCATATCTTCTACATCTATGAAGTCGAACATTATTCTAGCATCTTCTAACATACCGATTACGGCTTTGGTTTGGGATTGCCAAGACAACCCCCACAACTTCACGAGCATGCTTATGCGAGGAGTACCTTAGAGTTAAGTTTTAGGATGCAAAGAAATGTGAGTTAATTATGGAAGTGGATAGTCCGTGGTCGAGATTAGGTTTCGGCAATAAAGGAAAAAGCGCTGAGGCAGAAGAGATTTTGCTTCTTAGAGATCAGGTAATGGAGTTATCTAAACTCGTTGCTAACCTCACTATTCGTATAGAAAAGGTAGAACGAGTAGAAGAAGGACCTATAGATAATGTATTTGGTGTTGCAGATTATAGTGATTTCTTTGGAGAGGAACCCGAAGACTCTAACGAAGATTCTGAAGTTATCGAGCCTGATAGTTCTGAAGAAACTAACGAAATTGTTAGAGTCAAAAGTGGTTTTACTGCTCCACCGCCTGAAGAAGTTGAAGAGTCCGCGACAGAGGAAGTCGAGCCTATCGGCAGTTCCGATGACACCGACTCCGAGGAAGACCCTATTGAAAAGGAATTTGTAGAAAAAGAAGAGCAAGAGATTACCGACGGTGTTGTCGAAATGGTGGAACAATATATTGACAACAACAATGCAATCCTAAATAATCAATTGAAAAAGAAGGTTTACTCCGATATCCCTGTCAATGATAAAATCAAGAAGAGTATCAAAGAGGCACTTGCTAATCACCCTAGAATTAAGTCCCACAAGTTAGATAATTTCCGAACTCTATATTACAAAGGGGAAAGTCCTGATGAAGAATATGCGAAAGCGTTTAATTGATTACATCAAAGAAGGTGTGATACCTATCACACTATGGAGTCATCATAATTGGCTTGTGACTATCGAAGCCAAAATAGATACCGGTGCTGACCGTTCATCTTTAGACATTGGACTTATAGAAGCATTAGAGTTCAAATCGACTAAAGCAAAACAACGGGTAAGAAGTGCTAACGGTGTGAGCACTCGCGGATTGTACCGTGCTTCGTTCCACCTAAATGAAGAATATCAAGAGTTAATCGTTTCGGGTGTTGATCGCTCCAACATGAGATACCCCATGATAATCGGTCGAGAAGATTTCCTAAATCTCTGCGAAATAGAAGAAGAAGAATAAAAAAACAACTAATTCTTCTCCACCTAATACTTTTTACTTTTTTATTATGTCTTTCTTTTTCTTTGTTATATGTCTTTCTATTCTATCTTCTTCTTCATATATAACTTACATACCTTGTCTTAATACTTTTACACTTTTTATTGGGTCACACCCCATAAAAAATATTTTTTTATTAGGTCAAACACCACTAATTTATATACCAAGTAGCGTTCTATTATATACCAACTAATACTTTTTGCAGTTTTATTAGGTGGTAAAGGATTCCCAAACTTTTCGCCAATACCCTACATTTTTGTAGGCGACCTAATAAAATTTAATTTTTTATTAGTTAGATATCTAATTCGATGCTTAGAGACTTACACAATTCCTTGTATCTATTGCGAATAGTAACTTCGGTAACATTACTAACCTTAGAAATTTCTAACTGCGTCCTTATCTGTCGTTCTAACTGACAAGCGATATAAATCGCAGCGGCGGTGACACCCGTAGGGCTTTTACCATCGACTAATTCTTGACTAGTCGCATCTTGAATTATTTCATACACCCTCTGAATAGTATTCGTAGAAAGACCTAACTTAGAACAGAAAGATTGCACATAGTCTTCTGGGCGATTGATATCCATCCGCATTCGTAGTCTTTGCTTCATCAACTTGTAAGTTCTAGTAAGTTCTTTCCTACCAATCCTACTATGTTCACAAACTTCTTCGATAGTTCGACCTAGTTTGCTTAAGCAACATACGGCATATATAGCAGATGCTACCAAAGCATCTATACTCCTACCTCTAATCATATCGGCCTGAACAGCCTTCCTATAAATCATGGATGCTTCTTCCAAGTGGGAGGGTGCAAGTCCTAACTGTGAACCTATCCTATTGATTTCAGGAAGAGCCTTTTGTAGATTCCTTTCCCTAGAAGAAGAAGACCTAGCACGAGTCTGCCACTTACGCATACGATACATTTGTGCCCGACTCTTCCCAGAGATGGCTCTTCCCGAAAAGTCCGTGTTCCGCCAATCAATATCCGTAGACAATCCTTTGTCGTGAATCCTAAGCGTAGTCGGAGCACCAGTCCTAGACTTACCTTCGTCGCCAGGTCCAAAGGTTCTCCACTCTGCACCCTGATCTATGGTCGTTTCTTCTAAGACTAACCCGCAGTCACCACAAGTAGTTTCTCCTCGCGTGTTGTCCACCAATAAATTTCTAGAACCGCATTCACCGCATCTAACTAAATTTTCTACTTGCATATGATCGTCGTCTTCTTCCATAGGCTTAACCTGTAACGATTCCTTATGGGCGGGTATTTAATATTAACTATTATTAAAATTCCGTTAAAATTCGGCACGACTATATACTTCCTGCTATGACGATGGTTTCCAGACGGCGATATTATGGCGGAGACAGAAAAAGCAAAACGAGTTTCGTTCGACCTTCGCGGTGAAAACGCGGAGGCTTTCGAGGCGTGGAGGAAGAATTTGTCCTCCAAACTCGGTTTCGATATTTCTCCGAGCAAAGCAGTTCTTTGGTTAATGCATCAAGATCAGAAAGGAGGCGAAGAATAATGGTTTCTGTGGAAGAATTATTCGCTAATTACCTATTGTTGTCTAAGGAAGACCAAGAGGAATTCCTTTCCCATATTAAGTTGGCAAATCGGAAAAACGCTTCTTGGAAAGATATAGCACCAAGGGTCAAAGCCTTCGCCATCGAGAGAAAAAGGTTCTCGATTAAAGAACTAAAAGATGCGGGCATAATACCATCTAAAACCCCTAAGCAAAATTTCGTCAAGTGTGTCATGCCCATCCTCGAAAAGGAGGGATTCACACTCATAGAACAAAAAGGAGTTTTACCTAGAAATGGCTCATTATTTCACATAGTAGGCCACGCCCTTATCGTAGAAGAAAAGGCACAAACATTTTTCGAGGAACCAAATAGGGAAGCGGCAAAGTATTTTGTCGATAGCATACTAAAGGACAAAAACGGTAGAGTCAATATCGTTACATCACTAAAAGACGAAAATTTTGGCTTTGTGAACAACACACAGAAGGTCAGACAGTTCCGCCTCCTCGTCACAGACGAAGGGGGAAAATCCGGATGGCGGTCGGACTCTAATCATAAATATTTGACAAAAAAGGAGGAATCTAATTGACAACAGAAACGCAAGAAACCCTAGGCCAAGAAGAAACACGGACAACTATGTGGACTTCCACCGATACAGAAATCGTTTTCGCAGTCCACGCTTACTTAGGCTGGCATTCGGGATCTATTCTAAGAAACAGTATCACAGACAGACCAGCGAGAACTACATATCTCAACGAAAGAGCAGACGAGGCACTTTCCGACGCATGTAGATTAGGCTTTGATACGGGCGACCCAAGAAGACTGCAAAGTATGAGGTCATTAGATACGCAAACTCAACACGAGATTGGAGACCAACCCGTAGTTTGGTTAGATGTAGAAATGATTGACCAGGGATTCGCTCTACCTATGGTAGCACCTAGCGGACTAACATTCGAACCTATAGGAGTAGGTTATCCAAGATATGCTAACTATGCGGAGTTTAGAGATTCATATAAGGAGTTAGCATATTTCATGCAGCACTTCCCTGGAGAAGTAGACTACCAACTAACTAGATTCCAAAGGGA
>Ga0233444_10001599_pt1 | contig 25303 bp, 21 predicted proteins | sample SI_124_October20_6_FD_182792 | JGI IMG/M metagenome (GOLD analysis project Ga0233444, IMG submission 182792) | Seawater microbial communities from Saanich Inlet, British Columbia, Canada - SI_124_October2016_10_MG | ecosystem: Environmental > Aquatic > Marine > Inlet | place: Canada: British... | reverse complement strand
TGGTGCGGTGATCGCCAGCGAAAAAGTGGGTAATGCCATGACACCGGGAACGCATGGATCGACCTTTGGCGGTAATCCGCTGGCGATGGCGGCGGCAGACGTGGTGTTGGACGAACTGTCAAAGCCTGGTTTTCTGGCTGATGTCCAACGGCGGGCGGCATTACTTGATAAAGGGTTGCGTGAATTGCAGAATGCCTATCCGCAGATGATTGAGGAATTGCGCGGGCGTGGGTTTCTGCGGGGCATAAAATGCGCTGACGATTGTAATGTGGCGACAATTATGGCGGGTTTGCGTGCACAGCATGTTCTGGCGGTGCCAGCGGCGGAAAACACCTTGCGGCTTTTGCCGCCGCTGATTATCAGCGAAGATGAGATCGATATTGTGCTAGGCGCGCTTGCGCATGTTTTTGAAACAAATAAGACAGTTGATGCCAAAGGGCAGACTAGCTAGCGGCATTAGGGCGGCTGGTTGAACAGGATTTACGTGATGCGACATTTTCTGGATATACGTGATTTTAATGCTGATACGCTATCGGTCATTCTTGACCAGGCGGCAAGCCTGAAGGCGGATCGTAAAGCTGGTTCAGCTGTTGCCAAGCCGCTTGCGGGTAAATCGGTAGCGATGATTTTTGAAAAGCCGTCAACACGTACACGTGTGTCTTTTGAAGTTGGCATTACCGAACTGGGGGGAACACCATTGATTCTATCGGCAAATGATTTGCAGGTAGGCCGTGGTGAAAGTGTTTCGGACACAGCCAAAGTATTATCTCGTTATGTTGATGCGATCATGATCCGCTGTTTCAAGCATGATATGCTGCTGACTTTGGCTGAATATGCAACTGTACCGGTTATCAATGCGCTGACTGAATGGTCGCATCCATGCCAGATTATGGCTGATTTGCAAACGATGATCGAACGTCACGGACCGCTAGCTGGACAAAGTGTGGCATGGCTTGGTGATGGTAATAATGTTGCCACAAGCTGGATCGAGGCGGCGGCTGTTTTTGGTTTTAAATTGAACATTGCCTGCCCCGATGGTTATGCGCCGTCAAGCGAGTTGCTGGCATGGGCACGTGCACAGGGTGCCGATATCACGCTGACCGATGATGCGATGGACGCAGCCAGAGATGTACAAACTGTTGTCACCGATGTCTGGATTTCAATGGGTGATGACGAAGGTACCCGTGCCGAAGATTTTGCGCCATATCAGGTCAATACCGACATTATGGCGGTGGCCGCGGGAGATGCGATTTTCATGCATTGTTTGCCAGCTATCCGCGGTATGGAAGTGACAGCTGATGTCATTGACGGGCCGCAGTCAGTTGTGTTTGACGAAGCCGAAAATCGTTTGCATGCGCAAAAGGCGATATTGGCTTGGTGCGTAGGTGGTAATTAATTTTTAAGCGCCCGAATGTTCAGCTACCTGAATTTATAGCCGGAAGAGACAGATTAATGGATATTGTTATAAATGATAATCTTCGGCCAGATGCCCAGATTTTGCCTTTCTATCTTGCAGATGAACATACCGGAACACCACTTGTGCGTGGACGCATCGCGTCGGTAGGTCATGTCGCTGACACAATTCTGGCGCGCCATAACTATCCTCAGGATGTTGCTTTGCTTCAAGCCGAAGCGCTGGCGATGACCGCTTGCTTGTCAAGCACGCTGAAATTTGACGGCATTTTTACCTTGCAGGCCAAAGGGGATGGTCGTGCGCGCACCCTATTTGCCGATATTACTGAAACAGGTGCCATGCGCGGCTATACAGCTTTTGCCGAAGATACGGCAGCAGTTGTTTCAGTTCATGGTGTCTCAAATTTGCCGCAGATTATGGGTACAGGCTATATGGCATTTACCGTCGATGAAGGTGCCACCGGTGGCCGCTATCAGGGTATTGTCGAGCTAGATGGTCCTGAATTACGCGATGCGGCAATGGCATGGTTTGCCAATTCCGAACAGTTGGAAACGACAGTGACATCAGCGTCTGGGCTGGGCGATGATGGCTGGCAAGCGACAGCTATGATGCTTCAACGTATCGCCACGGAAGGCGGTAAAAATCCAAACAAAGCTGATATAGAGATGCATGACGATGTTTGGCATACAGCAAAAACATTAATGGCATCAGTCAAGCAGACTGAATTGCTGAGTCCGGAAATCACGCCAGATCAGCTTGTGTTTCGTCTGTTTAATACATTATCGCCACATGTTGCCCCCGCCCGGCCAGTGATGGATGAGTGCCGATGTAATATGGAAAAGGTTGAGGCTATTTTAAAACAACTCAAGCCCGAAGACGCTGATGACCTGCTTGATGATGATGGCACAATCCTCGTGACCTGTGAATTTTGCAAAACCGAGCGCCGTTTTGATACCGATGTGCTGGCGGGCTAATACGGGGTATAATCTGGGTGCGGGTTGGTCATAAAGTGACGTTTAGTCTTTAACTTAACCTTTAATTGGCGCAGTCTTTTTCATTATTAATATCCGGAGTGATGATGATGCACAAAATGTCCCTGCTTTTCAGCCTTGTGACGCTGATTTTTCTGAGCGCATGCGGGGCAAGCACGACAACAGTGATCGCGCCATTGAAATTCGAAGCTGACAATTATCAGCCTTTGCGGATGAATGCGCGGCGCATGGAAATTATCGAAAACTGGCAGATGCCGGTCGAAGCGCCTTATATTGGCTATCTTGCCAATCCAGCACCATCGAATGTGGTGATTGACTGGGCTTCACGAATATTGTTGCCTGCTGGGGCAAGCGGTGAGTTGGTGCTGGATATTTCGCGCGCATCATTAACGCGCACCAAATTGGCGCGCTCGGCAGGGCTGAACAGCCTGATTACCGATGAACAGGATAGCAAAATCGAAGCGCAGCTCGAAGCGCGCCTGATTTGGCTACAGCCAGTTGGCGGCTTTCAAGGCATGATTGAACTATCGGCGCGTCATTCGGTAACGATTCCTGAATCATCCACCGCCAATGACCTGAATATTGCGATACAAGAAACCTTGCTTGCCACGGTGAATTTGCTGGATAAACAAGCGCGTGAAGAAATCGCCAAAATTCCGAATATCACTGTTCCCTAGTGAGTTTCTGCATAGTTTTTGATGGGCGCGTTGCTTTGGCCGGATGATGCTTATATAATTCGCGATCATCTGTAGGCTATGGCCGGATGATGCTTACATAATTCGCGATCATCTGTCGGCTATGGCCGGATGATACTTTACCGTCGCCAGAATCCAGGGTTAAGCATGACAAGGACGGTAAATAATTCCAGCCGACCAAGCAACATGCCAAATGACATGACCCATTTTGCCGGATCAGGAAGTAGGGCAAAGTTACCTTCTGCACCAATCAGATTACCCAATCCGGGGCCGACATTACTGATCGACGTGGCGGCACCAGATAAAGCGGTAATGAAGTCCAGCCCCATCATGCCCAGCAAAATCGCCAGAATGACAAAGCACAAAATATACACATAGAAAAAGGCCATCACCGAATCCATGACCTCACTAGAGACAGGTTTGCGGTTATAATAGGCAAGCACAACGCCATGAGGACGCAACAAGCGGCTGATCTGGACACGCGCGGTTGTTGCTAGCACCTGAAGTCTGAACACTTTGATGCCGCAGGTTGTCGATCCACCACAACCCCCGATAAACATGGCGATCAGCAACATCGTCGAGGCAAAACCGCCCCATGCCGAAAAATTAGCACTGCCAAAACCAGTGCCAGTCAGAATCGAAATCGTATTAAAGCTGGATTCACGGATCGCGTGGGATATTTTGTAACCGCCTGCTGACAGATGCCATGCCAAAAGCGCCACAAGACCAATCAGAAGAATAAAGAACCATTTAACCTGAGGGTCATTGACCAGATTACGCCATCCGCCACGTACCAATGCCAGATAATGCGCAAATGGCAGACTGCCGACGATCATGCCAGCGATGATAATCCATTCGATAGCCACCGAGTCAAACGCACCAATTGAGGCCGTGCGTGTAGAATAACCGCCAGTTGCCAAAGTCGTCATGGCATGGGTAAGCGCGTCAAATGTTCCCATGCCAGCCGCCGTCAGCATGATTGCCCATATCGCTGTCAGTCCAGTATAGACCAACCCGATGCCACCTGCCAATTGGGCGGCACGTGGCACAACCTTGTCAGCGCGTTCATAGGATTCGGTGCGGAATAGCTGCATACCGCCAACTGACAGCATAGGCAAAACCGCCATCGCCATCACAATAATACCTACCCCGCCAAGCCATTGCAAAAGCGCACGCCACATCAGAATGCCTGGTGACGCCATCTCGATTTGTTGCAAAACGGTTGAGCCGGTTGTGGTGATCCCCGATACCGATTCAAACAGCGCATCAGTTGGGCTTAGCTGTAATTCGCAGAACATAAAGGGAAGTGCCCCAAAAACACCAATCAGCATCCATGACCCGTTGGTCAGCAAAAACGCCTGACGCAGTCCCAGATCAAGTGGTTCACGTTGTGACGTTGCCAACCATGTGGTGACACCAAAGAAAGCGGTGAATAAGGATGAAATGGCAAAAACCTGCCAGTCACCAGAACCAAAATACAGATCGACGCACATCGGGATCAGCATGGTTGCTGCCAGAATGGTCGTCAAAAGGCCCAGAATGTTCAGAACAGGTGAAAACTGCATGATGGTTGCGGGTTAGATCCCAGCCCCTCGTCGCTAACATAGGCGCGTCATGACGCCTGTTAATCATGATTCTATAAATCAAAGCTGCTTCTTGATGCGCCTATATATGCCGAAAATAGCGCCTGAACGCAATATTTTTCCCTGTGGACTTATCGCGAGGGTGCGCGCTGATAGATTTTGCTGATACATGTTTGCAGGCCATCTGGTTGATATGATGAAAAATATATTTGGGACATTCTGGATTTTTTTAATTTTCTCCTTTGTATCCGACATTGATTTAGACCTCACGAATAATCAGAGCTTACAAAGTCAGGTTGTAAGGGCGCATCCTATCAATCATGGCTGGCATTATGATCTTCATAAATATCCATTGCATATCCAGCCTATGCACCCTACGCACAGGGAAAGCAGGGCTTGAAAAAAGCTTACAGACAAGGTATATGTCGCGCGTTCTTAGGATTTTTCACGTGCAATCATGCGCGCCGACCAAGAGCTTCAAACATGAATTTCACAATGCAGTGCTGATGTTTTGTCAGCACGCTTGTTAACCAACGATTTGTTTTACATAAAAAACCGTAACGGTTTTGTTCAGTTTATATAAGGAGATATCCATGCAGGTGAATAATTTTGCAGGCAAGACGATTGGTATAATGGTTGCTAGCGGTTTTGATGAGGATAAATTTATCGCCATCCAGCGTGCAATGCTTGCAAAAACTGCCAAACTAAAGATTATTTCACGTGATGCGGGCCTGACCAATTCTTGGAATGGAACTGGCTGGGGCATGTCCTATCCAGTGGACAGCACGCTCTCGACAACACTGGCGATTGACTATGATGCCCTGATCATCCCAACAGGTGACCGTCATGTGGAAAAGCTAATGAATGAGGTGCATGCCAAACGTGTTCTGCGCGCCTTTTTACGTGAAGATATGCCTGTCATGATGCTGGGCGAAGCTATCCGGCTTCTTGGTCTAGTTGAAGACCAAGCCGCACGGGCTGTTGATTTTGACATAGCAAATACCGAGATTGCCGTGGATAAAAATCTGGTTCAGATTCCGCTTGGCGCAACATTTGAATCAGGCTTAGAAAAGTTAAATGACGTTATGGTAGCATCTGCGGGCGAAAGTCAGGCAGCCTAACTACCAAGCTGTCTATGAAAATACGACGTTAGACGTTGCATAAATCGGCCTTGATCAATAGCTATGAATCAGGCCATGTATAAAGGCGATCAATAAAGGTAGGGATGATGCGTTCAAAACAACCAGATGTCCCCGCCTCTATGCCGTCTCCGTGTATTTCTATTTGCCAAATGGATCCGCTGGCGGATGTCTGTCTTGGCTGTTACCGTACCCGCCAAGAAATTGCCAGTTGGAGCCGTTTGAATAGCGAAGAGCAACGAGCCCTACTGGATGTTCTGAATGAGCGCCGTGCGGTAAAAACCGGCGTTCGCCGGCGTCCTACGCGGCGTCGAACGATTGCTGGTGAAAGATAAACCGAGACAGAATATGTCATCAAAATTTCATGATATGCTCGCTGAACGTTCGTATCTAATTGCAGATGGTGCGACAGGTACAAATCTGTTTGGACGTGGCCTTGAAACAGGCTATCCGCCTGAATTATGGAATGTTGAACGTCCCGATGACATTCTCTGGTTGCATGACAGCTTTCTGCAAGCCGGTTCGAATCTTATCCTGACCAATTCCTTTGGCGGCACGTCCTTCCGTCTGAAGTTACACGAAGCGCAGGATCGGGTTGAAGAACTCAATCATGCGGCGGCGGTCAATGCTGTGTCGGCAGTTACAAGCCATCGAGACAAAACCGGTTCCGATGCGATTATTGCCGGATCAATTGGGCCTACGGGCGAATTATTCGAACCGCTTGGTGCCTTGACTCCGGATGCGGCATTTGAGGCCTTTAAAAAACAGGCAATGGCGCTGGCAAATGGCGGTGTTGATATGTTGTGGGTGGAAACCATGTCATCAACCGAAGAGGTTGATGCCGCGGTGAACGCTGCGAAAACAACCGGCCTGCCTGTTGCGGTGACCATGACTTTTGATACGGCCAGCCGTACCATGATGGGGATCACACCCCAGCAATTTGCCGAACAGGCACTTGCGCTAGGCGTTGATGTGCTGGGTGCCAATTGCGGTATTGGGCCAGCCGAATTGATGCATTCGATGACTGGCATGGCCACGACCGCTTTAGCTGCCAATATGCCGATGGTTGCCAAGGGTAATTGCGGAATTCCAGCCTATGTCGAAGGCGCGATCCATTATCATGGCACCCCCGAATTGATGGCAAGCTATGCGCTTTTTGCCCGTGATGCGGGAATCAGCATCATTGGCGGCTGTTGTGGTACAACGCCAGCGCATGTTGCCGCCATGAGCGCGGCTTTGGCAACACGTCCGGCTGGCGCGCTTGATGTAGAGCATATGCAGGCGGTGCTTGGTACCCCATGGGCGGATGTGCAGATTAAAGCTGACACCGATAGCGGTGATGACAATAACGCCAGAACGAGTGAGGGTGGCCGCCGGGGGCGCCGAGGTCGTCGCCGAAGCTAGATATTTTCCATATTTTGCCTGATATAACCGTGATTATTGCGTATCAAAGCTAAATTGCGTGAAAGCTGGTTGCGTCAGGCAGTCATAATTTGCATACTCGCCCCGATTTTAGCCGGGGATGACCGGTCGTTTTTGGAGCTTCACTTATGCATATTTACCGCACCCATACCTGCGCTGCCCTAACCGAGGCTGCAGTCGGCGAAAAAGTCCGTATCTCTGGCTGGATCAATCGAAAGCGCGATCATGGTCAACTTGTCTTTATCGATCTGCGCGATCATTATGGTCTGACGCAATGTGTTGCTGATTCATCAGATGCCAGCTTTGCCATTGTCGAGGCAACGCGTCTTGAGTCGGTTGTGACCATCACAGGCGAAGTTGTGCGGCGTAGCGAAGACACCATCAATACGTCTTTGCCAACAGGTCATATCGAAGTGCGCATTGAAAATTTCGAGGTGCAGTCAGCGGCCGATACATTGCCGCTTCAGGTCAATTCGGATGAAGATTCAGGCGAGGAAACACGGCTCCGTTATCGTTATCTTGATCTGCGCCGAGGCCGTCCGCACGCCAATATCATGCTCCGCGCCCAGATTATCCAATCAATCCGCGCGCGTATGGTTGACCAAGGTTTTACTGAATTTCAGACGCCGATCCTGACCGCATCTTCGCCCGAAGGGGCGCGTGATTTTCTGGTGCCAGCGCGTTTGCATCCAGGTAAATTCTATGCGCTGCCACAAGCCCCGCAGCAGTTTAAGCAGTTGATAATGGTGTCTGGTTTTGACCGCTATTTCCAGATTGCGCCCTGTTTTCGCGATGAAGATAGCCGCGCTGATCGAAGCCCAGGCGAATTCTACCAGCTTGATCTGGAGATGAGCTTTGTCGAACAGCAGGATGTTTTTGATGCAGTTGAGCCAGTCATTCGCGGTGTTTTTGAAGAATTTTCAGACAAAGATTGCGGCAAAGAATGGGTGCATATCCCATTTGCCGAGTCGATGTTGAAATATGGCAATGACAAACCTGATCTGCGTATCCCGTTCGAGATCAGTGATGTGACCGATATTTTCCGTGACTCAGGCTTTTCGATTTTTGCCAAGAATATTGAAAAAGGTGCCGTTGTGCGCGCTGTGCCAGGACCAAAATGTGGTAGCCGCGCTATTGCTGACCGGATGAATAGCTGGGCGCAAGGTGAAGGCGCGCCAGGTATGGGCTATATCATCTATGGCGAAGGTGAAGCGCGCGGGCCAGTGGCCAAAGCGCTGGGTGCCGAGAAGGCCGAAGACATTCGTTTGCAAGTTGGTGCCGAGGATGGCGATGCTGTGTTTTTTGCTTGTGCAGAGCCTGATGCGGCGGCAAGTCTGGCTGGACGTGCCAGGGTGAAAATTGGTCAGGATCAAAATCTGATTGATGAAAGCGTGTTCCGTTTTGCCTGGATTGTCGATTTTCCAATGTTTGAAAAAGACGAAGCGACAGGCAAGATCGACTTTTCACATAACCCGTTTTCAATGCCGCAAGGCGGTATGCAGGCTTTGCTGGACATGGATCCGCTGGATATTAAGGCATGGCAATATGACCTTGTCTGTAACGGTGTTGAATTATCTTCAGGAGCGATCCGGAACCATCTGCCCGAAGTGATGTATAAGGCCTTTGAAATTGCTGGTTATGACAACAGCGTTGTTGATGACAAGTTTCCAGCCATGATTAATGCCTTTCGCTTTGGCGCGCCGCCGCATGGGGGTATTGCCCCGGGCATTGACCGCATGGTTATGTTGATCGCTGACGAGCCGAATATCCGTGAGGTTATTCTGTTCCCGATGAATGGCAAGGCTGAAGATCTGATGATGGCCGCGCCATCGGACGTTGATGATTCTGCGTTAAACGAGCTACATGTCCGCCGCGCACCAGTACCAAAAAAATCAGGCTAGCTGATTGAAGCCGCGGTTGGCCGTCTGCCAGTTCCATGCAATAGCCATAGAACGCTGGCAAGCAAGACAACCGCGCCCGCCTGATGCAAGCCGCCAAGCCATACAGGTACGCCATTTAGCAAGGTGAAAATGCCAATGATGAATTGTGCGCTGATGGCGGTAAGCACCATATAAGCCTGATGTTGCAATGCAGGCGTGATGCGTGCACGCAAGGCAAGCGCGAGTACAGCAATGAAAGTCAAAGCCGCAAGCCAGCGATGGTGGAACTGTGCCGATGCCGGATTTTCAAACGCATCACGCCAGCCTTCGTCACCATATTCGACAGGCACCAGCCCGTCGCCCATAAGCGGATATTCATTATAAAGAAGCCCGGCATCCATTCCAGCGACCAAAGCACCAGCCAGAATTGTGACCGCAACCAAGATCAGACTGCCAAGTCCATGACCTGTCGGGCGAAGTGACTGACCATCACGCAGATCAAGGGCAACCCAAATCAGCAAGCTGAAAATGAACAGCGCCATCCCAAGATGCGTTGCCAACCGATATTGTGATACAGTGGCATCTTGCGACAGGCCGGATTTGACCATCCACCAGCCAATCACACCTTGCGATCCACCAAGCACCAACAACATAATCAGGCGACGGCCATAGCCAGCAGGAATTATCTGTTTTGCCGCAAACCATATCAGCGGCACAGCAAAGGCAACACCAAGCAAGCGCCCCCATAAACGGTGAAAATATTCCCAAAAGAAAATCAGCTTGAAGCCAGCCATATCAAGCCCAAAATTGATTTTGTCATATTCGGGGGATTGTTTGTATAGCGCGTAAACGCGATTCCATTCGGCATCGCTTAGCGGCGGCAAAGTTCCCATTAGTGGGCGCCATTCAACCATTGAAAGGCCGCTACCAGTCAGGCGCGTAATGCCGCCAATGACCACCATAACCGCAACAAGCCCCGCCATGATCAATAGCCAGATTGCAACTATGTTATGCGACTTTTGGGTGGCGTGCGCCGACCAGAATGAAGACACATTTGTGGTCACTGCTTTTATACTCCAGACATGGCAACCAACCTGTGGCCGCGTAATAATTCCCCCTTATAGCATCGTGGGCGGGCAGATTAAATGGTCGCATTGCCGCAGGGCTCTATATTGAAGGCACATCCATATTTTGCCTGACATCATAAAATCAGAAATAAATACCAAAAATTATCTAAAGAAGAAATTATTTTTCTTTAGGTGCCGTATTTTATTTAAATAGCACAAAATTTTATCAATTATAACCTCTGAAACTATTTATTGAGTTGTCTTGGCTGAGGAGCCTGAGAGATGTCGTCACATTTTCCAATTTTTGTCGATGTGCAAACCACACCGCCATTGGTGATTGGCGATCGTGATCTATTGGCTTCTAAAATACGTCTATTGTTAAAAATAGCTCCAGTTGTTGACGTCGTTACAGCAACATCAATGACAGCATCGACATGTCCAATTGTGGCTGATGCTGGTCATGTGCATGTGCTTGATGGGGTGACGCCGCATGATGATTCGGTGTTATCGATGCTGGCTGGTCGGCCTTTGGTGATTATCGAAACAGGTGATCCGGTGCGCAATAAAAGGCTTGCCGTACATGCCCGATCGCTTGGGGTGCCTGTTAATGTGCCGGATACGATTCCATTATGTAGTTTCTTTCTGGGTTCGATTGTTGATCGTTCACCAGTCATTGTGGCAATTTCGACTGCGGGTCTGGCGCCGGTTCTGGCTCAGCATATTCGGGCACGGATCGAAGACATGCTGGCACCAGCAACAGGCAAATTGGCGCATTATCTGTTCCGGCTTCGTGACCGGATAAAGCATTTTCCGAATGCAATGCGCCGTGGGTTGCAACATCAGATTCTAAATGGCCAGATTGCCCATTATATTCTTGCTGGCAAGATCGCAGTGGCTGATAGCGCTATCATGCGTTTGCTTGGCAATGCAGTATTATCGCAAGATCAGACAGGCACCGATGGGGCGCAGATACATGTTGTTGATGCGGGTGCCGGTGCCAAGGGGCTGTTATCGCTTGATGCGGCTGACGCCATTCGTCATGCCGATAGCATTTTTTACGATCATCTGGTTTCCGATGAGGTGCTTGATCTGGCACGGCGTGAGGCCACACTGACATTCTGCCAGCTTGGCCAGCATGAAGGTGACATGTCGATTGTATCTTTTATCAGCAAGCTGAAAGCGGCGTCTGAAACATCAGATCGTGTCATCTGTCTGGTAGGGGGTGACCCGCGCCAAATCAGAAGTGCTGATTTTATTGCCAAAGCCCTTAGTGACCATGGCATTGCGTGCCAGCATATCACCTCAGCCGCACTACCGCTTATGCCTATTCAAACCACGCTACGACCAGCCATTGAGGCTAGCGAAATAATGAAACGGGGCGTGATAAATCATCACTATAACAAACTACGTGAAGGAGCCTGATATGCCCAAAACAGACGATATTATTCTGACCGCAAACCGGCTTGAAGATGGAGTTGTTTTGTGGATGACGGGCAAGCTGGATTGGACAGCGGACCGAAGCAGAGCTGCGATATTTGATGCCGATAACGCGCAAAGTGCACATGCGCGTGCCGAACAGGATGCCGCCGCAAACCGGATTGTTTCGGTCTATGCTGTCGCGGTGAATGGTAAGGCGGATCAGTCAGCCCGTGAAATGATCCGCGCGGCCAAAGGACCGTCGATTATACCCCCTGCCGATAAGCCAGCTTGTGGGTCCATATCGTTAGATAGGTATTTTCACCCCGTCATGAGAAGAACGTCAGATGTATCGCTACGATCAGCTTGACCATGCTTTTGTCAAAGCGCGGGCGGCACAATTCCGCAATCAGGTCGAGCGCCGACTAGCGGGAGCGTTAAGCGAGGATGAATTCAAACCTTTGCGGTTACAGAATGGTCTGTATTTGCAACTTCATGCCTATATGTTGCGGGTCGCAATTCCCTATGGGGTTCTGAGCGCACAACAGCTTCGTGGCTTGGCAGGTATTGCCCGCGATTTTGATCGTGGCTTTGGTCATTTTACCACCCGCCAGAATATCCAGTTTAACTGGATCAAGCTTGTGGAAACGCCTGATATTCTGGATCGGCTTGCCAGCTTTGATATGCATGCAATCCAGACATCGGGTAATTGCATTCGTAATGTCACTTCGGATCCGTTAGCTGGGGCGGCGGCCGACGAGCTGGAAGATCCGCGTGGCTGGTGTGAAATCATCCGGCAATGGTCAACCCTGCATCCTGAATTTGCCTTTCTACCGCGCAAATTCAAGATTGCTGTTTCGGCCGGGATAGATGACCGCGCGGCCACCGGCTTTCATGACATAGGCTTGCGGATGGTCAAAAATAAAGATGGCCAGATTGGCTTTCGCGTGCTGGTTGGTGGCGGCCAGGGACGCACGCCGCGTGTCGCCCAGCAGATTGCCACCTTTCTGCCAAAGCGGCATTTGCTATCCTATCTTGAAGCGATTTTGCGCGTCTATAATCAGGCCGGACGGCGTGATAATATCTATAAGGCACGTATCAAAATTCTGGTTGAGGCGATGGGGATTGATGCCTTTCGTGATGCCGTTGAGGCCGAATGGAATAAAATCCGTGAGAGCGCGGTTGAACTGCCCGATAGTGAACGTGATCGGATAGTTGGTTATTTTGCACCCATAGACCTGCCGATAATAACCGATAGCGATTATGTGCATGATATTTCCACCCGCCGCCAAAATGACCGTGCGTTTGACCTTTGGATGGCACGTAATATCCATGCCCATTGGCATCCCGATTATTGCTCGGTCACTATCAGCCTGAAAGCCATTGACCGCCCGCCAGGCGATGCCTCGGCGCATGAGATGGAGGCGATTGCCGATATTGCCGAGGCCTTTGGGCAGGGTGAAATCCGCGTCACCTATGAACAGAATCTGATTATCCCGCATATGGCTAAACAGCATCTTCCGGCAGTGTTTAACAGATTGGCTAAACTTGGCCTTGCCGGCGGAGAGGCAGGGTTGATTGGCGATATGATCGCCTGTCCGGGGTTGGATTACTGTAATCTAGCCAATGCCCGCTCATTGCCATTGGCCGACAAAATTTTTCGCCGCTTTGACGATGCTGATCGGCGCGCTGACATTGGGGCACTTCGGCTTAATATTTCCGGATGCATCAATGCATGCGGGCATCATCATGCGGCCGATATTGGCATATTGGGTGTCAATAAAAAGGGTGTTGAACATTATCAGATCACGCTTGGCGGTCAGGCGGGCGAAGCGGCTGCTGTTGGTACCATCATGGGGCCATCTTTTGAAGAGGCTGATGTGCCTGCCGCGATCGAGCGCATCGTCGATACCTATATGGATTTACGACAAGATAATGAAACATTTGCCGATAGTCTGACGCGTCTTGGTACAGCGCCATTCAAGGAGTCGCTTTATGCGTGACGATGATACCCAGAGACAGCTATTTGATCTTGCCGATGGCATGGTGACAGACATGCAAGATAGGCGTATCGCGGATTATGTCTTTGCCACCAGCGATAGCCCGCCTGCTGATGATGAAATTGCAGGATTGAACACCAGTCGCGTGATCGAGATCAGTTTTGACAAATTTTCCGATGGGCGTGGTTTTACCTATGCCCGGCGCATTCGCGATTCTGGCTTTTCGGGTATGCTTATTGCCAGCGGCCATGTGATTGCCGATCAGGCGGAATATTTACGCCGATGCGGTTTCAGCCATGCCGAAATTCCAATGGCCAAAATAGCTGACTGGCAAAGTGCCTTATCGGCTATGCCAGCTTATTTTCAGCATATGGCAAAATCACCTCGTAGCCGTATGGTCACGTCTGCCATGCAACATAAATATGACAATAATTGATTTTTTGATCATTTTTTTTGCGCATTGCTTGACAAGCTGTCGCAGGTAGCCCACATAGCATTCATTAAGGGCTAGCACTCACGCTGGGTGAGTGCTAGTGACACTTTATTTGCATAACGGAGGAGAGAAAGGCATGAAATTCAGGCCCCTTCACGACCGCGTCGTAGTACAGCGGATGGAATCGGAAGAAAAGACTGCAGGCGGGATCATTATTCCGGATACAGCCAAAGAAAAGCCAATGGAAGGCAAAGTAATTGCCGCCGGAGCTGGCGCAAGAGATGAGACTGGTAAAGTCCAGCCGCTCGACGTTAAAGCTGGTGATTCTGTGCTGTTTGGCAAATGGTCAGGTACCGAAGTCAAAATTGACGGTCAGGATTACCTGATCATGAAAGAATCCGACATCATGGGCGTTATCGAATAGATCGCCCCTTAGTTCTAAAGAGAAGGAATACAGAAAATGGCTGCTAAAGAAGTCAAATTCGGATCAGAAGCTAGAACCAAGATGCTTGAAGGTGTCGATATCCTAGCTAACGCCGTTAAAGTCACATTGGGTCCAAAAGGCCGTAACGTGGTTTTGGAAAAGTCATTTGGCGCACCACGGATCACCAAAGATGGTGTGACGGTTGCCAAAGACATCGAATTGAAAGACAGATTTCAGAACATGGGCGCACAGATGGTGCGTGAAGTAGCGTCAAAAGCAAATGACGTTGCTGGTGACGGCACAACGACCGCAACCGTTCTGGCGCAAAGCATTGCCCAAGAAGGCGCAAAGGCTGTTGCATCTGGCATGAATCCAATGGATCTAAAACGTGGTATCGACATGGCTGTCGAAGCTGTCGTTGCAAAGATTGTTGCGGGTTCAAAGACCATTTCAACATCTGACGAAGTGGCCCAGGTTGGCACCATTTCGGCTAATGGCGAAGAAGAAATCGGCAAGATGATTGCCGAAGCCATGGAGCGTGTTGGCAATGAAGGTGTGATCACCGTTGAAGAAGCCAAAAGCCTCGACACCGAATTGGATGTTGTTGAAGGTATGCAGTTCGATCGTGGTTATCTGTCACCATACTTTGTGACTGACGCTGAGAAAATGCGCGCTGTTCTTGAAGAGCCGTATATTCTGCTTCACGAAAAGAAACTGTCTAATCTGCAAGATATGCTTCCTATTCTGGAAAAAGTTGTGCAGTCAGGTCGTCCATTGCTGATCATCGCCGAAGATATTGAAGGTGAAGCATTGGCAACTTTGGTTGTTAACCGTCTTCGTGGTGGCCTAAAGGTTGCTGCGGTTAAGGCGCCTGGTTTCGGCGATCGCCGCAAAGCCATGATGGAAGACCTTGCCATTCTCACAAATGGTACCGTTGTATCTGAGGAAGTTGGCATCGCACTTGATAGCTTGACTCTTGAGATGCTGGGTTCTGCCAAGCGTGTTGAAATCACCAAAGACGAAACAACAATCGTTGACGGTTCTGGTGACAAGACCGAGATCGAAGCACGTTGTAACCAGATCCGCGCGCAAGCTGAAGAAAGCACGTCAGACTATGATCGTGAAAAGATGCAAGAGCGTCTGGCCAAACTGGCTGGCGGTGTTGCTGTGATCAAAGTTGGTGGTGCTACCGAAGTTGAAGTGAAAGAGCGTAAAGACCGTGTTGACGATGCTATGCATGCAACGCGTGCTGCGGTTCAAGAAGGCATTGTCCCTGGTGGTGGTGTTGCGCTTGTTCGTGCATCTGTCGTTCTTGACAGCTTGAAGCCAGCTAACCGTGATCAGGAAGTTGGTATCAACATCGTTCGTCGTGCGTTACAGGCACCTGCCCGTAACATCGCGGAAAACGCTGGTGCTGAAGGGTCTGTCATTGTTGGCAAGCTCATGGAAAGCAACGATGCAAACATGGGTTACGATGCCAAGAACAACGAATATACCGACATGATTAAAGCCGGTGTTATCGATCCAACTAAAGTAGTACGTTCTGCTTTGCAAAATGCAGCATCTGTTGCTGGCTTATTGGTCACAACCGAAGCTATGGTTGCAGAAAAGCCAGAGCCAAAAGAAGCAATGCCAGCAGCCCCTGATATGGGCGGCATGGGCGGTATGGGTGGCATGGGCTTCTAAAGTCCGCCATCTATATGTGAAAGACTATCAGACCGGAGGGTGGCAACGCCCTCCGGTTTTTGTTTGGGATAATTAGGAGAAAACAACCCTAGGCTGCAAATTGATAGGGCTTGTTGGTGTCAGCAACTTTTCTGATTTTGATCTGATTTTGCGATGCCTGCGGTGTGACCCGCGCACTCAATTCAGCTATACCATATGATAGGCTGACATCGAGTTGATCGCGCGCAATCTGGCGCAATGTCATATCTTGGGTTGGTTCAATAGGGCATTCATCGCGCTCCCACCGTCCAACTGACTGCGTATCGCGATGAAGTAATTTAGCCAGTTCAGCTTGTGTCATACCCATTTCTGTTCGCAGAAAACGAATTTCAGCACCACTTAAGGCACCACTTTGGTTTATCAGCCCTTCGGCAATCGCTTTATGAAGCATGCCGACAGCGGGTATCTGGATGATTTTCTCACCGCCGTCATCGATTATATCAAAGTCGGCATCGGCAACGATGACATTATCCAACCCGCATTCAGTGTAATGATAATCTTGCTTTTTCATTGTTTACTCCAATATCCCCGATGGATTTCGTATGGGTTACTCATCTTTCCAAAATATCGTGATAAATTTTATCATCTTTGTGTCAAAATCTGGAACGATCACAACGACTAAACTCCAGCTGTGTGAATTAGGGGTTTTGCCTTCGACCTTATATTTCCAGAATTCATCTTGCGATGATTTTTCAGCATCATCATAAACATATCCAAATTTCAAAAGATATCTGACATCAGCAACAATCAAATTTCGTTTCGCAAGTTGTTCTTTAAAATGAACTCGCTGTATCCAAGTTGTCAGATCATTTGCTGCTAACCCTCAAATCAACTTTGTCGCACGAGCTGGGGTAAGTGCCGTTGGTTTCGTCATTGATAGCTTCTGCGTATGATTTCATGGGCTAAACACCAGCATTATAATCATGGAAAAAGTATCATGGTGATATATATCATCATGATATATACAGGCAATTTACATCGTCTGTCAAGTATCTGTGAAATTGTGACTGGAACATTTGTTAATTCACATATTAAGCGCGTGATATGCCCAATAGTGACGATTAGCTCTCCAAAAATTCCCTGGAGCGGGCGATGGCTTCGGCAAGCCCGACACGCTGCACCTCGACATCGGGCGGAAAGGCTGTCGTCAGGCGGGTGGGCAGGCGGCTGTCCAGCATCACAAAAACACCGCGGTCAGTATCACGGCGAATCAATCGGCCAAAGGCCTGACGCAACTTTAACCGTGCCAGCCGCTCGGTCCAGGCATCACGGCCTTGCCATTTAGCGCGTGCCTGAAACAATAGATCACTTCGTGGCCACGGCATGCGGTCAAACACGATCATGCGTAACGCCGCCCCTGGCACGTCAATGCCATCGCGCACCGCATCGGTACCTAACAGGCATGATTCGGCCTCTTCTCGGAACATTTGCAACAAGGTTTGCAAATTCATTTTGTCAATATGCTGGGCATAGAGCGGCAAACCTGCCGCCTCGAGACGTGCCAGCAGATCGGGATGCACGGCTTTTAGCCGCCGCACCGCCGTAAACAGCCCCAAGGCACCGCCGCCTGATGCCTGCATCAAGCCTGCCATTGCCGCCGCCGTTGCCGAGGGACGATCACGCACCACGTCATTGACCACGAAAATACGTGTCTGGTTGGCATAGTCAAAGGGTGAGCTGAAAGCTGCGCGCAATGTCGGATGTGCCAGATGTGCCGCGCCAGTCAAAGCCAAGGCCGAAGCCCAGCCGTCGGTGGCAACCGTATTGTCACGCGCACTGTCTTTTGTCGCGGCTTCCTTTTCGGCTTGGCTGCGTTTGGGCTGGGCGTAATCCTGCAAGGTTGCCGACGTGATCGCCACCCCATGTGCCCCATCCAGCACCTCAGCGGTAAAGGGAATGGTAGGATCAAGCCAATGACGGGCATAGCCAACATCACGATCCTGACCTTCGATCCGGTCAATCTGCAACCAGTCAACAAAGCCATCACGCTGTCCATCACACACATCGCCCAGCATCAGCTGCCAGGCATTAACCGGCCCTGCCGCGCGCAGCTCTAAACCGCGAATGGCGCCCTCGATCCGCGCGCGCGCAGCGCTGTCCAGCTCATCGACTTTATCATCAAGCAAGGCTTTGAGTCGTTTGGCCAGATTGTTAAGCGGCACCAGCAGATGGTGCAGTCGATCGGCAAATTCATTGGCCGATGTTAATAAATCATCCGATGCTGGATGCAGTTCGGTTTGTAAATCATATTGGCTTTCGGGATCAGCCGCGCGCGCATAAAGGCTGTTGCGTACATGCATGAAAAAGCTTTCGGCAGGTCCCAATGGCTGAAACGCTGATAATCGTTTCTGCCAGCCCTGACCTGGCAGATCACGGGCAAATTCCAAAGCGGCTTCCAGATCGGCCATCGCCGCATTATCACCAGCAATCAAATCCTCTAGGCGCCGTTTCAAGCCGCGTGCACGTCCCCGCCGTCCATCTTCACCGCCGCGTATCCAGTGCCGTAATTCGGCCGTTTCACCAGCGCTTAGATAGGCCGAAAATGCACTGTCAGCCGCATCAAATACGTGATGCCCTTCATCAAAAACATATCGCGTTGGCCGTCGCCGGTCATCATTGCTGGCATAGGTAGCATGGATCATCACCAGCGCATGATTGGTCACGACAATATCGGCACGCTTGGCACTGCGGGTCGATTTTTCGACAAAGCATTTATTATAATGCGCACAAGCCGCATGTACGCATTCACCACGTCGGTCAGCCAGACCAATTGTCTGGGCGCGCCCTAGCAAATCCATCAACCATGCCGGAAAGCTGGCACCTGTCAGATCGCCATCATTTGTTGCCCCTGCCCAGCGTGCCATCAAGCCCAATGCGGTAGCATTACGTGGTTGCCCTGGCATCGTCCCCAGTGCTTCTTCAAGATTCAGCAAACAAAGATAATTTTCCCGTCCTTTGCGCAGAACAACTTTTTGAGCGTGCGTTTCGGCATTGGGATACAGACGGGTAAGTTCGGCCGCAATCTGGTGTTGCAGCGTACGTGTATAGGTGGAAATCCATACGGCGGCACCGTTCTTTTCCGCCCAAAGGGATGCAGGTGCCAGATAACCCAATGTCTTGCCTGTCCCTGTGCCAGCTTCAGCCAGCACCAATGTTGGTGCAGGTCCGGCGTCTGGGCGGTCAAAGCTGGCTGTGATGGCGGCGGCATAATCCGACTGGCTTTCACGCATTTCTGCGCTTTGTCCCAGCATATCCTGTAGCCGTTCGCGCGCCGCATCAGGCAAAACAGGCTGTGTGCCAGGATCAATCTGTGGTGTGTAATCGGTATATTCGGGTAGCCGATTCCATATTGCCGCGTTGCGCCCATCTGGTGGCTCTGGTTTCTGGGGAGACAGCCCCAGATGTGACAATATAATTGGCCCCCATGTCCAACCCCCAGCGGTCATCATTGCCGCAATTTCACCTGCTTCCTTTCGTGCAGATGGTGCGGCACTTGCCAGCTCGTCTAGCAGCATAAAGGCAACTTGCGGTAAAAGCGCCGCCATTGCATCCCCATTTTGTGGCCGCGCCAGCCCCATTTGTGATGCCAGCCCGACAGGTGTTGGCAAACAGAAACGCGCTGGCCGCACAAAGGCAAATAATTCCATAATATCTAGAGCACGGGTTATATCGGTGCCTGCCCGTGCGCTACTCCAGCGACGATGGCATAATAGCACCGCATCACGCGCCAGTTTATGGCCAAGCGCGGTGCGATCCAGCTCGGTGATCTCACCATTTTTGGAAATCCAGATCAGATGTGATCCATGCGGATAGAACACAGGCGCGCTGTGTAATTCGGGTACCTCATTAGGGTGTGACGAGAAGATATCCTGCATGACTCTATTGATATAGACCGCCAAGCCAGTACAAGCTAGCCTTGCGATGCCAGATAGGTGGTAAAAACGGTATTTTACCCCTTATCAGTCAGTGTGATCGCTCTTGACCTTACCCAAGGCTTTGCCTAGCTTGACGGCAGTTTGATTGCGTCCCCTATTTGTTGGTGACGCCAAGTTAAAAATGAGCATCTGATGACCGATTTGAATGAAATGATGGATATTGCCCGCAATGCCAAAGCATGGCCATTCGCCGAAGCCACAATGTTGGCAAAACGGCTGGATAAGATGGGTGGCCCTGACAAGGATGCGGTCATTTTTGAAACCGGTTATGGGCCGTCGGGTCTGCCGCATATTGGCACCTTTGGCGAGGTGGTACGTACCAGCATGGTGCGGCATGCTTTTGAAACTCTGACAGGTGCCAAAACCCGGCTGATCTGTTTTTCTGATGATCTAGATGGGTTTCGCAAAATTCCAGATAACATTCCGAATCCCAAACAGCTGGAGCCTTATTTGCATATGCCGTTGACCAAGGTGAGAGATCCGTTTGGCACAGCGTCATCCTTTGGCGCGCATAACAATGAAGCCTTGCAGGCATTTCTAGATTCGTTCGGTTTTGAATATGAATTTGTCAGTTCGACCGACTGTTATATGTCTGGCAAATTTGATGATGCCTTGCGTGATGTGCTGGCACATTATGATGATATCATGAAAATCATGTTGCCCACATTGGGGGCAGAACGTCAGGCGACCTATAGTCCGTTCTTTCCCATCTGCCCTGATACAGGCCGTGTGCTTCAGGCCAAGGTGATTGCCCAAGATGTTGCCACTGACAGCATCACCTATCTGCATCCCGAAACAGGCGCAGAACAGACAAGTCTGGTGACAGGAGGCCATTGCAAATTACAGTGGAAATGCGACTGGGCGATGCGTTGGTATGCGCTTGGCGTCGATTATGAAATGAATGGCAAGGATCTGACAGATTCGGTCACGCAATCATCCAAAATTGTGCGCGCACTTGGCGCGACGCCGCCTGCCGGCCTGACATATGAATTATTTCTTGATGCGAATGGCGAAAAGATTTCAAAGTCGAAAGGCAATGGCCTGTCGATTGATGAATGGCTACGTTATGGCAGTCCCGAAGCTCTGTCATTATTCATGTATGCCCAGCCAAAACGTGCGAAACGCCTGCATTTTGATGTGATCCCAAAGACGGTTGATGAATATTACCAACATCTTGGCAAGATCACCGAACAGGCAGTTGATGCGCAGGTCGAAAACCCAGTCTGGCATATCCATAGTGGTGTTCCCGAGGCGGCCAGTTTGCCTGTGACCTTTACCTTGCTGTTGAATCTGGCAGCGGTATGCCATGCCGAAGAATCTTCGGTGGTGTGGGCTTATGTCAGTGATTATGCCGATGGGGTTAGTGCTGAAACACATCCAGCACTTGATCGGATGATCGGCTATGCGGTGAATTACTATCAGGATTTGGTGCGGCCAACAAAAACCTATCGTCTGGCGAGCGACGCCGAAAGCGGACAGATACAAATGCTTGCTGATGCGATTCGCGCACTGCCTGCCGATGCGCCTGCCGAGGATATACAGTCAGCGGTCTATGCCACCGGCAAACAGGCTGAATATGAAAATCTGCGAAGCTGGTTTATTTGCCTATATGAAGTTTTGCTTGGGCAGTCCGAAGGCCCACGTATGGGATCATTTTTTGCCCTTTATGGCCGCGATAAGTCACTACAACTTATTGATGATGCACTGGCGGGAAAATTAGCTGATAAAGCAGCAGATCAAAGATCAGTGGAGGATGCTCATTGATCTGGCGTCTTGCTGCATCTGCCGCCCGTCTATTGCCACCTGAGGCTGCGCATATTGCGGCAGTCCGAACGTTGCAAGCCAATATTGGCCCGCGTCCGGATGTACCATCCTTGCCAGTGTCGCTTGCTGGCCTTGATTTTGCTAACCCATTAGGCGTTGCGGCTGGGTTTGATAAAAATGCGGCCTGTTACAAAGGTGCGATGGGGCTAGGTTTTGGCCATGTAGAGGTTGGCACAATCACCCCGCTTGCCCAACCGGGGAATCCTAAACCGCGTGTGTTCAGGCTACTACAGGATGCGGCGGTCATTAACCGTTATGGGTTTAACAGCCTTGGTATGGAAGTGGCGGCGGCGAATCTGGCGCGGGTTCGCGACTATGCAGGGATTCTGGGTGTTAATGTCGGGGCAAATAAGACCAGCGCAAACCCAACCGAGGATTATCGTGTTGCGGTCGCCCGTCTTGCCTGTTTTGCCGATTATGTGACTTTGAACATTTCTTCGCCAAATACGCCGGGCTTGCGTGATCTGCAAACATCGGAACATCTGGCATCTTTGCTAGAGGCAGCGCGAACAGGCATGCAGGAAGCTGGTGTCGCGCGTCCGATTTTTCTCAAAATAGCTCCCGATCTTGAACAGGCTGATCTGGAATTGATTGTCGATCACTGCGTTTCGGCTGGGGTTGATGGTATCATTGCCACCAATACCACAATTAGCCGCCCTGATAGTTTGCGTGACCGACATGCAATGCAAAATGGCGGGCTTTCTGGACAGCCGTTATTTAATATGGCGACAGATGTTCTGGCGCGAATCGCACAGCTAGGCAAAGGCCGGATAGCTATTATTGGTGTTGGCGGTGTTGCACATGGATGGCAGGCCTATGCCAAAATTCTGGTTGGTGCTGATCTTGTTCAACTTTATTCAGGACTGGCATTAGACGGGCCGTTGATTGCCAGCCGTATTTTACATGAACTTGCCGCGCTTTTACAAAAAGATGGTGTCCGCACTGTTGCGGCAGTGCGTGGCACAATACCTGATGCAAAGGCTGCGATTACACACGCTTTTCGTTGCGCGCAAACCGATTAAAGGCTGATCTGAGATTATCGCTTTTCAAATGATCAACGGGGTTTCTTGCTGTCGTTGGCGCGGATAGAATGGGGGTGCCAGCCTTTTGTTTTTTCATACTGTTTTCATATGAGTGCGCCAAAAGCCTGAAATAGAACAGTGTGACGATGCGCATTGATGAGGCAAGGCTGGAAAATTGACGACGCTTGTCAATTTCCTGGCAAAACCAGTCCAGATCAATCGATTCGCGTTGCATAATATCCGAAATACATTCCCAGATATATGGTTCCAGAACGATGGTGGTGCGTAGATGGGCTAGTCGGACATTCCGTTTTTGTCGTTTCTGTATCATTTTGTCTCACCAAATTGCTTTTTTGAATTATTCCTTTGATTAATATTAAGCCAAAAGAATTAACAAAAAGCTAAGCGCACCAATTAAAATGCGATGTGGGGAACTGTACTGATTTGTTTTGATACTTGACGTTAGAGCATAGCTAGCCTATACCCACGCATCACTTCGACGTGATTATTGACGTCGGTTTGACCCTTTTGAAAAATACCGAGGCTTATCATGGCTAAACGCTGTCAAATCACTGGTAAAACTGTCATGGCTGGTAACAATGTCAGTCACGCAAACAACCGCACGCGCCGCCGATTCCTTCCGAACCTTCAGCAGGCAAGCATGCAAAGCGAAATTCTGGATCGCAAGATCAGTCTGCGTATCTCGACAAGCGCTATCCGCACTGTTGAAAAGCATGGTGGTATTGATGCGTTTTTGATGCAGGCACGTAATTCGGAACTTGCCGATGAAGCACGCTTGTTGAAACGCGAAATGATGGCGGCACAAGCCAAGTCATAAATCCAAATATAGTTATGAATTTAAAAACCCCGCTTTTGGCGGGGTTTTGTTTTGATGGCACATAAAGCTGTTTAGGCAACCTTTTTGCCGCGCCGTGCGGTGTCTTCGTCAAATAGGTCAGTAAGCTGACCGACAACAGCACCACCTAGCTGATCGACATCGGTTATGGTGACCGCGCGACGGTAATAGCGGGTGACGTCATGTCCAATACCGATAGCTAGCAATTCGATAGGCGAGCGTCCTTCGATATAGGCAATCACTTCACGCAGATGTCGTTCCAGATAGCTACCGCTATTGACCGACAAGGTCGAATCATCAACAGGCGCGCCATCAGAAATGACCAGCATGATACGGCGATCTTCGGTGCGCGCAAGCAAACGCTCATGCGCCCATAATAGCGCCTCGCCATCGATATTTTCTTTCAGAATGCCTTCACGCAACATCAAACCCAGTGATTTGCGTGCCCGCCGCCATGGCACATCGGCTGGCTTGTAAATGATATGGCGCAGATCATTCAGGCGTCCTGGTGCGGCTGGTTTGCCAGCCTGCTGCCATAATTCACGACATTGGCCACCTTTCCATGCGCGTGTGGTAAAGCCCAGAATTTCAACCTTGACGCCGCATCGTTCGAGTGTGCGTGCCAGAATATCGGCTGTAACGGCGGCAATGGTGATTGGACGCCCGCGCATCGATCCGGAATTATCCAGAAGCAAGGTCACAACCGTATCGCGGAATTTGGTGTCCTGTTCCTGTTTATAGGATAGCGCGCTCAATGGCTGGGTTACAACGCGGTGCAGTTTTGCCGCATCCAGAATGCCTTCTTCAAGATCAAAATCCCATGACCGGTTTTGATGCGCCATCAATTTCCGTTGCAGTCGGTTGGCCAGCTTGCCAACCACCGACGTCACATTTTCCATATGCCGGTCAAGCATTGTACGCAGACGATCAAGCTCTTCCGCATCGCACAGATCGGCGGCTGAGACAATCTCGTCAAATTTGGTTTCGAATGTGCGGTAAGCATCATCGGCCTTGCCTCGATCTGCATTATGACCTGTCATATCCGCATTGGGTGACTCGCCGTCCGACATGCCTTCTTCGGATCCATCGGCTTCGCCCATTTCGCCTTCTTGCGACGAGCCAGAATCACCTGCATCATCCATCGACTGGCTATCTTCGCCTTCGGACTGATCTTCGCCAACAGCGGACTGTTCGCCATCCTGATCGCTTTGGCTGTCGCCACTATCATCTTCATCACTGCCTTCGTCGGCGTCATCATCCGGATTTGACGAAGCATCGCCAAGGTCGGTTTCCAAAGCCCCTATCAAGCGGCGTGAGATTTCGGCAAACGCGGTTTGATCGTCAATAGTGGCTTCTAGTTGATCGAGCAGATCACCAGTACGCGACTTAACCCAAGGTCGCCATAAATCCATCACCATCGATAGATTCTGCGGCGGCGGGGCCCCAGTCAGCTCTTCGCGCAGTAACAGCCTTACG
>Ga0233444_10001598_pt1 | contig 25317 bp, 25 predicted proteins | sample SI_124_October20_6_FD_182792 | JGI IMG/M metagenome (GOLD analysis project Ga0233444, IMG submission 182792) | Seawater microbial communities from Saanich Inlet, British Columbia, Canada - SI_124_October2016_10_MG | ecosystem: Environmental > Aquatic > Marine > Inlet | place: Canada: British... | reverse complement strand
TGCTCCGCTTCCGACAGATGCGATGTCTGCAAAAGTTCGCTGCCGTCCACTCTTCAGTCCACAACCATTTCAATCAGGAGCGCCACTTCTACTCACGAGACAATTTCAAGCTCAATCGAACCGCCGCCCTTACTGAGTGGCGCCAATTATTGAGTGCATAAATTCAGGCTGCACCAGCAATCTGATGCGAGTTCTCATTCGTCTGACAGCACCAACGTGACCAGATCAGATCGTTGTCTGCGGCTGGCAGGGCGACTGTAGAACGCCCGTAAACCACGTGAACTGACATCCATGATCTTGCAGAGGCGTGCTAGTTCGAAAGCCCCTGCGTGTTCTTCGATGAACCTAAACCTCATAGCTTTTGGCCCGCGAAGAACTGCGTTGTTTTTTAGGATTTCTCTGAGCGAACCTGCTAGACTGACATTGCAAAGCTAACAACAATATTCGAAAACTGTGCGGCACTACCGGTTGCCAATCATCATGATGGTTGAGGTTCTTCAGCTGTATAAGGCAACCTGTAGACTGCCTTGTACATTTTCAGAGTTCTAAGAGATCTAGTACGCTATTGCAGGCCCCATTTGGCTGCAGTCGTTTCAAAAAATCCTTTGGCTTGCTTCAGCTTGATCCAGCTATTGACGTAGTTGATCCAAACTTGATCCTTCTGCGGAAGCAGCATTGCAATTGGTGTTGGTGCTCGGGGTTCTGTCACTTCAATCTGACGAAGATTTGGGAATTTTTCCAAAAGCGTCGCGCCTTCGATATTGGACGTAATGAAGACTTCTGCGCGACCAGCTAGAACTTCTTGGAAACCTCGGGCAGGGCCCTCGACCACTTTGATGTCTGCATTAGGGAACCAAGCGCGAACGCTTTTCTCGAAGGTTGTTCCAAGCGTCGTGGCCACTTTTACATCAGCATTGTTGATTGAATCCCATCCAGAAAATTTTGCGACATGCTCATCGGTCGTAAATGGTAGAATTACCAAGGATTTATAGCTTTCCGAAAACCCTGCTGCTTTCAAGCGAGGCGGGCTAATAGAAGCTGATCCAGTTAGGTGATAATTTCCAGCGACCACACCATTCACAAGTGTCTTCCAGTCTGTTGCGACGAATTCCAGCTCAACGCCAAGATCTGTGGCCAGCTCTTTCATGATGTCGATATCGTAACCGACATAACTATTTGTCGCGGGGTCTCGGACTGTCATCGGATTCCAGTCGCCGGTGGTGCCGACTTTCAGAACGCCGTTGCTAAGGATGTCGTTTAAGGCTGACTGTGCCATCACAGGCGCAGCGGTCAGAGAAGCGACTACAGCAGTCGCCATCTTAAGTGTTCTCAAGAATTTCATAGTTTTTCCTTTGTTGGTTTTTTTGGCAACAAATATTCATTAAGTATGTTGCTAATTTATTTTGTATAGTTTTAATAACAAAATCAAGTACCGTGTTGTCTTTTCCACGTATGCCGAGGGGGAAAACCATGACTAACCAAAGGGAGCAACCATGACAGATCAAAAACAAGCCATTGAAATCAGAAATCTAGATAAATGGTACGGCGAATTTCATGCATTAAAGAATGTGTCGTTGAATGTAGGACACGGCGAACGAATCGTCATATGTGGCCCCTCTGGGTCGGGGAAGTCGACACTAATTAGATGCGTCAACTCACTCGAAGAGCACAGCTCAGGGCAGATCATCGTTGACGGCACGGAGATGAAAGACAAGCACTCAATCAATGCGATTCGGTCTGAAGTGGGTATGGTTTTTCAGCAATTCAACTTGTTCCCGCATTTGACCATCCTCGAGAACCTGACCTTAGGGCCGATCAAGGCCCGCGGCCTGTCAGTTGCAGATGCCGAAGCACGTGCAATGAAGTATCTTGAAAGAGTACGCATTCCTGAACAGGCAGATAAAAAGCCGACGCAGCTTTCGGGTGGCCAGCAACAACGCGTTGCAATTGCGCGTTCGCTTTGTATGGACCCTAAGATCATGTTGTTCGATGAACCGACTTCGGCGTTGGACCCTGAAATGATTGCGGAGGTCCTGGACGTTATCGTCGATCTTGCTGAAGAAGGCATGACAATGATCGTTGTTACCCACGAAATGGGTTTCGCCAGACGTGCAGCGGATCGCATGGTCTTTATGGATCAAGGGGAAGTCATTGAAACAGGGCGGCCTGACGAATTTTTCAATGACCCAAAGTCGGAACGTTGCAAGACTTTCCTCAACCAAATCCTTCAACACTAAGGTTAGGGAGACCAATCATGCGTATTTCCAGATTTCTTCTCCTTTTTGGCCTTCTATCATTAGCTGGATGTTCTTCTGATGGTAATTGGGGCTGGTACGTCATTGACCCGAGTACGCCAAAAGGGTGGACTAATATCCAGTTCTTATTAAGCGGCTTTGGTGCGACTATTGTCTTGTCCGTCATAGCAGCAGTGCTTTCAATGGTGATCGGACTTGTGGTAGCTTTACCTGCAATGTCGGTGAACCGATGGGTACGGCTGCCGTCTCGAATTTATGTTGAATTTGTTCGATCAATCCCGCTTCTTCCAATGCTTTTTTGGGTTTTTTACGGGCTGCCTGTTGTCTTGAAATCGATCGGGATTGAGCTGAGTATCGATGCATTTTGGGGGGCTGTCTTAACTTTGGCGATCTCTGACAGCGCATTTACAGCTGAAATTTACAGGTCTGGCATTCAATCGATCAACAAAGGTCAGACCGAAGCGGCGCAAACTGTGGGGCTCAACTATGTTCAAACAATGCGCTATGTCATCTTGCCTCAAGCGATCAAGCGAATTCTTCCGCCATTGGCCAATCAATTTATCTACATCGTCAAGATGTCAGCATTTGCTTCGGTTATCGGCATGCAAGAATTGACGCGACGCGCCAATGAATTGGTTGTAACAGAATATCGCCCTCTCGAGATCTATACTCTTTTGATCCTAGAATATCTTGTTTTGGTGTTGATCATAAGCTTCTTTGTCCGCTGGTTAGAGCGGAAAATGGGCGCGGACGAGCGCCGCTAAGTTGTTAGAAATGCCTGGTAATCGGCGGCAACTGCTTTTGCCGCCGATTTCAATAACACCTTGCCATGATTTGGCGTGGCGAGGCCCGAATGGGAACCAACTCGGCCATCCGGGAAATCTCTTCGATGTTCGTCTGCAGGCCCATGTTTGTCGCCAGCATGGGCCTGGATATAAGCAGGGGTTAGTTTTTGGGGCGCAGCAAGATTAGGGTTAACGAGAATACGATGAGTGTGCTGTGTGATAGCTATTTCGGCAGGGGTTGCATGCATCCCTTCCCAATCGCCATACCATTTTTGGCGCAGAACATTCACTTGATCGAAATCCCACCAGCTCCTAATTCGAACGTCACAACCAATATCCTTGGCGGCTTGGCGAAGCGGAGCCAAATTAGCTCCGTGGCCATTCAATACATAAATCTTTTGAAAGCCATGGTGGGAAAATGCCGACAAAACTTCATGCGCAAGCTGCCTAAAGAGCCCTTCAGAAATCGAGACTGTTCCGGGGAAGCTCATGTTAAATGGTGCAGGAGCATAGGCCAATTCTGGTGCAACAATCGCGTTGCAATCCTCCGCGGCAGCCCAGCAAATTTCACGCGCACAGATTGCGTCTGTTCCGATTAACCCAAGAGGTCCATGTTGCTCAATCGACCCCGTAGGCAAAAAAATGCCCTTTGAAGTGTCAAGGTAGCTACCGACTTCTTCCCAACTAAGTGTCTCAAGTTTCATAGGGCATTCTGGCCCATAACATAGTAAAAAGGAACCACTAATGACCAATTGGACAACATTTTTAAACGATTCCATGAAACGGATGGGCGCGCTGCAAAAAGAGATTCCCGACACGTTTAATGGCTTCAATATGATGGGCAAGGAAGCCAAAAAGAATGGTGCCTTAGATGAAAAAACAAAAGAGTTGATTGCGCTAGGGGTTGCTGTGTCAACGCGCTGTGACAGCTGCATTGGGTTTCATGTGCGTTCACTTGTTCGACTTAAAACAACACGTGGAGAATTGACGGAAGCTCTTGCAATGATCGCCTACATGGGCGGAGGGCCTTCGATCACGTATAGTGCAAAGGCGCTGGAGGCCTACGACGAACTCTCTTCTTGATCCCCACTATTCCCAGACAAGAGAGTCGCCATATCGGGTTGATTTTTGACTTCTTCAAATAACCAATCGCGGAAGGTTTTTACGCGCTTCGTTTTAAACGTTTCATGGCGGCAAACGAACCAATAAGAAAGTTGGGAATGTGCGATCATGGGGAGTGGGCAAGCCAAAGATCCGTCTTGCAAACCGTCTATAGACAGTGGCGCACGACCCATCGCAACGCCATGGCCGGCTTTTGCAGCTTGAATAATCATATTGGCCTGGCCAAATTTTCGTGCGTTTGAGAACTTTGGCAGTTTAACGCCAGCTTCGCCCGCCCACACGTCCCATGTGGTCTGGACTCCAAGCATGTTCACATCATCCTGAAGAATTGTAAATTTCGCCAAATCATCGACTGTATCGATTTCTACAGCCAATTCCGGTGAACAGACGGGTACCATCTTTTCTGGCATCAGTTGTTCTGCATGCAAGCCTGGGAAACCGCCTAAACCATACTGGATCATGACATCAGCGGCATCTGCATTGAAGTCACGGGCAAAGATTTCAGTTGAAATTGACACGGGAAGCTCGGGATGCAAGCTGTCAAAATTGAAAAGTCTGGGTAGCAGCCAAACAAACGCAAATCCAGGCGGCGCCGCGACCAATATGCCTCGGTTGGTCTTCATGTTTTTGTCTCGTAAATCGTCGCAAACGAGTTGAACTGTCCCGAATCCTTCGGCAATCGCCGAGGCGAGACGCAAGCCACTTTCGGTTGGCACCGTCTTGCGCGCTCCACGGATCAAGAGTTTGTGGCCAGTCCATTCTTCAAGCTGTTTAATATGCTGACTGACAGCGCTTTGGGTCACATTCAATTCTTCGGCGGCACGACCAAAGCCGTTCAGTCGGGTGACAGATTCTAACGTGCGCAAAGCAGAGAAGGGTAAAGTTTTAAGCATTAGTATACGTAATGGATTTCATTATGAAACTCAAATGCAAAATATCCCATCCCGCAATTAGTGTCAGACTCACAATAATAGGGTCGAATATCCATGAACAATACAGCCTATGAAGCGGTTTCTGCAGGGATTGAAAATTTGCTGAAAAACTGTGCCCGCCTACAACCAGGTCAAAAATTGCTGATTGTTTGCGAAAACGAAGATGCTGGATATTATGACCGTGAGCTTGCATGTGACGTTGCCGCCACCGCCTCGAATCTAGGCATCACATCTGAACTGGTCGAGGTAAAATTCAATCCAAATGTTACTGCGGCAGATCCAGAGCTACAGGCCCGTATCGCAAAAGCTGATCACACACTGTTTCTGGCCCGCATCGGAGATCAATTGCGGTTTGCGGCAACTGATCGCCCAGACTCTCGGACTATAAGTTACGCACTAGACCGTCGCATGATGGGATCCAATTTTGGCGGAGCTAACTACGATGCATTTGTTGGGCTTAAAACCTGTCTTAATCAATTGCTTTGGCAAGCGGCCGACATTTGGGTGACTTGTCCACTTGGAACTGATTTCCGTGGCTCTATCGAAGGCGATCTGACTGAAAATGGTGAGGTATCGATCAAGCGTTTTCCGATGTCTGTCTTCAAACCCATTAGTCCCGCCGCTTTTTCTGGACGTATTGCTCAGGCAGGTTTTTTGGTTGGCACGGGATCGAACTATTACACACCTTATGCCTGCGCTCTAAAGGACACGCTCTTTATTCAGTTTGACGGAAGTCGAATTACTGGCTTTGATGGAACTCAAGAAGATATGCAAGCGGCTAAGTCTCACTATGAGTTCGTTGGCAAGAAATTTGGTATTGATCCGTACTGCGTACATTCTTGGCATGGGGGCATACATCCGGGGTGCGCCTTTGTGGATCCACCATCGCAGAATTTCGAACGATGGACCGGTGGTGCATTCGGTAATCCACGCTTGTTTCATTTCCACACGTGTGGCGACTATCCTCCAGGTGAGATATCACTCAATATTGTCGATGCTACAGTCAAGGTAGATGACATGGCTGTCTGGGAAGATGGGGTACTGCATCCTGAGCGCATTCCTGGGGGGGCAGACCTACTCGCCACTTATCCTTGCATGTCTCGCGCATTCGCCAACCCAGATAAACGTGTTGGGCTAAATTCAAGGGGCCGCTTAAGTTTTCAATAGATGCGTATACTCAAAGTTTCGTCGCCAATTGGTAGCCCACGCCGAAATACATTCGGGCAAATGTCAAATTCGTACCATTAAGCCATGTTGTACGTTCAACCGTAAATAGCGCGTCATCTACAGCGCAGTCCAAAAAATCTGCTAAAGTATTGGTGGCTCGCGTCGCAGAAAACTTTAGTTCGACATCGCTAAAAGGCACTTCTCGGACCAGCCATTCATTTGGGCCAATGGTTTCGAAATCGATGTCAGCAGCATTTGGAACGGCTGATAAATTGATCCACCGATCTTCATATTGGAAAGGGCGTTTGTCACTATAATGCATGCAATGCAGCTGGAGAACTTGATCAGTAGGCTTTAGGTCTAGTTTGGCACAAAGCCAAGATGGCGCGGTCGATTGCATTCGATTAACAAGCATATACCGATAAGCAGCACCTGAAGTTTCGATTTCTTCGCGTATTACTGATATCGAAAATTTAGCCTGACGAATTGGCGACTGCTTAACGCGCGTGCCAGCCTTGCGTTTTCTATCAATAATGCCTTCTTCCGCCAATTCACGCATCGCGCGGTTGACGGTCGCTCTTGCGCATCCGTACTGAACTGCCAAGTCCACTTCGCCAGGTACAAGTGCGCCTGGCCCCCAAGTGCCATTTCGTATGGACTGCATCACAAGCGCTTTAATTTTCTGATAACCAACCCGGTGTGTTTTAGCCATTACATATCGCCAATAAATCTGTTCATATTAAGTGTAGGTATATCTCTTACATAGAAAATTGGACAGAGCGTTGTGAAAATCATCACGTCAGATAAATTCCAGACGGCGCTATGGAAAAATGGTGGAGGTGTGACGCATCAGATTAAACAAAATCAGAGCGAAAACACCTATTCATGGCGCTTCAGTCTTGCCGAAGTTGTGGAAAATGGCCCCTTTTCGCGCTTTCCCGAGCGTGCTCGCGTCCTGACTGTCGTAAAGGGGCAGGGGATGACACTGATCAGCCCGAGTGACAGGCTTCAAGCGAAACCATACTGTCCCGTCTATTTCGATGGTGATATTCCGGTAAATGGAAAGCTTCTGAACGGGCCCGTCCTAAATTATAATTTAGTCTTCAATCCCAAGTTGATTCGACCAGAATTCAGCATCATTCGTGACGTGTCTGAAATGGTCGTATCTGTCCCCCCTGAAGGTCGCATCTGCCTTTTTGCGGCCACGGGAGATGTCGCCGCTAACGGCCAAACCTTACATACTCATGACTTTGCTATCAGTCGCAAGGAAGACATGTATATAAGCGTTAATCCATTATCGGTTGCAGTCTTGACGGTCATCAATGTGGTGACGGACTGAGATCTCAGGCAAGCAGCTCTGAAAGCGCAGCGCGATAAGCCGTTGAAATGGTTTCTTCAGCAACGTGACGGCCGCTTTGCACTTGGTGACGACCGGCACACCATACGTCTGTGACAACGCTATCTTTGGCCGCAAAAACCAAACCATCCAACAGTTGATCTTCACGCAACGCGCAAAGGCTTGGATCTGTACTATCAATTGCAACAAGGTCCGCAAGCATGCCTTGAGCGATTTGCCCACTGTTTCGATCTAATGCTTGGGCTCCGCCTTTTGCAGCACCAAGGTAAATTGTTTCCCCAGTAGAACCGGAACCGTTAACCATCACATTTCGTTCCATATCACGCAGGCGTTGCGAGTATTCGAGCGTCCGTAGCTCTTCCGTGAGCGATATATTCACGTTGGAATCAGACCCGACTCCGAACAAACCGTTTGCTTTCAAAAAGTCAGGCCCGTTGAAAATCCCATCTCCCAAATTGGCTTCTGTGATAGGGCAAAGGCCAGCAATTGCGCCACTTTTGGCGAAGGCTGTAGACTCATTTAGCGACAGGTGGGTTGCGTGAATGAGGCACCATCGTGAATTGACATCGGCATTATTCAAAAGCCAATCAACTGGCGTTGTACCGTAGGTATTTTGGACATCAGAAACTTCTTGAAGTTGCTCTGCTATGTGAATGTGAATTGGACCTTTGGGGTGGCTTTGCAGGACATCGTTCAAATCAGAGTGGGAACACGCACGTAAGGAATGGGGGGCAATGCCCAAGCGCGCGTCATTTGGTAATTTAGACAAAGCAGCGTTACTGCTTTCGACGATTTCGTTAAACGTTTCAACGGTATTGGAAAAGCGAAGTTGGCCGCCTTCCAATGGCCTATCATCGACGCCACCGCGGGCATAAAGCACTGGTAGATGGGTTAGGCCAATCCCAGTTTGCTGTGCTGCTTGCATGATACGCAAAGAAAGCTCGGCTGGATTGTCATAGCGCACGCCACCGTTTTGATTGTGTATGTAGTGAAATTCGCCTACGGCTGCATAGCCAGCTTTCTGCATCTCTAGAAATGTCTGCGCCGCAAAAGCAGTTACGTGCTCCGGTGTTAGGCGATCTACAAACTCGTACATCAGAGCACGCCAGGTCCAAAAGCTCTCTCGGCCTTTCGCACGATATTCTGTCATGCCGGCCATTGCCCGTTGAAAGCTATGGCTATGAAGGTTTGAGAGTGCAGGCAAAAGTGTATCCACCAAAATATCGCCGGCCGCTGCTGTCGAATTCGTTTCTATTGTCTCGACTTCACCATCGGTGATTGAGATGCGAACAGCATTTTTCCAACCGTCCGCGCAATAGGCCTTCTGTGCGAAAATATTCATGTGGTACTCTTTTTATGAATGGACATAAAATTATTAAGGGCATACAAGCTAAGAAGCAATCAAAATAAATTTTAGGGTTCGATCGTGACAAGAGCAGTATTAACCAATTGTCGTTTGGCAACGCTGCAAGATAGCAAAGCGCCTTATGGGTTGCTTGATGATGCTGCTTGCGTATTGGATGGCGACCGTATCGCGTGGATTGGGATGCGCAAAGATCTTGATTCTACGCTGTTTGCGGCTGATCAAGTTGATCTAGGAGGGCGGCTAGTTACGCCAGGCCTGATCGATTGCCACACGCATATCGTTTATGGCGGAAACCGAGCGCAGGAATTCGAGATGCGTCTTAATGGTGCAACTTACGAAGAGGTTGCGCTGGCAGGTGGGGGTATTGTTTCGACTGTGACCGCGACCCGTGCAGCAAGCGAAGACGAACTACTTGAGCTGGCATTACCCCGTGTTGACGCAATGATTGCCGAAGGTGTCTGCCTAATTGAAGTAAAGTCCGGCTATGGCCTAGATCAAGAAGCGGAGTTGCGGATGTTGCGCGCGGCACGCAGAATCGCACGTGTGCGACCGGTGGCCGTTAGTACGACCTTTTTGGGTGCGCATGCGGTTCCTGCAGAATACAAAAACCGTGGTGATGCCTATATCGACGATGTGTGCATCCCGACCTTACGCGCGGCGCATGAGCAAGGTTTGGTCGATGCCGTAGACGCCTTTTGTGAGGGGATCGCATTCCAGCCGGATCAGGTAGCACGCGTTTTCCGCGTCGCGCAAGAGTTGGGCCTGCCAATCAAAATCCATGCGGAGCAACTGTCGAACCTTGGTGGCGCACAGATGGCCGCTAAATTTGGAGCCAATTCGGCAGATCATATCGAATATCTAGATGACGTCGGCGTGCAGGCCATGGCCAATGCGGGGATGACCGCAGTGATTTTACCGGGCGCATTCTATACGCTCAATGAAACACAAAAACCGCCCGTGGCTGCTCTCCGTAAATTCGGTGTGCCAATGGCGGTATCAACGGATGCGAACCCAGGTTCATCGCCTATGACCTCGCTGTTACTTGCGATGAATATGGCATCAACGTTGTTCAAGCTTACACCAGAAGAGGCTTTGGCAGGTGTGACACGAAACGCTGCACTTGCATTGGGTCTTGATGATCGCGGCACCCTTGAGGTCGGCAAGCGGGCTGATCTGGCTGTCTGGGACATCGCGCACCCTTCTGAACTGTCTTATAGCATCGGGTTCAACCCACTCTACAAACGAGTTTTCGGAGGTCAATTGTGGAAATATTAACCCTAACACCTGGGTCTGTCAGCCTTACGGATCTTGCTGAGGTGTTTCGGAATAAATCAAGTGTCCGGCTTGACCCATCCTGTCGCGCAGCTGTTGAGGCCGCTGCAAAACGAATTGATGCAGCAGCGCAAGGTGATAAGCCTGTGTATGGCGTCAATACCGGTTTTGGAAAGCTCGCCAGCCTCAAGATCGAATCCAAGGATACGGCTACCCTTCAGCGTAATCTGATCCTTTCTCATTGCTGCGGTGTAGGAGGTCCCATTTCGCCACGTATGGTACGCATGATTATGTCGTTAAAGCTATTGTCTTTAGGGCGTGGTGCATCAGGTGTGCGGTGGGAACTAATCGAGTTACTCGAGAATATGTTAGAGCATGATGTGATGCCAGTAATCCCAGCACAAGGTTCGGTTGGTGCGTCAGGTGATCTTGCTCCACTTGCTCATATGACGGCCGTCGTTATCGGCGAAGGTGAGGCGATGTTTGAAGGCCAGGTGATGCCTGGAGCGGCAGCTTTGGAAAAGGCAGGGCTATCTCCTATCGCACTTGGTCCTAAAGAGGGATTGGCATTTATTAATGGCACTCAATTTTCGACAGCATTTGCTTTGGCAGGGCTGTTTGAAGCATGGGACGCTGCGTGCTCAGCTTTAGTTACCTCAGCCATCTCGACGGATGCCATCATGGGGTCGACGGCACCTTTGCATCCTGAAATTCACAGCCTTCGTGGTCACCGCGGTCAAATAGATGCCGCAAGAATGATGCGCGACCTACTGGATGGATCCGAAATACGCGAAAGCCACCGCGAGGGCGATGCACGTGTGCAAGATCCATACTGTATTCGATGCCAACCACAAGTGACAGGCGCCGCGATGGATGTGCTAAGGCAGGCTGCGATGACTTTGCAGATTGAGGCCAATGCTGCCACGGACAACCCGCTCGTGCTTACGGATGCAGACCTGATTGTATCAGGTGGGAATTTCCATGCTGAACCTGTTGGCTTTGCTGCAGACATGATTGCATTGGCCATTTCAGAAATTGGTGCGATTGCGCAGCGGCGCGTGGCACTCATGGTTGATCCAACACTTAGCTTTGATTTGCCGCCGTTTCTGACGCCAGAGCCGGGCTTGAATTCTGGTTTGATGATCGCCGAAGTAACGACGGCTGCACTGATGAGCGAGAACAAGCATCTCGCAAATCCTTGCGTAACCGATTCAACACCAACATCTGCAAATCAGGAAGATCACGTTTCAATGGCTGCCCACGGTGCGTTTCGTTTGAAACGCATGATGGAAAACCTAAACAATATATTGGGCGTCGAATTATTGTGCGGAGCCCAAGGAATTGAATTCCGCACACCTTTGAAAACAAGCAAGCCTTTGATCGCCGCGATTGCGCGATTGCGCGCAGACGTTACCCCCTTGAAGGAGGATCGATATCTTGCGCCTGATATCGCAAAGGCTTCTGAACTGATTGCATTCGGTGAACTTACCGCTGCTGCAGGGTTATCTTCGGTTAAAATTCTATGAAGCAATTCGTTGATGTTTTAGAAGGCGAAGGGCCAGTTGTTTTGGGGCAGCCCCACGGGGGAGTTTTTGTACCAGATGAACTTTTGGCGCGTATGAATGAACGCGGGCAAGCATTGTCTGATACAGACTGGCATATTGCAAGGCTCTATCAGGGGCTTCTCGACGACGTGACAGTTGTTAGATCCAATGTGCACCGATACGTTATTGACGCCAATCGTGATCCTACCGGGGTCTCGCTATACCCTGGTAAAAACACGACATCACTTTGCCCGACCACCGATTTTGATGGAAAAAGTATCTGGGCCGATGGGCAGGATCCATCGACAGACGAAATTGAATCTCGGCGGGGCACCTACCATGCGCCTTATCACTCAGCTTTGACAGAGCAATTAGCGCGGGTGAAAGCGAAACATGGCGTTGCCATTCTTTTTGACTGCCACTCCATTCGATCGAAGATTCCGTTTTTGTTTGAGGGAACGCTCCCGATATTTAGTATTGGTACAAACTCTAGTATGAGCTGCGCTATCGAGGTGGAGACCGCAACTCATCAGATTTGCTGCGAACATCAACCTGAAAGCACCGTTTTAAACGAGCGGTTCAAAGGTGGGTGGACCACGCGTCACTATGGCCAGCCAGAGACAGGCCAACACGCAATCCAAATGGAAATCGCCCAAAGAGCCTACATGAGCGAAACGCCAAATTGGGAATACTGCACGCCTACTGCAGAGGTTTTGCGGCCCGTTCTTGGAGGTATTCTAAAAGCAATTGACCACCTTGCACGATCGAATCAGATCAATAACTAAAGGAAGCATGCCTTGATAGAACGTAAGAATACACGCGATATTTATCCACCTACAGGGTCAAACCTGAACGCCAAAAGCTGGATGACCGAAGCACCGTTGCGCATGTTGATGAATAACCTACATCCAGACGTTGCTGAGAACCCCCATGAACTAGTCGTATACGGCGGTATTGGCCGTGCTGCGCGCACATGGGCGGATTTCGATTCCATGGTGGCCACACTGAAAGACCTCGAAGATGATGAAACACTCGTCGTGCAATCGGGGAAACCTATTGCCGTTGTAAAGACCCACATAGATGCCCCGCGCGTTCTGATCGCAAATTCAAATATTGTCCCGCACTGGGCGAATTGGGATCACTTCAACGAGCTCGATAAAAAGGGCCTAATGATGTACGGTCAGATGACCGCTGGGTCATGGATTTACATCGGTAGTCAGGGCATCGTTCAAGGTACTTATGAGACTTTTGTCGAAGCAGGCCGCCAGCATTATGATGGTGATTTGACTGGCAAATGGATTTTGACCGGCGGACTTGGTGGCATGGGCGGGGCACAGCCGTTGGCTGCTGTGATGGCGGGCGCATGCTGTTTGGCTGTTGAGTGCAATCCCGATAGCATCGATTTCCGGCTTCGCACAAACTACGTCGATGAACGCGCAGATACGTTGGACGAAGCGCTAGAGATGATCAACCGTTGGACTGCGGCCGGCGAGGCAAAATCAGTTGGGCTTTTGGGCAATGCTGCGGATGTTTTTGCCGAGATCCACAAACGTGGTGTCCGTCCAGATATTGTGACAGATCAGACATCTGCACATGATCCATTGCACGGCTATTTACCACAAGGCTGGAATATTGCTGAATGGAAAGAAAAACAAGAAAGCGCTCCCAAACAGGTTGAGGCCGCTGCGCGCGCTTCAATGCTGGCCCACGTTAAAGCCATGGTCGCATTCCATAATGATGGGGTGCCAACAGTAGATTACGGCAACAACATCCGACAGGTCGCGCTGGAAGAAGGGCTTGAAACTGCGTTTGATTTCCCTGGATTTGTACCGGCCTATATTCGCCCACTGTTTTGTCGTGGTGTTGGCCCGTTTCGCTGGTGTGCTTTGTCTGGCGATCCGGAGGATATTTATAAGACAGACCAAAAGGTCAAAGAACTGCTGCCCGACAACACCCATCTACACAATTGGCTAGATATGGCGCGTGAACGGATTAGTTTTCAAGGCCTTCCTGCACGCATTTGCTGGGTTGGATTGGGCGACAGACATCGCCTTGGTCTTGCCTTCAACGAGATGGTCAAATCAGGCGAACTTAGTGCGCCAGTTGTTATTGGACGCGACCATCTGGACAGTGGTTCCGTGGCCTCACCAAACCGAGAAACCGAGGCGATGATAGACGGCTCGGATGCTGTATCCGATTGGCCATTGTTAAATGCACTCGTAAACACAGCCTCTGGTGCCACTTGGGTCTCACTGCATCACGGCGGCGGTGTTGGTATGGGCTTTAGTCAACACGCAGGCATGGTGATCTGTGCCGACGGAACAGATGCAGCCGCAAAGCGGATTGAACGTGTTTTGTGGAATGATCCTGCTTCAGGTGTTTGGCGACATGCAGATGCAGGCTATGAAGATGCCATCGCATGTGCACGTGAAAAAGGACTGCGCTTACCACGGATTCTTGGGAACTAATTTTTGGTCTAGGAAAGACTCAAAATACCTTGAGAATTTTGAAACGCGCTGAGGGCAATAATCTTTATTGTCCTCGCGTTATGGATCTCTCAATATTCGAAACCTCACCTGCTTTAGAAAGAATGATTATGTCAGCTTGGATTAAGATGATCTCTGATGAAGACGCAAATGGGCCATTAAAAGAGGCGTTGGACTTTGCCCGAACTCCGCATGGTACTGTTGACAACGTGATGCGCGTTCATTCCCTGCGCCCGCAAACCATGAATGGTCACGTCGTGCTATATCGCGCCTGCTTGCATGACGCGGCGAATACCATTCCAATGTGGTTTCAAGAGGTTATCAGTTCGTATGTTTCATCCTTGAACACGTGCCACTATTCCTATGCAAATCACTGGTCCAATGCGCGTCACTTAATTGGCGATGACGCGCGTGCGGATGTCGTTGAAGCCGCGTTGAAGTCCAAGCGGCCCGAGGATGCATTTCAAGGATCTCAACTTGCATTGTTACGATACGCTGAAAAGCTCACACTTCGCCCTGGTGAGATGGAGAAATCGGATGTTGACGCATTGAAAGATGCCAAGGTCGATGATGGCGAAATCCTCGAAGCAAATCAGATTATCGGATACTTCAATTACGCGAACCGCTTATTGAATGGCCTTGGTGTTACCACAAGCGGCGATGTCGTCGGTTATTATAAGGCTGATGAATAAGCTATTTATATTAGTATGGATTATGGCTTGCATTATAGATCGCGGATGGTGACATCGCGTTTGCAAGGCTATTGTTCTCTCAAAGGAAAGGTTAGGACAACATGTATCTAAGAAATTGTTGGTATGTCGCTGGTTGGAGCAAGGAATATGATTATTCGCTTCACGCACAAAAACTGCTGGGCGAAAATGTTGTTTTGTATCGTCGAGCAGACGGCAAGCCGGTCGCGTTAGAGGACTCTTGTCCACATCGTAAACTGCCACTTTCTAAAGGCAAACTCGAAGACGATCGGGTCGTATGTGGTTATCATGGTTTGACCTTTGATTGCACCGGGTCATGTGTTGATGCCCCAACCCAACGCGGCAATATACCTAAACGCGCTGTCGTAAAATCCTACCCTGTCGTTGATCGCTACAATCTGTTGTGGATCTGGATGGGGGACCCCGAGTCCGCAGATCCTGATTTGATCTTCACGATCGATAATTTTGACAATCCAGAATGGGGCTGCACGGACGGCGGCACAATGCATCTTGGGTGCAACTATTTGTGGATGGCCGATAATCTGTTGGATCCCAGCCATGTGGCATGGGTGCATGTGACTTCATTCGCGGGGGGAGGAACGGATGATACGCCGCTGACCCTTGACCGCACCGATACCGGTGTTGTCGTTTGGCGGTGGATCCACGATCAACCAACCTCTCCCTATTATAAATCTCTTGTGAAATTTGAAGGCAATTGTGACCGTAAACAACATTATGAAATGTGTTTTCCCGCGATAGGAGTCAATCGCTCGGTTTACACACCGGTTGGAACTGGCGGTCCAGATGCGCCGCGCGTTGCGTTGACGTATGAAAACATTTCATACAACTTCATGACGCCAATTGACGAAGACAATACGCTCTACATTTGGGTACAGCATCGCAACACGGACCCGCAAGATAAAGCGATCTCTGAAACAATGAATGCTGGTGCCGTTATGGCTTTCAATGAGGACAAGGAAATCTTGGAAGAAGTTCACAGGGGTATGGCAAACAAAACCACGCTCAATCTAGATCTAGGTCTAGATGGTGGAGCCAAGCTTTTCCGCCTTCAACTTCAACGCAAGATCGATGCTGAAAAAGAGGCCGATTAACGAACCAAATATCGCCTGAAATGGGACGATTTAAGGGACTTCTTTTAGAGGCGAATAAGCAATGACGGAAAAAGTAGTCATAATTGGTGCCGGGCAAGCCGGTCTCTCAGCAGCGACAGAATTGCGCAAACTGGGTCATAACGGACCTATCACGCTGATAGGGGATGAGGCTGATCACCCCTATCAGCGGCCGCCATTGTCCAAGAAATACCTAACTGGTGAAATCACAAGAGACCGTCTTTACCTACGCCCAGCCCAGTTCTTTGACGAACAAAGTATCACGCTTATCCGAAGCCAGACAGTTGACCGGCTGGATCGCGCCGCGCAGCAAGTTTTCGTCGGAGAGCAGAAATATGAATATGATCACTTGATTTTGACGACAGGTGCTACGCCAAGGTATTTGCCGAATGATATCGGCGGAGCGTTGGAAGGTGTTCATGTCATGCGTTCATTGGCTGATACCGACAGGCTCGCGCCTTCGTTTCTTCCCGGAAAGCGGCTTTTGGTCGTTGGAGGTGGATATATTGGGTTAGAGGTCGCGGCAGTCGCGGCGCTGGCGGGCCTGAAAGTGACTGTAATCGAAATGGCAGACCGCATTCTACAAAGGGTCGCTGCCAAGGAAACTTCGGATTACTTTCGGGCACTTCATACCAGCCATGGAGTGGAAATTCTCGAAAATACTGTTTTGAATCGGCTAATTGGCGATACTGCCGTGACGGGCGCCATTCTGTCAAATGGTCTGGAGCGGTCCTTTGATTTGGTGATCGCGGGGATAGGGGTTTCGCCAAATGATCAAATTGCACAGATGGCTGGATTGGCTGTCGACAATGGGATTGCCGTTGATAGCTATAGCCAAACGTCCGACCCGCATATCTGGTCCGCTGGCGATTGTGCATCGTTTCCTCTGGGGCAAGGCCGTGTGCGGCTGGAAAGTGTACCAAACGCCATTGACCAAGCCGAAAATCTTGCTGGGAACATAATGGGGGCGAAGCAGCCTTACCAACCAAAAATTTGGTTTTGGTCTGATCAGTTTGACGTCAAGCTACAGATCGCCGGAACAAATGCCGGTTACGAAACAGTGGTTTCAAGACCAGCAATCAAACCCGGATCTGCATCGTTCTGGTATTATCGAGGCGATGTCTTAATCGCAGTAGACGCCATGAATGACCCGCGCAGCTATATGGTGGGCAAGCGCATGATTGAATCGGGGAACTCTCCCGCTAAATGCTCCGTATCTGACCCAAATACTGATTTGAAATCCTTTTGAAAGGCACCCTTAATATGCGCACCCGTGCAGCAGTCGCCCTAGAAGCCGGCAAACCACTTGAAATCATGGAAGTGAACCTGGAAGGCCCGAAGGCTGGCGAGGTTTTGGTCGAGATCAAAGCGACTGGTCTTTGTCATACGGACGAATTCACCCGTTCCGGCGACGACCCTGAAGGAATTTTTCCAGCGATCCTTGGCCACGAAGGCGCAGGCATTGTTATGGAAGTTGGCGAAGGCGTCACCAGCCTTGAGGTTGGTGATCATGTGATCCCGCTTTATACGCCGGAATGTCGTGAGTGCGATTACTGCCTGAATCCAAAGACCAACCTTTGCCAGAAGATCCGCACGACACAGGGGGCTGGCCTTTTGCCGGATGGTTCCACGCGGTTCTCGATGCTCGATGGTACACCAATCCATCACTACATGGGCTGTTCAACCTTTGCCAATCACACGGTTGTGCCAGAAATCGCGCTTGCTAAGGTGCGCAAAGACGCACCGTTTGACAAGATTTGCTACATTGGTTGTGGCGTTACAACGGGCATCGGCGCTGTGATCAACACGGCCAAGGTTGAAATCGGTTCAACGGGCATCGTCTTTGGTTTGGGCGGCATCGGTTTGAACGTGATCCAAGGTTTGCGTCTTGCGGGTGCAAGCAAAATCGTTGGCGTTGATCTAAAAGACGATAAAGAAGCAATGGGTCGCCACTTTGGTATGACCGATTTTGTGAACCCATCTAAAATTGACAGTGATATCGTGGCCCATCTGGTTGAACTGACGGGCGGCGGCGGAGATTATACATTTGATGCGACAGGCAATGTCCACGTGATGCGCCAAGCGCTGGAGTCAGCGCATAAAGGTTGGGGCGAAAGCATCATCATTGGTGTGGCCGGGGCTGGTCAAGAAATCGCAACACGCCCATTCCAGCTGGTCACAGGGCGTTCATGGCGCGGTACTGCATTTGGCGGCGCATCAGGCCGTACCGACGTTCCAAAGATCGTTGATTGGTACATGGAAGGTAAGATCGAAATCGATCCCATGATCACGCACAAACTCAATCTCGAAGACATCAACCACGGGTTTGAGTTGATGCATGAAGGCAAAAGCATCCGGGCTGTCATCGAGTTTTAATTTGCCTATACATATCCTTCATCAATGGAAAAATCTTTTCCCAGGTCTATTGTCGGCCACCACTGTAGCACTTGCAGCAGCATTTATTGCTGAGCATTATGGGGCGCCGATCATGCTGATCGCGCTCTTAATGGGGATGTCATTCAAGTTTCTAACTGAAGCCGATAGCACCTGTCGCGCGGGTATCGATTTTGCGTCAAAGAGATTGATGCGTATTGGAGTAGCGCTACTTGGGCTTGGCATTTCTATAAATCAGATCAAGTCTGCGGGAATGGAGGTTTTGTTACTCACATTTGGTGGCGTGCTGTTTACCATAATCTCTGGATTAATTTTGAGCCGGTTCGTCGGACGCGGCAATCGTTTTGGAATTTTGTTAGGTGGAACGGTTGCAATCTGTGGTGCCTCTGCAGCGCTTGCAATATCTGCAGTCCTACCTGTCTGACGTCAGCACCCTTGGGACAGATTTGAAGATTTAAATAACGGAGGATTTCTGGTTCATCTTATCTATCAGGAGATCGAGATGACGAAGAAGCCACAGACATCGAAAGACGCCGCCGAGAAGGTGGTCAAGAACATCCGCCGCAAGACGCGCCAAACCTATTCAGCTGAAGAGAAGATCCGCATTGTTTTGGCTGGTTACTTACGGGTGCCATTGCTTTCACGTTCTGTACGGTAGATCGAAATATCCTATTTTAGATTGGTCGAGTGTTTACTGTAATGATTTCGATGGTAGCGCTAAGAATCTTTTTAAATCCGTGAACGAGTTTGGCGTCAAAGCTCAGACTGTCACCCGCCTCAATTTCTATTTCTTCGCTTCCGCAGATATAGCGTGCCTTACCTTCTACAACATAAACAAAGACATAACCGTCATGTTGGTATTTCGGCAAGTCGCCCTTGTGATCAGCCGTCAGTTGCACTCTTACGGATTGAAAGCTTCCGGATGGATCAACATGTTTGCCAAGCATCTCATAATGATGGGCATTCGCAGCTGAAACTCGCCGAGATGCTAGGCCTTCACCTTTGCGAACGTGGTGGATGTCAGCATAGTCCTGACTCAGCGAAAACAGCGACATTACTGATACGACCAAAGCATCCGCGAGCGCTTGGAGTGTTGTGAGGGATGGAGACACATTTCCGTTTTCTATCCGGGAGATCATAGGAGCGGACACACCAGCTTTGTCGGCCAACTGCGCCGCCGTCAGTCCGCGTTCATGGCGAAGCCGACTTAGGGCCTGCCCAACTTGTGCATCAATGTCTTTCGCTACGTCCAAAGCGTATCTCCTGAAGTCAAATTGTTTGACTACACCAGTTTAACACGGTTGACATGTAATTCTCAATAGTAAATATAATAACTGATATGCAACATTATTCCATTCTCTCATTGCTTAAGAACAGCTTAAGCCACCACCAAAATTGGGGTCGCAGCTGGCGTGCGCCTGAAATGAAACAAGATTATGATGTCGTGGTCATTGGCGCCGGTGGCCATGGATTGGCGACAGCTTATCATCTGGCAAAAGATTACGGACAAAAGAACATTGCCGTTCTGGAGCGGGGATGGCTTGGTGGCGGTAATCTTGCCCGAAACACGGTCACCATTAGATCCAACTACATGCGCGATGAATCGATTCCGTTTTATGTAAAGTCAGTCGAGATGTTCGAGGGTCTGACCAAAGATCTGAACTTTAATATGATGCATTCGAAACGCACCATGATTGATGTTCTACAAACCTATTCAATGATGCGCGACCGTAGGCGGCGGCAGCTGATTATGGATATCTACGGATCTACTTATAATCAAATCTCGGTTGATGAGATTCAGCGGCGCATCCCTATGTTGACCGGCGGCGGGCCAAACACGCGTTTACCTATCTTGGGTGGTATGGTTCATACTGATGCTGCGGTGAATCGTCATGACGCAGTTGGTTGGGGTTATGCCCGTGCCATCGATGCGATGGGTGTCGACATCCATCAGCAAACATCGGTTGAATCATTGGTACGCGGAATCGATGGCAGGATAACTGGGGTTGAAACAAATCGCGGTCTTGTTCGAGCAAAAAAAGTTATTGTTGCGGCGTCCGGGCACACGACAACATTGACTGAAACGGCTGGTTTGACGCTGCCGTTGCGCACGATCAACCTAACAGCATTTGTGTCTGAACCAATCAAGCCAGTTCTTGATGTAATTGTGAATTGTCCGGACAGCAATTTTTATCTTAGTCAATCAGACAAGGGTGAATTGGTCATCGGCGGTCCACCGGATTTGGGCCAAAGCTTTCGGCGAGACATCAAGCAAAACGTTTTTGAAGACACCGTTTCTTCGATGTTGTCACTCTTCCCTGCTTTCAAAAAACTCAAATTGATGCGTCAGTGGGGTGGTCACCTCGATATTGCGTATGATGCTTCACCGATCATGAGCAAAACTGATGTTGAAGGCCTGTTCGTGACTGCGGGCTGGTGGGGCGGGTACAAAGCTATTCCTGCGGGTGGCTTAACAATGGCGCATTTGGTTGCAACCGGCACACCACATCCATTGATGTCAGCATTTACCATGGACCGGTTCCGAAACCTCGATTTCGTCATGGAAACCGGAACGACAACCGCCAGATAGAAGGCCAAATATATGTTGAACATTAAGTGCCAATTCTGCGGCTCAAGAAATGAAAGCGAATTTCGCTATGGTGGACCAGTAAAGCCCAAGCGACCTGATCCAACTCAAGTCACCGACGAGGAATGGGTCAAATATTTGACCTGTGGACCTAACCCACTTGGGTTGGTGCAAGAGCGGTGGTGGCACGCGCGTGGCTGCGGATCTTGGGTGACTATTTGGCGCGATACAAGAACACATGAAATCGTTGAGGTTCAAAATGACGCAACCTAACAGATTACCAACCGGTGGTAAGATCAATCGCAACAAGCCGATCAACTTTATTTTTAATGGTCGCAGCTATAGCGGGCTCGAGGGCGACACATTGGCCTCTGCCTTGTTGGCAAACAATGTGCGTGTGACGGCGCGTAGCTTCAAATATCATCGCCCTCGTGGCATTGTAGGGCAAGGCTACGAAGAACCAGCAACCTGGGTCGAGTTGGAAGGCCATGATGAGTCTGGAAATCAACCCGCAACAATGATTCCTATCAAGGAAGGTTTGCGTGCGAAATCTGTGAACTGCTGGCCATCGGCTCAATTCGATTTGGGGGGTGTTAACCAGCTTTTAGCACGCTTTATCCCCGCCGGTTTCTACTACAAAACCTTCAAGTGGCCAAATTGGCATCTATACGAACCTTCAATCCGTCGTGCCGCCGGACTGGCCAACGCACCCAGCCAGCCACCGCAAGTCGGATCATATGAGACACGAAATGCGCATACGGATGTCTTGATCGTCGGAAGTGGCCCCGCAGGGTTACAGGCCGCGGTCGCAGCGGGGCAGGCGGGTAAACGTGTGATGCTTGTTGATGAGAATAATGAAGCTGGCGGTAGCCTCCTGAACCGCAATCTGATCATTGACGGCGCACCAGCATCGCAATGGGTGGCTGACAAAATGGCCGCGCTGTCTGCCATGCCAAATGTTGTGCATTTGCAAAACACTTCCGCTTGGGGGTACCGCGAACATAATTTGGTGATGATGAATGAACGCGCTCCAAAAGAGAAGGCGCTCTTGGAGCGCAGCTGGCGCGTGCGCGCTGGCGAAGTTATCATTGCAACCGGGGCTATTGAAAGATCGCTCGTATTCCCGGGCAACGATCGCCCTGGTGTGATGCAAGCGTCGGCTGTACAAACATATTTAAATCGGTTTAGCGTGCGCGTTGGGCAACGTGTCGTATTATTCACCAACAACAACAGCGCCTATGCTGTTGCCGCGGATCTGAAGCGTGCCGGCGTGGATGTGCCAGTGATCATAGATAGCCGCGCGGTTGTCCCGCCAGAAGCTCTTGCTTTGCTCAATGGTATTCCAGTGCGCGCGGCGACCGTTGTTTCCAGTGTGAGTGGCCGTAAAGGTGTGCGTTCTGTCGTAACAGTACCGTTATCCGGTGGGCCGACAGAACGTTTTGCATGCGATATTCTCGCGCATTCCGGTGGGTGGTCGCCAACCGTTCATCTCTGGTCACAATCGCGCGGAACGTTGCGCTATGACGAAGAAATTGCGGGCTTTGTTCCCGATACACCAGCACAACCTTGCAGCGTCATCGGGGCTGCCAACGGCCAATTGAATTTGGCTGAAATCGTTACGGGTGGCCAAGACCTTAGCTACCAAATCGAACCAATGTGGCGGGTAGATGTGCCCTCAGGACGAGGAAAGGCATTTCTCGATTTACAAAATGACGTGACAATCGATGACGTCAGCCTCGCTATCCGCGAAGGGTACGACAACATCGAACATGTAAAACGCTACACCACCGGCGGCATGGGTATCGACCAAGGTAAAACTGGCAATGTGAACATTATAGGTAACGTCGCCTTGCAACATCAGAAATCTTTGCCCGAAATCGGAACCACGACTTTTCGCTCTCCATACACACCAATCACCTTTGCAGCGGTGGGCGGTTTACGCGAAGAAAGTGTTTCGATCCCCTATCGCCATACACCAATGACATCCTGGAACATCGACCGTGGCGCAGTAATGTACGAAGCCGGCGCACGGTGGCAACGTCCGGGCTATTTCCCTCTAGAAGGAGAGAGCTTCCAAGAAAGCGTGAACCGCGAATGCCGTGCCGTTCGCCATCGTGTGGGCGTGTACGACGGATCCCCACTTGGGAAGTTCGAGTTGAAGGGACGTGACGTTGGCCGATTCCTAGATCATCTTTACACCAATGTTATGTCCAATCTGAAACTTGGGATGGGTAGATATGGCGTTATGTTGTCAGATGACGGTTTAGTGTTTGATGATGGCCTTGCTTTTCGATTAGCCGAACATCGCTGGCTTATCTCCTGTTCAACTGGAAATGTGGAAGCAGTGCAAATGCAGATGGAACTGCTTTTACAAACAGAGTTTCCAGATTGGGAAGTGTTTGTCACAAACGTGACCACCCATTGGAGTAACGCTACAATCTGTGGGCCTCATGCGCGTGAACTACTCGAAAAACTCGACACAGATATCAATATTTCAAATGACGAATTTCCGTTTATGGCTGTTCGCGAAGGTAAAGTTGCTGGCGTACCGGCAAGGATTTTACGTGTCAGTTTTACCGGTGAGCTATCATATGAAATCAACATACCGACACGCCACGCTCGAGGCTTTTGGGAGAGTGTGATGCAAAACGGTTCGACATGGAACATCGAACCAATTGGATCAGAGGCCAATCACGTCCTTCGTGTTGAAAAAGGGTTTCTCTCACTTGGACATGAAGTTGACGGAACCGTTGATCCTTTTGATCTCGGAATGAGTTGGGTCATATCAAAGAAAAAGACAGACTTTCGAGGCAAGCGGTCCGTTGAATTGCGCAGAGCGACCGGTGCTCCAAGACGCGAATTGGTTGGATTGATCCCATCAAACCCAAACGATCAACTGCCCGAAGGCGCGCCGCTTACACCTGCAGGGAAAAAGCAGGCTACCGAAGGGCTCGTCACCGCGTGCGTCTGGTCCGAGAGCAATAATAGCTGGGTCGCCCTCTGCTTGTTAGAGAATGGCCACAGTAGGCACGGCGAGCTTGCCCATGTTCGGTTGCCCGATCGTGTCATAGATGTTCGGGTAACGCCGCCTGTATTCTATGATCCTGACGGAAAGATTTTGAGGTCATAACATGATGATATACGAAGTTGATATCGAGCAATTCACGATCAGTGCACTATTTGATTTGAAGGGGGCAGCCAAAGAGCTATCTGCGTGGATTGGTGGCAGTTTTTCAGAGATCCCTGAGCAACCTAACACGCGCGTAATAAGCGGCAGCCGCTGCATATGTTGTCTCGGCCCGAAGAACTGGATTGTTTGGGATTCTGCAAAACAACCAGACGCATTATCGGCCGAGCTGAAATCTGACACCGCGAGCCCGGCTATAAGCATCGTCGATATCTCCGATTCCTTGACATTTTTTCGGATCAATGGACCAGATGCTAACCAAATCATGTCAATTGCTTGCCCTTTAGATATTCACTTCGACGCTTTCAAAGAGAATTCCGCAAGCTATTCGGAGTTTTTCGGAACGAAAGCACTGATCACCAGGACCGAAAGTGGTTTTGAAATTGCTGTCGATCAGAGCAATAGTGTGATGATCATCGATCACCTAAACCGTACTTCGCACAATGTCATTTGAGCGGGTAGTGTCGCAAAGATTTTCTAACGCTAAGGGGTGCCTTTCTTGGGGACACAGTTATGCTGCGAGCGCGGCGAACTGCGCGAAATCGGATTTCTGGAGATCTCAGATATCGGAGCCCCGGCTGGCTGTGCGGGCGACTTGATCTATGCGATCCTGGGGTACTGTCAGATTAAACTCGGTTGAAGCGAGCAGGGTGGTTTCGTAGCCTGGCCATATGACAAAACACTCCCCATTCAGGTACTTTAAAACGAGCCCAGAGATCATCCGCTTGGCTGTGATGTTGTACGTCCGGTTTCCGCTCTCACTCCGTAATGTGGAAGATCTTCTGCACGAACGAGGCATTGAGATCAGCCATGAAACAGTTCGGTTTTGGTGGAACAGATTTGGTCCGATGTTTGCTGCTGAGATACGAAGAAACCGGGTCAGTCGGATGCGATCCTATTCGAACTGGCAATGGCACTTGGACGAGGTCTTCGTAAAGATAAATGGAGAGACACATTACCTCTGGCGAGCCGTTGATCACGAAGGTGAGGTGCTGGAAAGTTATGTTACCAAGCGCCGAGACC
>Ga0233444_10001592_pt1 | contig 25386 bp, 23 predicted proteins | sample SI_124_October20_6_FD_182792 | JGI IMG/M metagenome (GOLD analysis project Ga0233444, IMG submission 182792) | Seawater microbial communities from Saanich Inlet, British Columbia, Canada - SI_124_October2016_10_MG | ecosystem: Environmental > Aquatic > Marine > Inlet | place: Canada: British... | reverse complement strand
GGTTTAAAAGACGCACTTCCACTCAATGAAACCGACAGAGCTATTAGCTTTCTTCCGCTTTGCCATGTATTCGAAAGAGTGGTAGAATATTATTATCTTTTTAAAGGAACCTCCATTTACTATGCAGAAGGCATTGAACAAATAGGAGACAACTTAAAAGAAATAAATCCAACCGTTATGCCCACAGTCCCAAGACTATTGGAAAAGGTATACGACAAAATTGTTGCCAAAGGCTCTGAACTTACAGGAATTAAAAAAGGGCTTTTCTTTTGGGCATTAAACCTTGGTTTACGTCATGAGTTAGATGGTAAAAATGGAGGATGGTATGAATTCCAATTAAAAATTGCCAACAAACTAATCTTCAATAAGTGGAGAGAAGCAGTTGGTGGAAACATGAAATATATATTTTCTGGAGCTGCAGCACTTCAACCTCGTTTGGCTCGAGTATTTACGGCTGCTCAAATGCCCATATACGAAGGCTATGGACTCTCTGAAACCTCGCCAGTTATTGCTGTAAACAACACCTTACCAAAAGGAAAATGTTACGGAACAGTTGGTAAAGTAATTAAGGGTGTAGAAGTTAAGTTTGGAGACGATGGCGAAATATTATGCAAAGGACATAATATAATGATGGGGTATTACAATAAGCCTGAACTTACAAATGAAGTCATTGATAAAAACGGTTGGTTCGCTACAGGAGATATTGGCGAAATGGTTGAAGGAGTTTATCTTAAAATAACCGACAGAAAGAAAGAAATTTTCAAAACTTCTGGAGGAAAATACATTGCACCTCAGGTTATGGAAAACAAATTTAAAGAATCTAGAATAATTGAACAGATAATGGTTGTAGGTGAAAATGAAAAAATGCCTGCTGCTTTTATTGTTCCAGAGTTTGAAGCTCTTAAAATCTGGTGCAAACTTCATAACATAAGCTATACATCAAATGAAGAAATGTCGCAACACACAAAAGTTTTAGAGAAATTTCAAAATGAAATAAATCATTACAACGAACAATTTGCTCCATACGAACGCGTAAAAAAGTTTGCAGTTATGAAAGAACCTTGGTCTATAGATGGAGGAGAATTAACAGCTACTTTAAAACTCAAGCGAAAACCAGTTATGGAAAAATACCAACATTTATACAAAGAGATTTACAAGTAAAAAAAAGTGCCTAAAGGCACTTTTTTTTTGCACCATATTAGTATACAATTACTTCTATTTAGTGGACTAATTCATCTCGGCCTGATCTTCAAACTCATAAAACAAAAGCTATTTATTTTTAATAAAAAAATAGTATGCGTGCCAAATAACTTCAATTTCATTATGCTTGCATACTAAAAATTTGTAAGTTAGCATCATCTAAATTTAAAAGATGACAGCGAAAAAAAATACCATAGATTTCCAAATAAGATGGGCTTGGCACAGTATTTCAAGATTGTACAATGAAAGTGCTAAAAAACACCAAGCAACGACCTCTACAGCAATGGCAATTTTAAACATTGAAAAAGAGGGGATTTTATCTACCCGTTTAGGCCCAAAAATGGGAATGGAATCTAGGAGTTTAACACGTACACTAAAAAGCATGTTAGACAGTGGATTGATTCGTAAAAAAACAGACCAAAAAGACCGGAGAAAAGTCCTTCTATTTTTAACAAAAAAAGGAATTGATTTAAGAAAAATTGCATCGGAAAATGTAAAGACATTTAACGAGCGCGTTTTTCAAAAAGTGAGCGAACAAGAATTAGAATCCTTTCACAAGGTGATGCAGGCAGTAAATGAAACCGTTGAAGAATTGAAATATGAAAAGAATACATAAAATAAAAAAAGTAGCCATTATTGGCTCTGGAATAATGGGCTCTAGGATAGCTTGCCATATGGCAAACATTGGCCTAAATGTTCTCTTATTAGACATTGCACCATTTCAATTAAATGCAGCAGAAGAAAAAGCCGGGTTAAACTTAGAACATCCTAAAGTTAAAAACCGTATCGTTAAAGACGCACTCAAAGCAACCCTTAAATCAAAACCTGCATCGCTCTACAAAAAAGACTTTATCAATAGAATTAAAACAGGAAACCTAACCGACCATATTGAGAAGATAAGTGATGCAGACTGGATTATAGAAGTGGTTGTAGAACGCTTGGCTATAAAAAAAGAAGTATTTGAAAAAGTAGAGGAATTCAGAAAACCAGGAAGTATTGTATCAAGCAATACATCTGGGATCCCTATACATAGCATGCTAGAGGAAAGGAGTACTGATTTTAAAACACACTTTTTAGGGACTCATTTTTTTAACCCTCCCAGGTATTTAGAACTCTTAGAGATTATACCAACACCCCATACAGACCCAACTATTGTTGATTTCCTTATGAATTTTGGAGACCGACATTTAGGAAAAACAACCGTATTGTGCAAAGACACTCCAGCCTTTATAGCAAATCGTGTTGGGGTGGGTGGTATTTTAGGTCTTTTTCATTTGGTAGAAAAAAGAAACCTATCGGTAGAAACTATTGACAAACTCACAGGTCCAATAATTGGTCGGCCAAAATCGGCAACATTTAGAACTTGTGATGTCGTTGGATTAGACACCCTAGTACATGTTGCAAAAGGGCTTTACGACAATTGTGAAACAGATGAAGTTCGAGATTCTTTTAAACTTCCGACCTACGTCCAACAACTTTTTGATAACAAATGGCTAGGTGATAAAACAAAACAAGGATTTTATAAAAAAACGAAAGATGAAAAGGGAAACAAAGTTATACTATCCCTTAACTTAAAGAGCCTTGAATACGAAACTCAAAAACGTGTTAGCTATGCCTCTTTATCTCAGGCTAAAGAAATTGAAGACCTCAGAAAGCGTCTAAAATTTTTATACCACAGTAAGGATGAGGCTGGCGAATTTTACAGAGAAATGTTTAGTGATATTTTCGCCTATGTTTCGCACCGAATTCCAGAAATTTCTGATGAAACATTCCGAATAGACCAAGCCATGAAAGCTGGCTTTGGTTGGGAACTGGGTCCTTTTGAAATTTGGGATGCTATTGGCACACAAGCAGCATACGATCAGGCACTAGAACTCGGAAAAGACATTGCTCCATGGGTCAAAGAAATGCTCGACAAAGGGGTTGGCTCTTTTTATCAAATTAAAGGCAGTTCAATTGAGTACTTTGATAAAGATGAAAAAAAATTCAAAGCGCTCCCAAACCAAGAAGGCCTAACCAACTTACACGTTCGTAAAGAGAACAACACAATTTGGAAAAGCGATGTAGCTAGTTTGATTGACTTAGGGAATGATGTAGTCAATTTAGAATTTCACTCAAAAATGAACGCTGTAGGAGGGGATACACTTCAGGCGATAAATCATGCCATTAAGCTAAGCGAAGAGAACTACAGAGGCTTAGTCATTGCAAACCAAGGGCAAAACTTCTCGGTAGGTGCAAATTTAGCTATGATTTTTATGATGGCAATAGAGCAAGACTATGACGAACTAGACTTTGCAGTGCGCGCATTTCAGCAAACCACTCAAAAAATTCGTTATTCAAACATTCCTGTTGTTGTTGCGCCTCATGCAATGACCTTAGGCGGTGGATGCGAAATAGCCATGCATGCTGATAGTACGCAAGCAGCTGCAGAAACCTATATGGGTTTGGTTGAAATGGGCGTTGGCTTAATACCTGGCGGAGGTGGAACAAAAGAGATGGCCTTACGCGCTTCCGAACTTTTTAATAAAGGAGACATTCAAAACCCCTTAATTAGAGAATTGTATCTAAATGTAGGAATGGCAAAAGTGTCCTCATCTGCCCAAGAAGCTATGGATCTTGGTTTGCTTCGAAAAGGAATAGACGCAATTTCCATTAATAAAAACAGAAGGATTGCAGATGCAAAAGCAGCGGTAATTGGTCTTGCCAACAAAGGGTATAGACCTCCTGTAAATGAGAAAAAAATTAAGGTTTTAGGGAAACAAATTTTAGGCTCATTTCTGGTAGGTGCAGATGCTATGTTCCATGCTGGGTTTATTACAGAACATGAAAAGCTCATGTCTGAAAAACTTGGCCATGTCATTGCAGGAGGAGAGCTCTCATCCCCTACCCTAGTTAGTGAGCAATACTTACTAGACTTAGAACGAGAAGCATTCTTATCACTAACAGGAGAACGCAAAACATTAGAGCGTATAGAGCATATGCTTAAAAAAGGAAAACCATTACGCAATTAAAATCGTTAAGATGAAAGCATATATCGTAAAAGGATTTAGAACGGCGGTAGGAAAAGCACCAAGAGGAATTTTCCGTTTTACTCGCCCTGACGATTTAGCGGCTGCAACCGTAAAACATTTGGTAAAATCGCTTCCAGAATTAGATGTCAATAGAATAGATGACGTTATTGTTGGAAACGCAACACCAGAAGCAGAACAAGGTTTAAATATTGGAAGAATGATCTCTCTAATGGGACTAGATACAAACAAAGTACCCGGCGTAACTGTTAATCGATATTGCTCTTCGGGGCTTGAAACGATTGCTTTAGCTACGGCAAAAATCAATGCTGGAATGGCAGATTGTATCATCGCAGGTGGTGTAGAAACCATGTCACCCATTCCATTTGGTGGCTGGAGAATTGTACCCAACGCAGACGTTTCAGCTAAAAACCCAAGTTGGTATTGGGGAATGGGAAATACTGCTGAAGAGGTGGCACGTCGCTACAAGGTTTCAAGAGAGGAACAAGATGAATTTGCATTTAACTCGCACAACAAAGCCTTAAATGCTATTGATACAGGATTGTTTAAAGATGAGATTGTACCTATTGAAGTAGAAGAAATCTTCTTAGATGAAAAAGAGAAAAAACAAACTCGAATCTTTACAGTAGCTACCGACGAAGGACCCCGAAGAGGAACAAGTGTAGCAGCACTGGCTCGCTTACGACCTGTATTTGCCGCTGGAGGCTCTGTTACTGCCGGAAACTCTTCGCAAACATCGGACGGAGCTGCATTTGTAATGGTGATGTCTGAAAAAATGGTGAAGGAACTAAACCTTGAGCCCGTAGCACAATTACTGAGCTACCATGTGGCTGGATTAGAACCAAGTGTTATGGGAATGGGGCCAGTTTATGCGGCACCAAAAGCAATAGAAAAAGCGGGCTTACAACTAAAAGACATTGAACAATTTGAGCTCAATGAGGCATTTGCATCACAATCAGTAGCTGTTCTAAAAGAATTGAATTTAAACCCCGACATCGTTAATGTAAATGGGGGAGCCATTGCTTTGGGACATCCATTAGGCTGTACGGGAGCTAAACTTTCTGTGCAACTTTTTAACGAAATGCGAAGAAGAAAGCAGCGCTATGGAATGGTTACTATGTGTGTAGGAACTGGGCAAGGCGCTGCCGGTGTTTATGAACTGTTAAAATAATAGATGATGAATTATTTAAAAGGAGGCGAATTTCTGATAAAAGAAACGCAAGCACATGACATTTTTATCCGCGAAGACTTTGGCGAAGATCAAAAAATGATGTTGGAATCGACACAAGATTTTAACGAACGTGAAATTCGACCTGTATTAACGCGATTTGAAGAGAAAGATTATGCTTTAGTAGAATCGCTGATGCGTAAAGCAGGTGAATTGGGTTTATTAGGCGTAAATGTGCCCGAAAAATACGAAGGTTTGGGTATGGGTTTTAATACAGGCATGCTCATTTGTGAAGAAATTTCAAGTTTAACAGGATCAATAGCCACAGCATTTGGAGCGCATACCGGAATTGGAACACTACCTATTTTACTGTATGGAACCGAAGAACAGAAACTGCATTACCTACCAAAAATAGCTTCGGGTGAATGGATGTCATGTTACAACCTAACAGAACCCGACGCTGGATCGGATGCAAATTCGGGTAAAACAAAAGCGGTTTTAACAGAGGACGGTGAGCACTACGAAATTACAGGACAAAAAATATGGATTTCCAATGCGGGCTTTGCCCATGTATTTATCGTTTTTGCTCGCATTGAAGACGATAAAAACATCACAGGATTTATATTCGAGAAAGACCAAGTAGAAGGTTTAACCCTAAATCCTGAAGAAACCAAGCTAGGAATTCGCTCATCCTCGACTCGACAGGTCTTTTACAACAATGTAAAGGTACCAAAATCGGCTATGCTTGGCGCACGAGGAGAGGGCTTTAAAATTGCGATGAACGCGTTAAATGTAGGACGAATTAAATTGGGTGTAGCCGTTACAGGTGCTGCAAAAAAAGCCGTTGATTATGCTGTGAAATATGCCAACGAGAGAAAACAATTTAAAGTACCCATTTCTTCATTCGGAGCAATGCAATACAAATTGGCAGAAATGGCAACCAAAACCTATGTGGCTGATGCCGGGAACTATAGAGCCGGTCAAAACATAGAAGATCAAATTGCCCGACTGGAACACAATGGACACAACCCTCAAGAAGCCAAACTTAAAGGCGTAGAAGAATACGCTATTGAATGTGCCATCTTAAAAGTATTTGGATCAGAGGTGATTCAATATGCTACCGATGAGGCGGTTCAGATTTACGGAGGTATGGGCTTTTCTGCCGAATCTGCCGTGGAAGCTTTTTATAGAGATGCACGAATCTCTAGAATATATGAAGGAACCAATGAAATCAATAGACTTCTTTTGGTAAAGATGATCCTTAAAAAAGCAATGACTGGAGAAATTGATGTCATGAAATCTGCAAAAGCAGTCGCGAAAGAACTCATGAGTATCCCCTCTTTTGACACCCCATCGGAAACGTTTTTTGCTGAAGAGAAAAAGGTATTGCAAAATCTTAAAAAAAGTATTTTGATGATTGCCGGTACTGCAGCTCAAAAGCTAGGAGATAAAATTGCTTTAGAGCAAGAAATAATGATGAACATAGCCAATATGATTATTGAGGTTTACATGCTCGAATCGGCGCTATTAAAAACCGAAAAATTAGTCCACAAAGATGGAAACGAAGTACATGACGAAAAGATTTCCATGTGTATAAGCTACCTTCACCATGCAGTAGAGGAGGTAAGGAAAAATGGAAAAGAAGCGTTGTTTGCTCTCTTAGAAGGCGATGAGCAAAAAATGTTATTAATGGGTTTAAAACGTTTCACCAAAGTTCAAGCAACAAACCTCAAAGAACACCGAAGAAAAATTGCAAAAAAAATGATTGAAGAAAACGAGTATTGCTTTGATTAAACTAGCGAAACACAAGGGGCTTCATTTTGTGTCTACGCTATTTAGTTACGCATTAAAAACAACTAATTTTAACTAATAAAATACATGAAAAAGCTACGTTATTTAGTACTAATTTTCAGTACATTTTTAGGTGTTGGATGTGAAAAAGAGACCCCATTTTTTGATGCAAACTCGATTATTGGCTCCTGGAGCTTAAGTGAGGCCAATCTTGGTTGGGGAGGATATGAATCGTATGAATCAAATCAAATCGTATGGAAATTCGACACAGACCAACAACTTGAAGTTACATTGCAAGAAGGACTCATTGTAAACCAAAACATACCCTTTAGCAATTCCCAACTTGGCGTTTATCCATATTTAACTTCGGACTCTACCCTAACAATAAACGGGCAGCTATTCAATTTACTTTTAGAGAACAACCTCTTAATTATTGATCAAAACCCTGCTTTAGATGGTATACAACTAAGTTTTAGTAAAAACGAATAAGATTGAAATAACAACTTACATCTGTTGTGAAACTAAAAAAAAGCGCCCATAAATGGGCGCTTTTTTTATTTATCTAAATGTTTTTCGATAAGATACTTAATGTAAGCACGATGTGCATTTGTGCTAGCACCAGAGGATTGCGAATTCTGCATTTCTTTGCGTATAGAATTTAAGATACTATAAACTTGCGTTCTAATTTGAGAACTTGAATACGTATCTTTTGACAAACGAATTAGTCGGTTTACAAATTCAACCTGTAAATTCATTCGGAAACTATTCACATCGCTGTTTTTATCTTGCTTAAACATTGCATTTTTTAAATCCTTAAAATAAGCTCCCAAACTGTACTCATTTCCATACAAACTGGAATTAACCATACGGTTTAACACATTTCGATTTAACAACTGACCTAAAACCAATTTTTGAATGCTCAATACACGTTCGTGTATTTTAGGATCTTCGCCACTGTAAGGCGTATTAAAACCTCTGCGCTGTTGCTGTAAATAAGGATACAAATCAGCAGCTGTTTCAAAAGCATTGGGTGCAAAAGCGTAGGTACTTAAAGCCGTTATTGCTTGTTTCTGGTCTCGTAAAGAAACAGGTGTAAAAGGCTTGTCTTCTGTATCTTGACCTACCATAGAACGATTGACACGTACACCTCCAATTTGGCGGCTTATAATTTTTAAAGAGGTAGCATACTGCCCCGTTAAGGTATAGTAAGAATTCAGTATTTCTTGATGAGAAGCACCGTCCTTACGGTATTTTTCTAAAATAGTTGGGAAAATTTTATTTACCAATTTAATTCGATCAATTGCATACAAAACGGGTTCCGATGTCAGGTCGTAAATCATAGCATCTGGATCCATTCCTTTTCCCGTTCCACGCATATCATCAGCATCGTTAGCAAAACCGTGTTCGTGTTTGGTACTTTCATCTAAAATAGCGTTTAATCCTTCGTCATCAACTTGCGAATAGGCAAAACGAATGGCCCAATGGTCGTATGGACCAGGAATGGTGTCGTAATACAAACCTTGATTTTCTGCTTCTAAACTAAAATTAATAGATGGATACTCCATCACACTTGAGCAGAGTCCTTTTTCATAGGTCGTATCTTTGTTTAAGATCTCTTCGTAGGTTAATAAATTAGAGCCTTTAAAATTGTGATTTAACCCCAGAGTATGTCCAACTTCATGCAACACCAACCTTCTTAAAGACTCTCTTATTAAGGTTTCTTTACTTGCTTGCGAAAGTTCCATAGCGTCTACAGCACTGTGTGCAAAAAGATTGTTTGACTGCATTAAAGCAGAGGCCGAACAATAGTGCTCATCCATCGGATTTTCCTCATCAAGGAATAAAGAAGTATGTTCAAACAACTCACCTTGTTGAATTCTTTTGGTGATGTAAATCCACTCCAACATAATATCAGCACCTAAAATTTGGCCTGTTCTAGGGTTTACGAAACTAGGACCATAACCTCCAAAAGGTGGGTTTGGCGAGGAAGTCCATCGCAATACATTGTATCGTAGGTCTCCTGCATCCCATAAGGCAGTATCGGGTTGCACTTTTACTTGAACAGCATTTTTAAAACCGGCACTTTCAAAAGCCAAGCTCCAAGATTCAACACCTTCTTTAATAAGATCTCTTAGCGCAATCGGAGTCGTATTCTCAATCCAATAAACCAGAGGTTCAACTGGCTCAGAGAGTGCTAAAGTAGAATCCTTCTTTACCAAATTCCAACGGTGAACTAAATCGCGGTAATTGAGTGCCTCAGAAGTTGTCATATCATTTACACGAGTTGTAAAGTAGCCTACACGAGGATCGTCAAAACGCGGCTCAAAATTATTGTCTGGCATAGCAATTAAAGAATGTTGCACCAAAATATTTACATAACGAGAATCTGCAACAGCCGACCCACCAGAACTTTTAGGCAGTGTATTATCGTAAGAATACTGAACGATAATATCTGTATTTTCTGGGTAATTTTTAAGTTTCTGATACTTGGTTTTAGTCTTGCTTAATTTTCCAATTGTAAAACCTCTAGAACCGGGTCTACTAGCACGTTTAATTTGCTGTAACGTTTCGCTTAAAAATATTTTATCTGCATCTACTAAAAACTTGGTAGAGTCTTTACTCATTACAAGAATAGACTCACTTACCAAAACAGGACTATTTATATTGGCATCAGCAGAGCGCGCCAAAGCACTTTCTTGATCAAAATAATAGCTGGTATTCTCTTGAATAAACTCAATTCTATTGTAGTATTTTTGAATTTTAAACACTTTAGAATTTCTAAAATTACCTCTGAAAAAACCCGCATCTGTCACCCCGTTTTCTATGTACGAAAAATGAATGTATTCCTTATCTAACTGTTCTTTTGTAATTTCCAAAAACAAATTCCCTTTGGCTTTGTCGCGGTACAGCGTAAAAAGACCTTCAATCTTTTCAGCATTTTTTATCTTTTCTTCATACTTATCTTTCGTCTTATTTTTTTTAGACTTTTCAGTTTTCGCCTTCTTTTTACTAGTAAAAATTTGAGCCTCAATAGATTGAGCCGAATACATACTGACAAGGATTATGGCTAGGGAAGAAATCCAATTTTTCATAACAACTATTTGGTTTTTTATATATGCAAATATAAGCCTTCAGTTTGATTTTCAACTACCTAAATAACAAAGCCTTTTAGAATGTCACAATAGGTAATTTCCGCATTGTATTAAGTACATTTGTTTCATGGAAATTTTAACGCATCAATTAAAAAACGGCATTCGTCTTATACATCATCCTATTAAAAGTGAGGTAGCGCACTGTGGTATTATGATAAATACAGGCTCTAGAGATGAAGCTGCCACAGAACAAGGCATGGCGCATTTTATAGAACATGCCCTATTTAAAGGCACAAAAAAACGAAAGGCGTTCCATATTTTAAGTCGCTTAGAGGATGTTGGAGGGGAAATTAATGCCTACACTACCAAAGAAGAAACCTGGTACTACGCTAGTTTCATGAAAGCATATTACGAACGTTCTATTGAATTGTTAAGTGATATTGTATTTCAATCTACTTTTCCGGAAAAAGAGTTGGGAAAAGAAAAAGACGTCATACTCGATGAAATAAATTCCTATTTAGACAGTCCATCAGAAGCTATTTTTGATGATTTTGAAGAACTCATTTACAAAGGGCACCCAATAGGCCGTAATATTTTAGGAACCAAAAAGACGCTAGAAAAATTTACGAGTAAAAATACGATTGCCTACCATCGAAAACATTACCATACCAACGAAATTATTTTGAGTTCAGTAGGGAATATAGATTTTAACAAACTAGTTAAAATTGCAGAGAAATATTTAGCTCCCATACCAAAAAACACCAATACAGAAAAAAGACTTGGAATAAACGATTACCAAACGAGTACGTTGCGTGTTAAAAAAGACATTATGCAAGCCCATTGTATTATTGGGAACAGAGCTTACAGCGCACACAACCCAAAAGCAACCACCCTCATTTTATTGTCTAATTTGTTAGGAGGGCCCGGTATGAACTCTAGACTTAACTTAGGTATTAGAGAAAAATATGGATTTACCTATGCGATCGAATCTAACTACACTACCTACTGTGACACAGGTTTGTGGAGTATTTATTTTGGTACCGAAGCTCAAAGTGTTAAAAAAACATTAAAACTCATTTTTAAGGAACTTAAAAAATTGAGAGATGTAAAGCTTGGACCACTCCAACTTCAAAGAGCCAAACAACAACTCATTGGTCAGTTAGCAATAGCGCAAGAAAACAAATGCAATCTGATGCAAAACATTGCCAAAAGTTACCAATCTTTTGGAGTGGTAGAGAGTGTTGAGGAAGCAAAAAATAAAATAACGGCTATTACCGCAAAAGATCTTCAAGAGGTAGCCCAAGAAATTTTTAATGAGGATTTATTAAGTAGCATCCTCTTTGAACCCAAAGAACTTTAAATGGAATTTATATCAAAAAAGCTAGACAATTACTGTAAAGAGCATACCAGTTCGGCCTGTGATGTTTTAGAACAACTGAACAGAGAAACGCATACCTCCGTATTAAACCCCAGAATGATCTCGGGAAATTTACAAGGTCAGTTTTTAACCATGTTGAGCAGAATGATGCGTCCTAAGTGCATTTTAGAAATTGGAACCTACACGGGATACTCTGCCATATGCTTGGCCAAGGGCCTTCCGGTAGATGGCGTACTTCATACGATTGATGTAAACGAAGAACTGGAAGAAATGAACACGCGTTATTTTAAAAAAGCTGGATTTGAGCACCAAATTGTTCAACACATTGGAGATGCAAGTAAACTTATACCTGACTTGGATTTAACTGTAGAAATGGCTTTTATTGATGCTGATAAAAAAAATTACCCACTTTACTTTAACCTATTGATTGACAAAATGAAGCCAGGCGGTTGGATTATTGCCGATAACGTATTGTGGTCTGGAAAAGTAATTGAACAAGTTAACTCTAGTGATAAAGCCACTCTGGCGCTTTTAGAATACAATCGACTGGTTCAAAACGACCCAAGAGTAGAAAACCTTTTACTTCCTTTAAGAGATGGATTAATGATTTGCCGCAAAAAGGAATAGTTTTTGTAACTTACATAGTAAATTGACTTCAATCTCCCCCAGATCATGAAAAAAGGCTTCTTACTCATTGTGTTTTTTTGTTGCAGTATGCTGTCTTATGCATCTCATTTGATTGGTGGCGAGATGACCTACAATTGTCTAGGAGATAATCTTTACGAAATTACCTTAACCATATATATAGATTGTGGCCCATCTAATACTCAAGGGACATCATTTGATGAATTTGGTACGATTTCTATTTACAACAGCTCAAATAATTTGGTACAGGAATTAGCGATTGAAAATCCAGAAGCTTTTGAGCTAAGTGATGAAACTGTTGGAAACGACTGCCTGGAGTTGCCCACAGACCTGTGTGTTCTCAGAGGTGTTTATACTACCGTAGTAGCCCTACCTGCTATTCCAGGTGGTTACCAATTGGCTTACCAACGCTGCTGCAGAAATCCTTCCGTTATCAACATAAACAATCCCGAGAATTTTGGAAACACCTACACTACAAATATACCCGGGTCTGAGCTGGTATCAGACTGTAACAGTAGCCCTTCATTTGATGCATATCCTCCATTAGCACTTTGTTTAGGTGATGATATTAATGTGAATCTTAGTGCAACAGATCAAGACAACGACTCTTTGGTTTATTCCCTTACAACTCCCTTTAACGGAGCAAACACTACAAATCCAACGGAGATTACCCCACCGCCTTTTACAAACATACCATGGGGCCCTGGCTATTCCGAAAACTACCCAATAGATGCAAATCCTGCAATTGAGATTAACACAAGCTCGGGTATTATTACAGGAACTCCAACTCAAATGGGTATGTACATCGTTGGGATACAAGTAGACGAATACAGAGATGGCCTACTGATTAATTCCATCTTAAGAGATTTCAGATTTTTAGTCGTGGATTGTAACGTCACAACCTCATCCATACCCCTTACCTCTTGGTATTGCAATAGTCTAACAGTGGCTTTCGAAAACGGGAGTTTTAATGCAAGTAATTATCTGTGGGATTTTGGTGACAACAATGCAACTTCTAACGAATTTGAGCCCAACCACACCTATCCAGATACAGGTTTGTATACGGTACGTTTAATTGCCAACCCCAGCACCGTATGTGCTGATACAAATACAGTTACGTTTCCTTTGTACACAGAGTTAACACCTAGTTTTACTGCACCGAGCCCACAATGCATAAGCAATAACTCTTTTACTTTTCAGGGAGAAGGGCTGCTTCCTGAAGGCAGTAATTTCAATTGGGAATTTGGCACAGGTAGTTCGCCCGCAACATCCAATCAATTAAACCCTAGCAACATTGTATTCCCTGAAGTTGGAACGTACCCAGTAAGTTTTAATGTACAATTTGAAGATTGTGATGAGACCTTCACTTCGAGCATTGAAATCTACAACGAAGATTTGTTTCCTGAGATACCCAACCAAACCCCTCAGTGTTTTGAGGGAAACTTATTTACCTTCGCTGCCGCCGGAACATTCCCTGCTGAATCTAATTTCTTTTGGGATTTTGGAAGCAACGCCAGCCCGCAGTTCTCCAATCTACAAAACCCAGATCCAGTAACATTTAGCACCATAGGCGAGCAAGTGGTTACCTTAAATGTACTTTTTAATGGTTGTGAAAATGCGGTACAACAAATTGTAGAAACCACCAACCAAATAAACCCTCAGATACAAAGCAGCCCACAAAACGGTTGCGAACCATTTACAGTAGAATTTAGCAGCTTGTTAGATCTAAACGACTTTGATTTTGTGTGGGATCTAGACAACGGAAACTCAAGCAATGAAACAAACCCACAGGCAACCTATACAGAAGGTACTTATGACGTTTCATTAAGTGTAGTAGACTTAAACTCGCTTTGTGAAGGGTCTATCATTTTAGAGAATTACATTAATGTATTGCCACAACCCATTTCCAGTTTCAGTATTGATTCGGACAGTCTATTTTATGGGATGCCCGTACAAATAAGCAACAATGCATTGAATGCTACTTCATTCCTATATCAGTTTAATGAAGGTGAGACTATTGAAGAAGAAGAGCCTTCTTATATTTTTCCATCCATAGGTGAATACACTATTTGGCAATTTGCGCAAAATGAATATGAATGTGCCGATACCTCCAGTTTAAGAGTTACAATACTAGGGAATTCTCATACGTTTTGGGTACCCAATGCATTTACGCCAAACAGCAACGCGATTAATGATTCTTTTTACCCAACTTACTCCAACGTAGAACGCTATCGAATGCAAATATTTGATCGGTGGGGTATTGTTGTATTTGATGAGGAAGGAACTCAACCTAAATGGAACGGAAAAGACCAAACCAAAAACGCTGAGGATCAAAAAAGTGATCACTATACCTACCTTATTCAATATGAAACTGTGGATGCAAAGGTACATCAAGTGCGAGGTACGGTAACACTTATTCGTTAACAGGCAAGGCAATTACATTTGCACTAGAACCGTTTGGGAAACTGATGCCTAATAAATTAGAAATAGAGGCTGCTATATCAGTAACAGCAATCCGCTTATTTGTACTCCCCTGCTTCACCTTCCAACCGTACCAAATTAAAGGCACATGCTGGTCGTATGTGTAGCCAGAGCCGTGCGTTGTTCCGGTATGGCTGTACTCGATCCAGGCAGGATCTAAAACCAAAAGAACATCACCTGAGCGTTTTGGATTGTATCCTCTTTGAAGTGAAGCTAAAACACCCGAAGTAAACTCACTACGCTCTAGCGTACGGCCAGTAACCGCTTTTTGCACCCCTTTAAAACCGAGCATAAAATCGGCAACTTGCTGCTGAACTACTTCTAAACGTAATGTTTTCTCAGCAATTAGCTCTCTATTTAAAAACAATTGGGCATTCCCATACGTTTTAACCCAGCTTCCAACTCCGTACAAACTGTCTAAATAAACCTTTAACTTAGCAACGGGCTCTTCAGCCTCAAAATATCCAGCTGGTATTTTTCTGTCCTTAAGGTAAGATGGTGTTCGAACGGCTCCATGATCTGCGGTTAAAAAAACCAACACATTCTCCGTGCCAATACGCTGCTCTAAGAAATCGAGAAAGTCTGCCAAATCTCTATCGAGTCTTAAATACGTATCTTGAGTTTCTTTAGAATCTGCACCAAACTGATGCCCTACGTAATCTGTAGAAGAAAAACTTACGGCCAATAAATCCGTAAAATCATCTTCACCTAAACCTTCACCCTTAATAGCTGCAACGGCTAAATCTTTGGTTAAACTGTTTCCAAAAGGAGTCGATTTAATAATGCCTTTGCCATTCAATGCAGCTAACGTTGGTAAATCATGAGGAAAAATGGGCGCTTCTTCTCCATTAAAAACCTCTTCATAAATACTGTTATCTTCTAAGCTCTCGTCGTACTTTGATGCTTTAAGTAGCAAGTTCCATTGTTTAGATAAGTATGATTCACAAAAGTTCGCATTGTTAAAATCTTGAACCCATTTAGGCAAATTGAGACCGTAAAAAGAACTCGAAACAAAGTCACCTGTTTCAGAATCTAACCAAAAGGAACCGTTAGCCATATGGCCCCCTGGTAAAACAGCAGAACGGTCTTTGAGTGCAACAGCAATTACTTTAGATCGGTTCATACTAAACAAGCGTAGTTCATCTCCAAAAGTGGTGTTCAACAGCTTTACAGGCGACATTTTACCCGATGCGTTTTCTGCACCAACAGTACTCATAGTGGAATCTGACACGCAATAACTGTATTTATCTAGACTTTTACTGTACCAAGAGTTGGCTATTATTCCGTGGCTCGAAGGCGTCGCTCCTGTATAAATAGAAGCATGGCCAGGACCAGTGTAAGTGGGTATAAAATTGTAATGTGTGTTACTACAATTGTACCCTTGAGCAAGTAATTTTTTAAAACCACGCTCACTAAAGTCATCCCAATAACGATTGATGTAATCGTAGCGCATTTGATCGACTACAATACCAACCACTAACTTAGGTTGGTTAACTTGAGCTACAAGTGTAAATTTTAGTAAGAAAAGTAAGGCAAGAATGCGTTTCATAAGACGAGAATAAATAAGTTGTTAGTTGCTTTGACTAATCTTGTAAATGGCAAACAACAAGAATAAACAAGCAAAAATATTTAGTATAATATTAGCAATCGCTAAAGCAGTTTGCCCATTTTTGAGCATTTCGAAAGTTTCGAAACTAAACGTAGAGAACGTGCTAAAACCGCCACAAAAACCGGTGATAAGAAATAATTTCCAAACATCATTCAACCCCATCTTGTCTTGAAAACCATAAATAAAAAGGGCGAGAATAAGGGTGCTCAATACATTAGAAAATAAAGTTGCAAATGCAAAAGAAGACACAAAATAAGAAGAAGTCAGCTTTCCGAGACCAAATCTACATAAGCTACCTAAGCCTCCACCTATAAAAATTGCAACTGCGTTCATATAGCTAAGTTATACTTTTCCTTCAGTTTTTTTACAAACCAAAACATCATTTTAGCTAATACAATTCCTAAAATAGCGCCACCTATTACATCTAAAGGAAAATGTTTGCCAACATACACACGACTGTAAGCAACAAGTATTGCCCACGAGTACATAAAATACGCCACAGGCTTACGCTCGGAAAAAACAGTGGATACAATGGCCGCTAAAGCAAAAAAATTAGCTGCGTGTGAAGATACAAACCCATACAAGCCTCCTTTAGAAACCAACAATCGAATGGCATCTTGCAAAGCTGGATCATGACTTGGGCGCAAACGCATAAAGACATTCTTAAAAGCATGCACGGAAATAAAATCTGCTAAGCCCACAACAATTAAAATGAGTATGAGGCCTTGCCAAAAAGCACCACGGTATTTTTTTAGCAGTAAAAAAATTACCCATAAAAACACAGGAATTGCTGATTTAGTGGAAGAAACAAAAACCCAAAAAGAATCAAAAGTTGAGACTCCTGCTCCGTTAAGCAGCAAGAAAAGCTCTTGATCCCATTTTAATAAAGTACTAAGCATTTAGTTGGTGCCATATTAAATCTTTTAATTCCATTAAACCTTGTTGCGCAACAGAAGAAAAGAACACTGTTTTAATGCCTTCAGGAAGTGTTTTAGCAAGTTCTTCTTGCAACTCATCGTCTAACATATCCGATTTAGAAATGGCAAGGAGCCTATCCTTGTGCATCAATTCTGGATTGTACAATTCTAATTCATTTAAAAGAATGGCGTACTCTTTTGCAATATCGTCTGCATCAGCAGGAACCAAAAAAAGCAGCGTAGAGTTACGCTCTATATGACGTAAAAATCGAATTCCTAAACCTTTTCCTTCGTTAGCTCCCTCAATAATACCAGGTATATCCGCCATTACAAATGAACGATTGTCTCTGTAAGCCACAATACCTAGATTTGGTACCAACGTGGTAAATGCGTAATTGGCTATTTTTGGTTTTGCAGCAGAAATAACAGACAACAGTGTGGATTTTCCTGCATTAGGAAAACCGACCAAGCCAACATCAGCAAGAACCTTAAGCTCTAAAATATTCCAACCCTCTTCACCTTCTGTGCCCGGTTGAGCGTAACGAGGTGTTTGACGAACTGAGTTCTTAAACCAAGAGTTTCCTCTTCCACCCATTCCGCCTTTACGAACGATCGTGTCTTTTCCGTGCTCGGTAACTTCAAAAAGTATCTCATGTGTATCTCCATCTCGAACAACAGTACCTAAGGGAACCTCAATGTATTTATCTTCGCCGTCGTCGCCAAAACTGTTGTTAGACGAACCGCCTCCACCTCTACCGGCTTTTACGTGTCTTTTATATTTTAAGTGGAGTAAAGTCCACATTTGATCGTTTCCGCGCAGGTATACATTTCCACCACGTCCACCATCACCTCCATCTGGGCCACCTTTTGCGGTAAGCCTAGAACGATGTAAATGCACAGAGCCAGCACCACCATGTCCGGCAGCGCAATGAATCTTTACATAATCGACAAAATTTGATCCGTTTACAGCCACTATAAAAGAGTATCTATTTCTTTGCAAAGACTGCTCGTGATGTCAGTTATAGAACCCACACCTTTAACACCTACAAATTTATTTTGAGCACTGTAATAGTCTTTCAAGATTGCGGTTTCATTTTCGTAAACTTGAATTCTATTTTTTATAATTTCAGGATTTTGATCGTCTGCTCTCCCGCTAGACTTCCCTCTCTCTAAAAGTCGAACAACCAACTCTTCCACCTCCACTTCTAAAGCCAACATAGCTGAAATAGCTGTTCCTTTAGAAGCTAAAAAAGCGTCTAAGGCATCAGCTTGTGTATGCGTTCTCGGAAAGCCATCAAAAATAAATCCTTTAGCATTAGCGTTCGAGTTCACTTCTGCTTCGAGCATTGCAATGGTAACCTCGTCAGGTACAAGCGCCCCTTTTTCTATATAAGATTTAGCGAGTATCCCTAGTTCCGTATTTTCTTTCATGTTGTAGCGAAAAATATCACCAGTAGAAAGATGTACTAAATTGTACTTGTCAATTAATAAGGCAGACTGAGTTCCTTTTCCGGCACCCGGAGGTCCAAACAAAACTAAATTTAGCATATACTTATTTTAGGCTTTCGCCAATTGATAAACGTTTTTCAAATTTCGACCAAAGCCATCGTAATCAAGACCGTAACCGACAATAAAATCATTTGGAATTTCAAAACCAACAAAATCAACTTTTACGCTTCCTTTGTATGATTCGGGTTTGTAAAACAAACTGGCAATTTTCCATTGCTGTCCTTTTTGTTTAAAAATTTCGTCAATTTTTAAGAGCGTTGTTCCCGTATCAACAATGTCTTCTAGCACCACAATGGTTTGATCGTCTTTTAACGTTTCCAAACCAATTAACTCTTGTACTTTACCTGAGGTTTTAACCCCCTGGTAAGAACTCAATTTAACAAAAGAAATGGTGCAATCGCCAGGATAAGCACGAAGTAAGTCGGAGGCAAAAATAAAAGAGCCGTTTAAAACAGCTACAAAATGGGGTACTTCTCCATTCAATTCTTGATAAATTTCTTTAGCCAAGAATGCAACACGCTCTTTTACAACCTTTTCTTCGAGGTAAATCTCAAAGTCTAATTCACGAACTTTTAGCTTATTCATAGCAGGCAAAAGTACAAATTAATGAAAGATTAATAAGAGCTATTTCTAGATTTAATTGTGTGGGAATTGATGGCAACTAAAATCCTCAAATAGAAAGGATCGTAAAATAAGAGTAGTACGGTTAGTGAATTTGCTCAACAAGGGCTTCCTTGGTCATTAAACCCGCTTGTCGCCAAACCTCTGCCGCATTGTTAAAAAGCAAAAAAGTAGGTACAGAAACAATCTTGTATTTATCGGCCAAATCCTTGCTTTGGTCTAAATCGATGCGCAGGACAAAAACCTGCTCTTTAAGCTCAACTTCTAAAGCAGCTACAATAGGTACCATTTTTCTGCAGGGAACACACCATTGCGTATGAAAATCTACCAGCACCTTTTGGTGAACTTGAAGCAGCGAATCGAAATCGGAAATCGAAAAGGACTTTATATGTTCGTCTACTATATCAGCCTTTGCAACAACTGGTAAATTTTCCTTTTCCCAGGCCATTAGTCCGCCAGACAAGTTGTACACCTCATATTGCCCTAGTTTGCTTAGTAATTTTGCAGCCTTGCTACTTCTTCCGCCACTTTTACAATACACATACACGGGTTGATCCTTTTGTATAAAAGCGAGTTTAGACTCAAAATCGTCGTCGTAGAAATTAAGCACACTGGCATTTTCTATTTGCCCCTTGGCCACTTCTTGTGGCGACCTCACATCTAAAACAATTCCCTTACCTGAGGCTATAAGCGTTTTAAACTCTTGTACAGAAATGTTTTTTACATTTTGAGTATTGCCACAAAAGACAAAAAGCAAACAAGAAATAAAAAACGAAAATAGAGCAGTTTTATTGAGTAATGCACGCATAAATTTAAATTTTAGATTGTAACGAGGACCAAGCACCGCCATTGTATGTATGGATGCCAGAGGCACTTAAAATTGACTTCGCTTTTCCGGAGCGAATACCCGAGGCACAGCACACAATAAGAACACAATTTAAAGCCATTAGCCTTGGAGACTGTTCCTTTATTTGTGCCAGCGGAATGTTCTCGCTGCCTTTAATGTGTCCTGATTTGTACTCGGCTTCCGAGCGAACGTCTATTATTTGGGCTCCGGATGCAACAAGCATTTTGTAATCTGTTTTTTTAAACAGCTTTTTAAAAAAAGTGAACATCCTTATTTTTTTTGAGCATTAACTGAGGTCCAAGCGCCACCATTAAGCACTTTTTCGAAACCCTTGGATTGCAAATAATCCGTAGCTTGCCCCGAACGACCCCCAGACAAACAACACAAAACCAAAGGTTGCATACTTCGTAATTCTTCTGTACGGGCTTCTACCTCATTTAAAGGAATGTTTACCGAACCGGCAACGTTGCCACCTGCAAACTCCTCTGGCGTTCTAACGTCTACAATGCTTACCTCTCCTGAGTTGATCCATTCTTGTAAATTCATACTATTTGTTTTTTCCCTAAACGATTGAATAGGCTAATTTAACGATTAATTTATTCGGTTTGATTTTGATGCCAAGATTTAAAAATGGCGTGTATGGCATCCAATCCGTCTAGAACTGAAGCCGGCCCAGGTTGCAAAATAATTTCTGAAGGAATTTCGTAAATCCTGTTGTTTTTTACAGCGTTTATTGCCTCCCAACCCTTTCTTTGTATAAGCTCTTGTTTGTTAAACTTCTTTCCACACCAAGAGGCTAAAATAATATCTGGATTTTTACGCAGCACCTCATCTGTATCCTTCAGAATTCGATCTTTGGCTAAACTAGCTTCACCCAGGTCTGCAAAAACATTTACTCCACCTGCCAAAGCTATGATTTCAGAAACCCACAAAATGGCAGAGATCATGGGCGAGTCCCATTCTTCAAAATATACCTTGGGCTTTACGGTCCATTGCGCCACTTCTTTACTTAGGGCATCAAATTTATCTTGTATGGTTTTAAGTAAGGCTAATGCTTTGTCTTTTTGGCCTACAAGTATTCCTAGCTGAAAAATCATGCTTTTAATGCCTTCAATGTCTCGGTAGTTGTTTACCCAAACAGTGATTCCTTTTCTGATTAATTCTTGTGCAATAGTAGCTTGAATGTCAGAGTAGCCAATCACCAAATCGGGCTTAAGATCCAAAATTTTACGGGTATGTGCATCGATAAAAGAAGAGACGGTAGGCTTTTCTTTTTTGGCTCGAGCTGGCCGAACCGTAAAAGTAGAAACACCAACAATACGCGCTTCTTCGCCCAATAAGTAGAGCGTTTCGGTGGTTTCTTCGGTAAGGCAAATAATGCGCTGTGGCAAGTATTTTTCGTGCGATTGTGGCATAGCTAACGGCTGCAAGTTTGAAGGATTACTTTTTTTTATTGGTAAACAAAGCATGTAACAAAAGCCCCAAAGGCATGAGCATTACGCCAAAAAATATACTCATTCTCATTTTCCAAGTAGCCATAGGCACCTCCAAACTTTTTTTCCAGATCCATCGGGTTACAAAAATATCGCCTACCACAACGTGCGCCCAAGTGGCGGTAAAACCTGTTTTACTACTAAAACTCATAGCCAATGCTTGCAGTGCATCGTTGTTTGCTTGATACGAAGCTCCAATGTTAGAAAAGCCTTGCGTATCAAAAATTAAAATCAAAAACCAAAGCAGTAATGGACCCGCAAAAAACCAAGGCCCTTCCATTAATTTATGTGTTTTTGGAGCATTTGGATGCAGCAACATAGCAAACCAAAATGGGCCAATCCATAAGGTGGAAAACAAAAATAAAGCAAGATAAAGATCCATTAGCAACATTTTAAATTACTAAACAAAGATACGTTTTGTAAGGCAATGTGAGCTGTTAAATGCAATCGGGGTAAATTGAGTTTAATTACCTGTTTTTGCTCGTTGTTGAAACGGTAGTGAGCTGTACATTTTTTTAGGCCTTATTTTAGAGAACTGAATATGCTTTTCAAACTTTCTGGAATTGCGTATTCTAATCCAAAACTTACAACAGGCATCATATAACTGTCTTGCTTTAGAGGTATGGAATAAGAAAATTGATGTAGAAGTTTAAGTTTACCTAGTTTGATTTTTCCCTGAAGTGCCGGCTCTAAGATGATCAAATCTTCGTGTGCAATAGTTGTATAATTGGCTCTCAAGGCAATACCTGCTTTTAGCAGCCTACTTTCTTTACCCCAATTTAACTGAATAAAATACCTCGTATTTGATTTTTTAAACTCGTGACCAACGCCAGCCAATAAAGCTAATTTTTTGGAGTTGTAGCTAAAATTATAGCCATACCCAAATTCACTATAAAACGTTTCTGATGGCATTAACTGAATTAACTGCTCCTTTTTGAGAAGATAATAGTCTTCAAAATTTAAAGGATCGAAGTGAAAATGACCAGAATTGTACTGAAAATTGAGCATCCCAATTCTATTCTCTTTTTGCGTTGCAATTTGGTAATTACAGCCGTAGTTATTTGCATTTATTCCAAACTGGGTTTCGTCTTTAAAATTGAATAAGGGTACATTATTGGATTGTGGGATAAACAATTCGACTTGCCCGTAGGTTTGAAACATAAAAAAATAAAATGCTATAAAACAAGCCCGTTTAAGCTCTGTGCTAAAATTCTCAAAAATCATAAATATTACAAATACATATATAATTACATAATTGCAATAAACTAATTTTTAAAGTACAAAACAAGTAGTAATTCTGTTTTTTTAACGAACAACTATGAAAAAAAACCACATTAAATTTATAAAAAATGGTTTAGGTGTCTTTAATTCTTGTGATGGAATCTTCAGCTAGAAACATGAGCTTCTGCACTTAAATTTGCTTGATGAAGTGTTTTTTTAACTATTTATTCGTGGAGTAAGGTAAGTTTCTTGGTAGCTAGTAAGTTTTTATTGTCGTAAAATGCAACAAAATAAGTTCCATTAATCAAAGATTCTAGAGAAATAACATCCGTTTCTGAAAATTGAATGTGGTCTTTAACCAAAACTAGAGAACCTTGAATTGAGGTAACTTCAATTCTGGATATTTTTTCGTTGGATGATTGAATGTGAAGTACCCCGTCTGTAGGATTTGGAAAAACCAGTAGATCTAGAGCCTCTATTTCCTCAAAAATACGCAAAGGCAAACAATCTTGGGTATTGTTTAATTTCCAAACATCGTATTTGGCTTGTAGTTCGTTAATTGGCTCAACACCCGTTGCGGTTCCAGCAATATTAAGGTCTAAGAATAAACTATCGGGATGATCGGTAGCTTTAGCAACTCTTAAAAAAGCAGAAAGAGAACTTGTTCCTTCAGTTGTACATCTTGTGTCGGCACCTATAACATTAGCTCCTTGCATGGCTGCCATTAACTTCTCGGAAAGGCATCCATTTGTGTTGTTAAAACGAATTTCCATGGCGTCTAAAATTTCTTGTCCGAGTAAAATATTTCCTTGAATTGCGTAATTAGAACCCAAAATATGATTTTTATAATCAAAACAAGCTGCACCGGTATACGCTGCCGATCTTGGACTTCCACCGTTATAATCTACAATACCGTATTGGCGAATTGAAGGGTCAGATTGTACATCATTAGCCACTAGCCAATTGATAATATCTTGAGGCGCATCGCCTAAATCCATTCTGGTATTGGCATTTATTTGATTGCCTAAAAGGTAATACGATTGCGAATGTATTGCCCCAACACCCGGAATTAAATCACTTATAAGATAAGCTCCAGGTGTACCGGGCCAAATAATGCTATCTCCACAAGTGGCTCCAGCACTGCCAATTTCTCCTGTAAGAGAATCTACAGCAACAATCGAAAAGGTGTGTTGGGCTAATCCAACTATTGGAAAAGCAAGCATGATCTTAACTAATAATTTCATAATGTTATTTTTTACATACAAGTAACTCATTTTTAATCTTTTAATCAAGTTTAGCACGGGTTTGATGCGTTTAATTTGAAACTAAAAAACAAATGAGTTGGATGCTGACAAAAAAGCGGATGAAAGATTATTTGCAGAAAAATAGTACTGCTCTTTAATGCAAAAAAAAGTCCTAAATTTTAGCAAGGCTTCAATCTTATCTTATTGGTTTTGTTTATGTTTAAGATACTCAACAACAATAATCGTCAATCCTGTTGATAAATTAGTATACACAGAAAGCCCTTAAATTATATATTACAAATAAGGGTTATTAAAGCATAGACAAACCTATATAATTTACATACATAAAACAATAGGTAATGTTACTCATATTTTACGCTAAAAATCTGTATGCAACATCTTAATCTAGATTAATGTATCTTAGGAAAGGATTTTTTAAATTTGAAATTAATCCAATTGTTTAACCTAAAGAAAGTAAACATGAACGAACATAGAAAAGCAAACAAGTGTGGTTGTGGAAAAACCAAAGATGCAAATGGAAACTGTGACGGATCTCACGCTGGAAAAACTGCAAAAAACAACGCGTAAACTTGTTTTAAAAACGTTACAAACTCAACACAAAACTGACAAATTACGTCGATGTTGTGTTGAGTTTTACGTATTATTTTTTCGATTTACAAATTGGTATTAACTGTATAGCGACCTATTTAAAAGATGAAAAGAAAAGATTTTATACTAAAAGGTTTGGTTACGAGTTTGGCGGCAACCCTTCTTCCAAATACCGTAAAAGCGAGAACGCAAGCAGTTGAAGAAACTTCAAAAAAAAAGGCAACAAAGACTAATTTAGGGTACAATCATATGCCAAATAAAGAAACCAAAACTTTTAACTCTGTATTGCACAAAGCAAACACCAGAGGTAGTGCCGATCATGGTTGGTTAAAGGTAAATCATACCTTTAGTTTTGCCAATTACCGAAATCCAGAGCGTATGAACTTTGGTGCGCTCCGCGTACTTAATGACGATACCATTGCAGGTGGCAAAGGTTTCCCTACGCATCCACACGACAATATGGAAATTATTACCATACCCTTGCAGGGCAGCATAAAGCACAAAGATAGTATGGGGAATGAAAGTGTTATTA
>Ga0233444_10001586_pt1 | contig 25486 bp, 18 predicted proteins | sample SI_124_October20_6_FD_182792 | JGI IMG/M metagenome (GOLD analysis project Ga0233444, IMG submission 182792) | Seawater microbial communities from Saanich Inlet, British Columbia, Canada - SI_124_October2016_10_MG | ecosystem: Environmental > Aquatic > Marine > Inlet | place: Canada: British... | reverse complement strand
TGTTCTTGAGAAATCTCTTTTCACAAAGAATGCTATCGTACTATCGTAGTCTCCCACATTAAATTCATAGTCAGTCTCATAGGCAGTGGTGGTCAATTTGTCCACGGTCTTCTGCAACTCGTCCTTGTCTTTTGGTGGTAAGTTTGTGTAGAATTCAGCCATTATATTGTTGCTTTCTCTGTTGCTATATCGACATCCTGTGTCTGTCTTTCAATTTTTATATATCCCTCTGTGACTAATTTTCTTATATCTGTGATTGCCTTGCTGGTGTACACGTTTTTTATGTTTGTAGATGATGCCTCATACTCTATATTAGATTGAGAAATTGTGAGACCTTTACGAGAACCTATGTCTCTGAAATATATTGCGGCCGCTATCTCGTCTCTGACACTATTATTGTTTGACACAAGATTGAAAGATTCATCTGCACCCAGGAAGTTCACATTGTCCACAGCAGAATTTGTTATAACTGTGTTGTTGGCCTGATCATTGTTGTCCGCGGTACCCCTCGCTGATGCCAATGCTGAAGCACCCACTATGGCCGCCGCACCCACACTGAACTGTGCAACTGGGTTGGTTATCGAGCCCGCCTGTTTCCCAACTTCTAGTATTCCGTCTTTGGCAATACCTTTCAGTTCTTCTTTCACGGCTGACTTCTTGATCTTCTTGGCGTTGTTGTAGGTGTTAGAAGCACCTAAGATTGCACCCAAGATATTTCCTGATTGTACATTCCTGATCACAGAACCGATGCCGTCCACGACGCCTCCAGGACCAAATATGCTATTTGTTCCTCCTCCTAGTATGGTCAACGGACTAGGAGAGTTGTCATAGTTGATCGTTGCAAACCCTGGTACATTATTTTTGTTTACTATGCCTGATTTGTAGATCACAGTTTCGTATAATATCTGCATTGTGTTGTTCATAACGCCTGTACCATCTGCCTGATCTAAATTGTCGTGAGAGAAAGATCCTATAACTGGATTGACAAGGGTCATTGATGTGAAACGTTTTTTGTGTAGCACGAAAATCTCTATGCCCTTGAGGTATGGTTTCTGTCTCTGCCTCGGTGTGTCCATACCAAACTTGGTGGTCTGTCTCGCATCGCCAAAATCGTAGTAATCATCCTTGGTGTTGTTTATTGTAAGATCACTGTTCATGCCTATACTATCCGCTATGTTGTATTCGTAGTACTTCTTCCAGAATGCATTCACAGTGTCTGCGTGGTCATCGTGGAATGTAATGTTCACGGGTTCGTACGCTATCCTGGTACCAGCATACATCTTCTTGTTGTACTGTGTCTTCTCCTCATAACTCATGTTGTACTTGGGTAGATCACATGCTTTCACTAACATGTTCAGTTGATACCTCTCGTTGGCGTTGAATCCATCAACGAACAGGGTCTCATCCGTATTGAAAACCACGTGGAACAGGAACTTCTGTTTTGGCATCAACTTGAAATTGTCGTCTAGGTACAATCTCGATGCGTGTTGGTAGTCTTTCATACCTGGTAATCCGTCCTGGAAACCTTTTAGGAAGTTGTTTATGCTTGGCATACTCGTATTTATGGCCACAAAAAAAGCGCCTATAAAGACGCTTTTGATGTTATAATTGCTTACTTAATTTTTGTATTACTGTCCACCACCTGTACTTAGAGTACCGATCGTTCTAGATACCGCTGTACCAATTCCTGTTCCTGTTGGAGTTTGGATTGCGTTGTCGTATCTTATTGACATTGTGATAGTTGCTGGATCCGAAGTTGCGTATGCTAACGTGTTGTAGTTTACGTTCTCAACATATGCACCATATAATTCAAATGTTTCTAACACATTTGGTGTACTTGCTCCATTACCACCATCTAGCATTTCAATTCTAGTTGTGAATTTGTAGTCAATTCCTGATGCCGCTGAACTCTGTTCAAAGAAATCAAACTGTTTCTGGATCTGTTCGCCAACCAGTTTAGTAACTGAGTTGTTGACATCATCTCTTAGAGTGATTGTGATTGGATCCCAAGTGTGTTTACCTGCAACATAAACTTTTGAGTTGTACACATCCAGTGTCACGTTGTCAAAAGTCAAGTTGGGTCTTGTGATATCAATAACTTGTTTTGTTAGTTCTGATCTCGGTGTTGATACTCCAAAATTTTCCAGGATTGCTCTGAAACGATACTGTAGTTTTGGCATCAATAAACCCTGTGATGCTGAACTCTGATCGTTTGCTAGTGGTACTGTAAATTTTGATAAAGTTGATATTGCCATCTGTTTCTCCTATTTATTCAAAATTAGTTCCCTAACTTTGCAATTTCTCCTGTGTTTTTGATTCTCAACGGTATGTAGATGAATTCAACTGACTTGATCGGCTCAATTGCTATATCCACATAAAGTTCGTTCCTGTCAATCCTTGTAGGTGTGTTGTTCGTGTCATCACAAACTACTAGGAAGTCATACAATGCTCTCTGACCTGTTAACTCCAACAAGAATGATTCTACTGCACCCTTGATCTCGTTCCTAGTCAATTCATCATTTGGTTCAAAGATGAATGGTTTAGCGATTGCATCTAGTTGTGTTCTTAGATACACTGCTAATCTTGAAGCGTTGATTCTGTCCAATGCAGAACTTGCCGATGTTTTAGTCAAGTTACCAAAGTTAACGATTCCTGCACCTGAGAAGAAAGTGATTGGATTCACTTTGACCTCGTGCATTGAATCTCTCACTGACTCCGTAACAGATATTGTTTTAAACTCTCCAGACGCCGTGTCTATGTAACCAACTGATGTGGCGTTGTCAACGATACCTCTTCTTGTTCCTGATGGTGCGAACCATGGGAAAGCGATGTTGTCGTTGTTGGCCAGTGTTCTCAACATCATGTGTGATGGTGGAACAACAATTGATTTACCTGTGTTGTCTGTTGTTTGACCAGATGGATAAAACACACCCAAGTAATCACTTGAGCTCACTAGGCCGTCTTCACCGTTGTCAAGTGCTGACGCTGTGTTGTTTGCCCAGTTTTGGATTGCAGTTGATGTACCTTCTAATCTCATAGGTGTGTCACCTACTACAAACGCTGTGTTGTTTCTGTCTGTGTTTAGGTTGATCATGTTTGACATTAACTCTGGGTAACCAGGACAAGCAATTACGTTGAAGCCTCTTTGGTCTTCTCTGATTGCTTGGTTAGTGTCGATCTCTGATTTAAGTTGTTCAACGATCACTTTTCTCTGTGCTTTCCTACCGAAAGAACCAGAACCGTCTGCGTTGTTGCTTGATTTAGTAACCCATCTGTCAGGGAAGTAAGTTGATACGCTCTCGTTACTTGCTCTGATGTTACCTAAACCAGTTGCACCGCTTCCTGGATATTTCGTAGTTGTGATGTAACTGTTCTTGTATTCCTTAACATTGTAACCAGATCTTCTTGTGTTCCATAGCAAGATACCTTGTGGGTAGTTGTCTGGGTTTGGAGCATCTGGATCTAGGAAGCCGTCACTCAATAAGTCTTTGATTGAGCTGGCTGTACCCGCACCTCCTGTTGACAATGAATCCGCCTTGTCTGCCGCTGTGTGATATCTAGCATCCGCGAACACAATACCGTCTTCTGTGGTTTGGTCTGCTTTGTCAACTAATTCCCAAGCCGCGCCTGATGTAGTTACTGCAACCTGGTTCGCTGTGTTTGTAGAACTCAAAGTTGCTGATGTGTTGTATTTGTAAAGTTTTGGATAGTTTTCTAAGTCTGAAGTGTCAATCCATAAGTCGTTAGTCACAAGTGCAGTACCGTCTGATTGCGTAGTTGGTGCTGTTGCTTTGAACTGTGGACCATTTGGATCTGTGCTTGAGTATGCTGTCGCATATCCAACCCAAGTTGTACCATTGTGTGCCATGATGTCTGCTTCGTCTGTCGCAGTGTGGTACCATAATGTGCCGTCTGCTGGCTCATTGCTTGGAGCACTTGTTGATGCAGTGTAACTCAATCTCTTCCAGTTACTTGCCATGATACCTGTGTTAGCACTTGAGTCAAGGCTCTCACCTGTTGGTAGGTCATACAAGTTGTCGATCAAAGTTGAACTGTTTGCAGTGTATGTTCCATAACTGTGTGCCGTCGTTGCACTGAAACCTGCATCTGCTAATGGTGTTCCTGTCATGCCTTCTTCAGTCATTCTGAACTCACCACCCAGTTTGTGTGTCATAACGATCGCACCAGCAGTTGTCTTACTTGCTGAAACGTTTGTTAGGCCTGCACCGTTCACTGCCGCGATAAAGTCATCAGCACCAGTACCACCTAGTGTTACTGTTACCGCACTGTTTAATGCTTCTTGGTTCTTCACTGACTCTTGTATTTTGAAAGTGTTTGAACTTGTGAAAGTTGGAGATGTGTTTCCACTAGTGATAGTTGTAGCACCGCCCTCGTATCTGAACAGTTGGAAATCACCAACGTTAGGGGTAGCATCTGCGGCATCGGCCGCTGTCATTGATTCCTCAGTCACGTTGTACTGTGCGTACACTGTGCCTGTGCTTAATGCAGTTCCACCAGTCGCCGCGTCTAGGTTGTAGATCGCAGAGTGGTGTGTGGCATAAAGTGGACTAGCAACTTGAGAGAAACTAGCACTTGCTGTGCTGTAAAGTTTTGTCACCAATGCCGCACCTGAGTTTGCAGAAGTTGTCTTGAACCAAACTGAACCGTTGGGTCTGTTCTCGTCTGCTGTCTTCCAGGTAGGTCTGTTAGTGTGTTTGTCTTGTAAAAGTTTCACACCATTTTTAACGCCTGCTGTGATTCCTAAGGATGCTAGTACACCAGTACCCTCTTCAAATCTGATTGTGTTAGCACCACCTGTTGAGTCACCTAGCGCCTTACCGTTGTGGAAGATTTCTAGGTTGCCTGTTGTGCTGTTTACACTTGCTGTCACATTAGTAACATTTGATCCGATCACTGACGCAACGTTTGAAAGTGTTGTGCCTGAAGTTGTAATTGTAACACCGTTCATTACGAAAGTTTGTCCACTGGTTACTGTGGTTCCTGAAGCAACTGTCACTACCGGTAAAGATGTGTGCCAGTCTGTTGAACCAACTTGTACCCAAGTGTTACTTGCTGTCTTCTTGTAGATCTTGTTGGTAACGTGTGTTGTGTTGATTGCGTAATCACCTATTACCCCTATTGAAGTTTTTGGTGCACCAGTTGAGACACCGCCAACTAGATCACTTGTTGAAGTGATAAGTGTTGGAGTAATTGTTGTGAAAGATTGATTGGTAGCAGACCACTCAAATAAACCATAACTGCTTGATGCAAGGTCAAACCAGTATGTGCCATCTGTTGGGTTCGCTGTTGGTGCCGTAGCACTTCCAACTAAATCTGCTGTGTCCACGTTCGCTCTTAGGACGTATGCTCTGTTGGCAACTCCTAGGAAACTGTAGGCCGCTTGTAAGCCGTACTCGTTCAACTCATAACCGTTAAGCGAAGTTCCTGATGCGTTTGTGTAGAATTTTGGATCTCCAAAAGTCTCTGTTAATTCTCTCTGTGACGAGATCAAGTAAGCAGTGTTGGCGTTGGCAGTAGTTGTTCCTACAGCAGTGCCGTCTCCCGCTCCGTTTTTCTTGTCCTGTGATGATGCTACTATGAATAGTGGTGTAGTACCCGCATCTGATGGTACGTAGAAACTTTCGTTTATTACTGAAACCTCTACTCCTGGTGATGTTAATGCCATTTTTCGTATTCTCCTTGCAAGTTACGTATATACTAGAGTTATTTATTCAATCGTATGGTTTTTACGACAGAATTTACCGTTTTCCAGGTGCCTATATAGGCGACGTAAATACACACATGCAGTACAAGGACAGACCGTTGTGTACGGAGTGTAAGACCAAACCCAGGGCCTATGCCTACAAGAGATATGGTAGGGTGTATTGGCGTAGTCGGTGCGACACCTGTATCAGGAAACGGGCCGGCAAGCGTGTAGGAGGTGTGACCGCACTACAGAGATCTGGATACAAGAAACACAAGAAATGTGAATTGTGTGGATTCAAAGCACAGGACAAATCACAACTGGATGTGCTGTTCGTTGACGGTGATCTGAGGAATACTTCTGCTAGTAATCTAAAAACTGTTTGCGCCAATTGCCAGAGGTTGGGCAGTACCCGTAGATTGGGATGGCGTGTTGGTGATCTTGTCGCTGACGATTAGGTCGTCGATCTTGTCGTATAATTCTTCTTTCGTGCCGTTGTTATCTATAACGAAATCAAACTCTTCTTTGGCCCATGCATACTCTGAACTGTGTATGCCTTTGGGTTCTATGTTGCCCTCTGTGTAATCAACGAACCAATCAGGATCCTGGCCCCTTTTGACCAGTATTATCTTGCCACCACGTTCTCTGATCTGTTTCACTTCATTGGGGAACCTTGTGTCTGCTATCACGGTGTTTTGTCCTTTGTATCTACCAATGCAACTGTCCACCCAAATACCGTCGTACATCTGGCCTCGCATCACTTCCGTGCCGAAGTACTGCAACACCCATCTTGGAGTTGTGGGCTTGCCAAATTTCTCACTCCAGAACTTGTCCGGTTGTTCACGCCATTGCCTGCTGGATTCTGTGTCTCCTTCGAGGAGAGCTCTGTCCCAATTGAACATGGACGCCACGGCATCTTTTAAACTTTTGGCAAAACTGTCTTTTTGATATCCGTGTCGTTCTACCAGCCTATCCGAGACTGTGCCTTTGCCGGAACCTATCAAACCTACTACACCTATCAGCATAAGGTTTATTATACTATTTTTTTAGACGTTTTTCAATCTCTTTTTTGACATCATGAATCTGTGTTAATACCAGTCTACGCATACTCAGTTTCTTTTCTTTAAGGGCATGTATAGACATGTTCTCTAGGTCGTCGACCATATCGGTTAATTCTTCCAAGGTGCATCTAGGAAGTTTTTTGTATCTGGAATCTGTCATGATACTTGTATTTAAAATGATTTTTGGTAAAGGAATCTGGTACTAGAAGTTAACCAATAACAAAACTGTGTGGTGTTCCACCTTCTTGGAAGTTTCCTATGTCTGCTTCCAGTCTCTCGATCTCTGCCTGTCCCTCGTTCTTCAACGCATCACCGTTCAATGTCGTACCACCTTGTGGACCTGCAATGGTGTTGAATTTGCCTCTGGCCTCACCTAACATAATCTTAGACACGGCCAGGGTGTAGTCTCTGATCCATGGTTTTGAATATATGTCTTTGAACAGTGTGATGTCAGGTCTGTAGTTATCTGTGTGCATCAGAACTGTCTCGTCATCTGCCCTAGGTCTTTGTGTGATAGTTAATTTTTTAGTTGCCACGTCAAAATGGAACTGTATGAAACTACCAAACATCTTGCCAACAAGTTCTTGGTACGATGCGAAAGCATAGTAAGTTGCCAAACCGCCTGTCGCACCTGCCCTCAGTAGATAGGTGTTTGTGTAGGCCAAGTTGAATGGTTCGAACAATGTACCACCTTCTCCACCTTCAGTCCTTGATCCCACGGTCCTCCTGTTAAGATTCCTCACATTGATGATCTCATCTGGCAGTATGTAGGTGTTCTGATTCTTCTTCAATTCAAGGAAAGCATATGATTCTTCCACAGCATTCGAAGATCGCTGTCTGAATTTGTTCACAGCCCTTTCCAGTGCCGTTTGATAGTGTTTTGGGTCTAATTCCACGTCAATCATCCCGTCACCGAGATTGTTCTTGACGTAATCAAAAATTTCCTGTTGTCCTGTTTGTAGTTCTGACATACTCATATTTATAGTCATTGCCTACGCAATAAATATGTATGATATGCCAAGATTATCCATTTTTAAGCCTGAAAAGGGCAATGACTACAAGTTCTTCGATCGCAACATCAAGGAGATGTTTACCGTGGGTGGCACAGACTTACACCTACACAAATATCTAGGACCCTACGATCAGGGAGACACAAACAAAGACGGACCGGCGAGTCCCAGTCAGCCTAGGGTGACAGGATCAGATCTTAACGAGACTACCATACAGGATTTATTATTTTTAGAAAACAGAGACAGGAAATATTCTAGCGATGTGTACACTGTGCGAGGAATATACAATGTGCAAGATGCAGATTTCAACCTTTCCCAGTTTGGTATGTTCCTACAGAATGACACACTATTCCTTACAGTACATTTGAACGATATCGTAGAAAGAATTGGTAGGAAACCAATGAGTGGTGATGTAATAGAATTCCCACACATGAAGGAAGATTATTCACTAGACGAGAGTGTGCCAATTGCATTGAAAAGATACTACGTGGTAGAAGATGTGAACAGAGCCGCGGAAGGATTTAGTCAAACTTGGTGGCCACATCTCCTAAGATTGAAGATGAAAACTTTAGTGGATTCACAAGAATTCAAAGACATCATAGGCGATGCAACAACTACAGGATCAGTTGCCAGTTACATGAGCACATACAACAGAGAGAAAACCATCAACGATCAGATCGTTGCACAGGCAGAGCAGGATGCTCCAAAGGCAGGATTCAATTACAAACAATACTATGTTGCACCAATCGATGAAAGAGGCAACATCAGGACAGAAAATGTGAACACAGAAGCACAGAGGGCCAGCAGTGATAACACGGTGAATGCTACCATAGACACACCAGCAAGTTCACACTACGGATTCTACTTGGACGGAGACGGTGTTGCACCAAACGGAAATCCAGCAGGATTTGGTATTACATTTCCAACATCCGGCGTTGATCAAGGCGATTACTTCTTGAGGACAGATTTCTTACCCAACAGATTGTTCAGGTACGACGGAGTCAGATGGGTCAAAATCGAAGACAGTGTTAGAATAACTACAACGAACAATGATTCTAGGGGCAACTATAAAACAAGTTTTGTAAACAATGCGACAGAATCAACAATAAACGGATTAACAGTCAAACAGAGGCAGTCTTTGACAGATGCACTAAAACCAAAGGCTGACAATTAAGGATGCTACACTTTTACGAAGGACAGGTTAGGAAATTCCTCACTCAATTCATTAGGATATTGAGCAACTTCTCCGTGGAGACGGGCAAAGGCAGTGATGGTTCCGTACAATTAAGGGCAGTGCCTGTGGTGTACGGAGATCCAACAAGGCAGGTAGCAAACATAATCAGGAACAATTCAGAGAACGCACTACAGTACGCACCTAGGATAGCGGCGTATGTAAGGGAATTAAACTACGACAGGGACAGGATGCAGAATCCTTATCACATTGAGAAACAGCATTTGAGAGAAAGAGGCATCGACTCAGACGGCAACTACACCAACGAGATGGGTGCAGGATACACGGTTGAGAAAGTGATGCCTTCACCATTCAGGATGGAAGTGTCAGCGGACATTTGGACAACTAACACAGATCAGAAATTACAGATCATGGAACAGATCTTGTATCTGTTTAACCCAGACTTCGAGATACAGAAAACGGACAACTACATTGACTGGACCAGTTTGAGTTACGTTGAGTTGACAGGCACAACATTCAGTTCGAGGACCATACCAGTAGGTGCGGATTCAGAGATAGATGTTGCAACACTGACATTCAGTATGCCAATATGGTTATCACCACCGGTGAAAGTCAAGAAACTGGGTGTCGTACAAAAGATCATAATGAGCATATACGACGACGATGGCGGCATAGCGAAAGGATTGATAGACGGGGAACTTACATCTAGGAGTTACATCACACCAAACAACTTTGGATTATTAGTTACAGGTAACCAACTAAGATTATTAGGTTCAACAGGCACAAATGTTAAATCAGGAGGAGATGGATTCCAAACAGGTGCGAACGAACCAAGCAACTACGATCCTTTTGAAACATTTGGACCAGCGGTTAACTGGAAGGTGCTGTTAGATCAATATGGCAAAGTAACAAACGGCACATCACAGATAAGATTGACACAACCAAACGGAAATGAGATAGTTGGTACCATAGCAACGTCAACACTTGATGATACGATTTTATTGTACACAATTGATGGCGACACGATACCAAGCAATTCTCTTACAGCAGTCAAAAAAATAATAAATCCAGCAACATTTGATCCAGGCACACCTGTGAACGGTGACAGATATTTGGTAATAAATGACGTAGGTGATTCAACAGCAAGTTTCCAGAGTCAGACATGGGGAACACTCGTTGCCAGTGTTGGCGACATCATAGAATACAACAGTTCAACAAGTAAATGGAATGTGGCATTTGACGCATCAAACCCAGACAGCACACAACACTACGTGACCAACCTAAATACGGGTATACAGTACAGGTTCAATGGCACAGAATGGGTCAAATCCTATGAGGGTGTGTACACACAAGGTAATTGGAGCATAGTGCTAGATGGTGGGGCAGATCCAGGATACAACTCAAGCCTTGACGCTACAACCCCATAGTTGTTATAATATAGCATGAAAGAAAACATAGTCTGTTCGGGTGCCCTGTTCTACGCTACCAGCACCAAACGTTTCCTTTTCCTACAGAGGACTGATAAGAAAACACAAGGCATGTGGGGATTGGTTGGCGGTAAAAGCAAATTCACGGAAAGTGCCTTCGAGGGACTGAAGCGTGAGATAGAGGAAGAAACAGGCAGTTTACCTAAATTCAAGAAAGTTATACCATTAGAAATGTTCACGTCAAACGATCAGAAGTTCTTCTTCCACACATATCTCGTGGCCATAGATGCAGAATTCATTCCTAAACTAAATGAGGAACATTCAGGTTATTGCTGGACCGCGTTTGAGTGCTGGCCCAAGAATCTACACATGGGTCTGAAAAATACTTTGAATAATAAAAGTATAAAAGGTAAGTTACAGACTATATTGGATTTAATAGTCTAATTGTTTTTTATATAAGATTTACCTGTAAGTTTTTCTATATCACGGATCATCTCTTCCATGTTTACTCTCACAGTCTTGCCAGTTTTTACGTTTCTCGAGAAGTATTCCCATTCACCTTGTTCGTTGTGAGGAGATATTTTTGTAACGTTACCCGCTTCGTCCCTCACGAACACTTCTGCACTTGATGAGTCATCTTTCGCATAGATGTGTGCATTATTAGTAGCAGTAGAAGGATCACTTCCCACAGTTAATGCAATTGGACTGCTGAATGTTTTTGCACCTGATATTGTTTGTGTCGTGGATACTAATACTGTGTCTGCCGTTGATGCACCTGCTGATCCCCTCAGCATGTGTACCCTGTAACCGTTTACTGTGGTGCTTGATCCTGATGTGGATGCCGCCTGCACCGTGACCGTCTGTCCCGACAGTGATGCGGAGAATGTAAGTTGGTCCGTGCCTTTCGAGCTCACCATTGGTCCCGTTGTGATGTATGCCTCGTCGTTGGCCACCACCATCACCTCTGATATGCTGGACGCACCTTCCGTGGCGTTGTATCCCGTGAACACGTAGAACGCTCCCGTGTAGGCGGTTGTGGCGAAACTGTCTATGGTCGTGGCCGCTGAACTCACGGTCGTGGCCTCCACTACATTTATGTTGTCTCCGGTTGATGCCGACTCATTGTCCGCCAATAGTATCTTGTACATGGTCACTGTGAGGTTTGGCTCATTGCCCGAAGCACTCAATTCCACATTGGCACCATTGATGGCCGCAGTCAAGTTGATCAGATCGTTTGATCCTGTGTTGACATTTCCATATTGTGTGATGTATGCTGTTGTGCCGTCATGCACCACCATGGCCTCTATGTTTGAAACTTCTGTTTTTGCTGTGTTGTTGACGGAGATGTAGTACTTGGCGCCCCTGTAATTGGCCAGTGCCCATGAATCTATCACCTCCGATGCGGAATCCACGTCCGTGTTTATCGAGGTAATCACGTTACCCGTAGTGCCCGCTGTTGTGTTGTCTCCCACCGCTATCCGGTAGAAGCTCACCGAGTTCACAACTGATCCACCCGTGCCCAGCAGTCTCACGTTGCCGCCCGCCACGTCCGCCTGTGCTGAGAGGTATGCATTGGAGGTGTTAGATTCAGTCACATGTGATGTGGCAACAACCGCTGATGAATCGTTGTGTGCCAGGCTGTGCTTGGCTGTGGCGACCTCGTCGTTGATCTCGTCCCTCGTAATTGTTAGATACCAAGCCGAATCAAAACTGCTTGTGACGAACTGGTCAATGACTCCCTGTGTAGTACTGATGGCTGTGCCATCGCCTGTCGTTGTATCATCTGTGTTCTCTGACGTGGCAGTCGTGGCACCTAACTGTGCCCAGCCACCCGCTGTGGTGTAACCCTCTATGGTGTCAGTGCTACTGTTGTATCTAATCTCACCTACCGCTCCACTTGGTCTCTGTGCGGTTGTACCGTTGGGTAATCTTATCGCGTTTGTGACACCAGATGCGTCCAAAGCCGTTGTGGCATTCATGGTGATTATCGTGCCACCATCCGCGGCCACGGTTATTGCTCCTGTGCCGGAGTCTGTTACTGTGACATTGGAATCACCTTGTGAGACGCTGTTGGTTGATATTGTTGTGAAACTTAGATTTCCGGAACCGTCTGTCTTAAGGACCTGTCCTGCACTACCATCCGATGTTGGGTAACTTAATCCGTCTGCAATCAATGAACCTGTTATTGTGGTATCACCTGCTACTGTCAGTGAAGTATCATTAAGTAATTGTAGAGAGTCTGATCTCCATCTTCCTGTTATTACGTTTGAACCTGCCTTCTTGTGTGCGAATTCTATGATGCCGTCTTCTGTGCCATCACTGGCATCCAGTATTTTTGCTGTGATCTTGGCATACACGACCTCTTGGTCTGCATCATTCTCACCTTTGAATTTGATCTGTCCAAGGTAGTCCGCATCTGCTGGACTTGAACTGTTCCTTTTAAGTGTGATTACAGGTGCCGCTGTTGAACTGTCTTCTGTGGTTGTAATTAAAAGGCTATCACCTGTTGATGTGTTTGTGATGGTCTGTGCACCTGAAACAGCAAGTGTGCTTCCATCGAATGTGAGATTTGCCTCACCGTCTAGTTCTGTTGTTGTTGATCCAACAGTCACTAGTTCATTGGCTGTTGCATTGTTCATCGCGGTGACCGCCGGAGTGGCACCTGTTATTGTAAGTGTGTCACCACTGACCGCTGTGGTGATGTTGGTACCACCCGCTATCTTGAATGTCTCACCGGTTCCCAGTGTGGCACCTGTTGAGTCGTCTCCTACCAACTGTATGTTGGTGTCAACGTTGATGCCCGTCAGGTTAGATCCATCCCCAGCGAACGCTGTGGCTGTTACTGTTCCGTTTACTTGTAATGTTGTTGTGGGTTCAGAAGTACCAATACCCACACGACTGTTCGTGACATCGAGATACAGTAGGTTTGTTTCAAATGCCAGGTCAGTACCATTCCTAGTCAGATTTGACTTCAGTACGGACCCAGATATACGACCTATGGCCATACCGGGGTACTCCTTATAATAATGTTAGTACAGCATATGCCATACACAGTCTCTTTATCATTGCCGACTGACAGCAGTATAGGTATTTATACGCCTAAAAAAAAAGGCGATCCGAAGACCGCCTTTTGATTCTACTAAAAAGTATGAGTATTTACTAGTGGCTAACTCTTACTGCCGCTAATACTGAACCTTGTCCCGCTTCAGATTTGCTAGTTAAAGCTCTACCAATAACGTTGAATGCTGTGCATTCCGCTTTTGTAGCCGCTCTAGCATAACCTGGAACTGATGCAGATATAAGTCTGTCACCTTTGTTCACTGAACCGATAACTTTAACATTTACCCTACCCGTCATTGCGATGTATGGGTGAGTGTCGTCATTACCTGCTCCACCGTTCATTTTGAAAGCCGCTTGGTCTAAACTAGAAATAACACCAAACACATCGTCTGATCCTTCTTCGTTTACTTGCGTGATCTCTTGAGCACCACCTAGTGCAACAACTGTTCCTGCTTCATAGGCTGTGTCAGATGCAAATCTTTCAGCAACGTCAGAATATTCCGCCGCTGTTGCTGTTCCCTCTAGGTTCGCTACCAATGTAGCCAATCCAGAAAGTGTTATACCACCTGATTTATCACCTGCTGTTGCAGTTGTTAAACCCATTGTGAATTTGTCTACTGATTCATCCCAAAGTATCGCCGCGTTGTTACCTGTTGAACCCCTCTCGATGATGATACCCGCATCGTTGTTCGATGTTGATATACCTGAGTTAAGTTCAATGATGTTATCATCTACTGTTAAGTTAACTGAGTTGTTGGTTGTAGTAGTACCGTTAACCGTTAAGTCTCCTGATACTGCTAACGCACCTGATACAGTTGTTAAACCTGTTACTGACAAGTTTAATGCACCTGTAGATGTTACAGTTAAATCTGTTCCGTCTGATTCGATCTTCTCACCACCTGTTCCAAATAGCACACCAATGTCGTTAGGTATTGCCACGTCCGAACCTGCTGTCAGGTTGATCGCACCAGTGGCAGTGATTGTAGTAGCCGCTACAGCGAAGTTTGCCACTTCTGTTGCATCTGCTGTTACCGTGATAGCACCTGTGCCTGAGTCAGCCACTGTTACGTTACTGTCACCTTGGTTGATTGCTGTTGTTGAAATCGCCGCGATCGAATCGTCTACGTATTTCTTGTTTGACACATCACCGTCTGCACTTGGTGCCGACGTTGCCAAACCTGATATGGTGTTCGCACTTGCTGATATCGTGATATCACCAACCGAAATACCATTATGTACTCTAAAGTTTCTTGTTGTCATAGTTCCATATATCCCATATGATTTGTGTTAATAAAATTGAGCCGTAAAAAAACGCCCCAACAGTAGTATTTACCATTTGGGGCGTTTAGAATTATCTCTAAGGTTTTAGTTTTGCCTTACGCCGCTACAACCGAGTACTGTACCTTGGCCGCTGTCTGACCACCTGTACTCTGTGCTTTGACGTTTACTGTGCTTGAACCGTCGTGCTCTGCAGTGATTGTCGCCAAGTCTGTAGAACCAGTGTTAGTGATACTAGACACAGTGATGTATGCTGTTGATCCATCGTGTATAACAACACCTTTCATCGCTGAGTACTCAGTATTGGCAGTGTCTGTCAACTGTATGAATATCTCCGCCGATCTGTATGTAGATGCGTTGAAACTCATGATAGTTGTCGCACTTGAAGTGAAGTTGACCGAACTTGTCTCTGTTCTAGCAACACCACCTGTCACCAACGAACTGTTGTCAGCACCTGTGATCGCAAAAATCCTAGCCGCACTGTGTGGGGCAGAAGTGAATGTGATGTTGGTACCTGAAACACTGTAGTTCTCAGTTGGTTCTTGGTACACGTTGTCGATGTAAACGAAAACGTTGTTCGCTGATTCTGGAGCAGTGCTGAAGAAACCAGTGAACGTGGTAGTTGATCCATCACCTGTCGTTGATTCCTTAGTGAAAGTCGGTGCGTCACCGGTCGTCGCAAAGTTGATGAACGTAGATCCATCTGCACAACCCTCGTATAACCCAGTTGTTGTGTTGAACCTGATTATACCTGTTGCACCAGTTGGTCTAGCACCTGTGCTACCTTGCGGCAGTCTAAGAGAATAAGTTGAACCTGAAACGTCCAAGTCATATGCTGGAGTGGCAGTCTTGATACCAACGTGATCCTCAGAACCATCGATGAACAATGCGTGTGCGTGTCCATTTGATTCAACTCTGAAGTCAACCGCCGCTGAACTCTCGTTGATCGTTACGTTTCCACCGTCTAATTCAACAGCAGTTGAAATTGTAACTGCACCTGTTGAGTCAGCAATGGCAATCGCCGCTGTTCCGTCATTGGCCTTGATGTTGGTTGCTTGTACGTTGGTAGCAGTTGCAGTTGTGAATGTAGCCGCCGCCGCAGTCGAACCACCAATTATGACACCGTCCATGGTACCATCTCCACCTGAGTCAGTGATGTCTACGTCTGTGTTAACAGTCAAGTTAGTGAATGTACCAGCACCTGCTGATGCACCACCGATCGTAACACCGTCAACTGTACCACCGTTGATGTCTGCCGTAGTTAATACTGCACTTGGGACTGTTACAACTCCTGTTGAGTTGGCAATAGTCGCCGCCGCTGTACCGTCTGCCGCTGAGATCGAACCTGTTTCTAAATCTGAAACTGTCATGACACCTGCTTTTACACCCGCGTAACTGTCGATTGTTACTGCACCTGCTGTTGTTCCGTCCTCACCTGATGTAACTGCAAACGCGAATTGGTCCTCTGATTCATCCCATAAGAATGATACGTTGTCATCTGATCCTCTGTTGAAGAATAGACCTTGGTCAAACGTGTTGGCCGCTCCACCTGAGTTGTTCTTCGCCAATGTTAAAAGCGGATCTTCAATAGTTAATGTTTCTGAATCAATGGTTGTCGTTGTACCATTTACCGTCAAGTTTCCTGATATAGTGGCATTACCTGATGCCGTTATTGATGTGAAAGCACCAGTTGATGCTGAGTTGGCACCAATCGCTGTTCCGTCAATGGCACCACCGTTGATGTCCGCCGTGTCTGTTGTTAATGTTTTACCAGTCGCAACTGTCAAGGCCTGACTTGCTGTGATCAACTCTGAACTGTTGGTAGTGTCAAACTTCAAGTATGAGTTTGAACCTTCCTTGATGTCCAAAGCCGACGCTGTGTTGTCAGTCAGTGTTACACCTACTGTCGTACTATCTGCACTGATTGTATCAACTGCGATGTCGCCTACGTTAGTGATGTTTTGATCATTTGCACTCAAGCCAGTTGAAGCAACGACAACACCTGTTCCATTTGGAGTCAGTGTGATGTCACCGTTTGTAACCAAACCTGTGATTGTTGATGCTGTGTTTGAAAGTTGTGTTACACCCAACTGAGTAGAAGCAGTCCTGAATATCGCGGTCTGGTTTCCACCTGTTGATATGTGTATCTCGTCAGCGTCTGAACTTGGTTCAACGTTGACTGAAGTGTCCTCGTCACTGTCCTTAAGCTCAGTACCTGATGCCAGGTTGGCCCAAGCACCGTTGGCATATCCCTCGATCGTTGTCTGATCTGAGTTGTACCTCATGTCACCATTGGCTGGTGAACCCGGTCTCTGTGCATCTGTTCCTGATGGTAGTCTCAGTGCATCCGTGGCAGATATGTGTAGTGTTGTTGCCGGCGAAGCCGTTCCAATACCTACCCTGCTGTTTGATACATCTAAGGCTAATAAATTTGTCTCGAATGTTAAGTCTGTACCTGATCTTGCCAGGTTGGCAGACAACATCTGTCCTGTTATTCGTCCTATTGCCATTGTTTTATCCCCTTATCGATAATTGATTGTCTTGCAAAACTGTAGGTATTTATTTGAAACCGGGATTATTACGTCGTTAAATACCGTAAGATATGAAAAAGCACAACTATATCACGGTACTGGGCAGGAACAAGAGCCAAGTTCCAATGGATAAATTGAGCCAATACGGCCCTATAATCAGTGTTTCGGACCACATGCACGACGCGGGTCACCTAGATTATGTGTGGACCAGGCAGGAAAAGGACCTGTTATGGTTCCTGCAACAGCGACCTTCACCTGTGGACTGTGTGACCACACCAGAACTGTACAAAAAGTACGTGTTTTATGATCAAGTTCACAGTTTCCCGCCCATATCCCCACAGTTCAATCTCACATTAGATGTCAACACCGACGACCAGACATTGGCCCTGCTGACAGCACTGGGATTGACTGAGAAGAGGATAATGCTAGTGGGCTATGACATATCAAACCCCAAGGTGTTGAAGGATCTCAGGTCAGTGATAATGTTGCACCCGGACATGAAGTTCTACTTCCTGTGCAACCCGCCCAAGACCAAACAGTTGGACTACTGTTCAAACGCAGAGTGTGTGTTGTTCAAGGACATGGAGGAATTGAAAAAATGACGGATCTAGCAACCAACTACATCATAAAAGTGTTGTGGCCTCCACACTGCCAGAACAGGGGTCTCAAGGTGCTCGAGGAACGTCCCGACATTGTGAAAGAGATGAATGGCATGCGTAGCAAGATCGAGAATTTCCTCAAAGCATCATGTACCGGCAAGTTTACAGTCAGCGAAGAATACAACATGAAAGGGTTCAACGTGGGGTTCGAGCAGGGCCCGGATGTGTACAACTTCATACTGGAGCAGGCCACCATTGGTTATGAGGTGGACAGGGAGATCGGTAGATACAACATCTTCTCGGACAAGTACATCAAGCACAAGATATTATATACAGCAAAAGGTATTGTGATAGATTAGTCAGCGAAGCCGTGCATCACAACCACACGTGCACCTACATGTGGTGCCTCTATGGAAGATCCATCATCACCACCTGTGAACGCCAACACGTTGGTAGCAACGGTGTAGTTGGTTGTAGGTTCCTGCATCACACCATCCACGTAGACTATTATGTTCTTGGCGTTGGTTGGTGTCACTGTCATGGTGAACTGTGTTGATGAACCGTCACCGGTGAACACGTCCTTGGTTATGCTTGAGGCCGCGGCCTCTGTACGCAACGCGGTGTAGGTCGAACCGTCCAGGGAGACCTCATATTTGCCCGTTGTAGTATTAAAGCGTATGATACCTTCCTGTGCGGATGGTCTTTCTCCTGTTGTTCCTGTCGGAACGACCAAACCCGTCGTCGTGTTGAAGTCGAACAGTCCCGTTCCCTGTGTGGTGAACGTCATGTCCGCATTGGTCACTATGTTACCAATGTTGTTCGCTGTGAACTCTGTGTTACCTGTTGATGTAGATAAATTCTGTAAGCCTTTTGTGCCTGTGTATCTGGCACCGGATATGTAAACTGATTTGCCCGTGAATGAAATTCCGTTTGGTAGGTTTGCACCTATGAAGTGTAGCACTCCAGACTGGTAGTCAAAGAACCATTCGTCATCGTTGCCTGAACCTGTCGCGAACACCTGGTCACCTGATGCGGCGGCGTTGCCGGCATCACTGGCAGTGTGTATGTAAACCTTTACCTGGTATGTTGAGCCAATTTCCGGTGGTATCCAGTCGGTCAGGCCTGTCTTCCAGGTCCTGTTGGCCGTCGCTGTTCCGTCGTTTGTTGTCTCGTCTGGTGCACTCGTGGGATAGACAGTTACCACACCTGCACTCGATCCCGGCATCACCGTAGGAATGCTTGATGCTTTGTTCCAGGTGTTGTCACCCCTTAATAGTAATGGCGATGCTATGGCTTCGTTGGGTGCTTTCTTGGCCGCATTGGTGTCAGTCTTGGTGGCACCGTAACCCAATTTCTTCCAAAGATAATCTACTTTTTTTGCGTCAGTTATTGCCATTATTCAATGCTCAGTGCTGTTATACTGTCTCCCGATTCAAGTTTGATCCTGACCAGCACGTTGTTACCTGTGGCATTCGTGGCATTCTCTGAACCCAGTGTCAAAGTGAATGTTGAATTAGAATAACTCGTACCGTCTAAAATTCTGTCTCCTGATGTAAACGCACATCCATCTGATCCATTTCCACCATTGCCTGTGTCTGAACCCGGCACACCAGAACCTGCGTAAGTTTCACCGGCAGTCAACCATCCGTTCAATCCAGATGCCGAGTCAATTGCTGTGCCTGGAGCCGCGATGAACACGCCTGACACAGTTCCAGACAGTCTAACAGTGAAGTTGGCCATCGTTGTCCTTCTGAAAGCGAAAGTGTAGTACTGTGCTCCTGACCTACCTGTTGCCAGGTCTGGACCCGCTGGTAGGTAACCTGAACTCAGGTCTGTGGTGAAATGTTTGATCGTTCCAAATCTTGATATGGCTTCGTTGGTCCCTGCCACTGTGACTGCACCCGACCATGCGTGATCCGTGTAGTAGTTGGCATTTGAAGAATCGTTCAAGGACGGTGTGTCACCTGACAGGGATCCAAACCCGCTTATTCTCACAGCGTCGTCATCGAAGCCGGCGCCCAGTGAATCTGATACAGTTATACCATCCGCTTCATCGTCTAAAGATAGCAATGATGCAGTGTACACTTGAATTTTTGTTGAAGAACTGTCGTAACTTCCTGTTCCGTTCGCGTTCTTACTTCTTGCTTTGATGGTCTTGACCGACCTAACACCCGAGCTCGTGATGGGCACTGTGACAGCGCCTATGGTGTAGGCACTTCCAACTCCCGTGTCTGTGACAGGTACACCACTTGACAGCATTGTCGAAGAGCCATCTACCTGTGCGTATGTGAAATTTGAATCTGTTATGACGTTGCCTGAAGTTGATTCCTGGTTGGTGTCGTTGTCCACTTCGTGTGGTGACGTGGTGTCTTGGTAGGCCTGTCCCGTGAAATTCTCGATTGTAGTACCAGTGACTGTGACTGTGGGAGATCCTGCGTTGTAGTACGGAATACCCGACACGTAACGCTTGGTTCCTGCTGTTCCCTCTGCCACTGTACCTATCGTTGTTGTAGGTGTCGCAGTGATGTCGTCCTTCAACACGTGTACATATCCTGTGTTACCACCTGCTGAACTTTCCAATCTCTGGGCACTCAATCCAACAGAGTAGTCTGCTAGATCCTGTGTGATCTTGGCATCAGCGACCAGGTATAATCTCTGTGGATATGAACTGTTCACTTGGTCATAGTCCTTGTGATCTGATGTGACCAGTCTGGTGAATGTTCCGTTGTTGGCACCACCTTCTGATGTGGTGTACGTCCTAGCACCTGCGGCGCTGGCGTTGATTGATGCTGTAACGGTCTGGTTAACAGTTGAACCTGTGCCGTTGGCGTCGTTGACTAGGAAACCGTTCATGACGGTCGTGTCAATGGTTGATGTGCTTGTGTACCTTCTGGCAGTTGTTGAACTCAATGACGTTCCTGCCGCTAGTGTGTCCGCTGAACTGGTGTTGTCAGTGAAACTTGCACACAACTTGGGTGAAGTTCCCTGTGCCGAGTCCGACAATGCCAAACTGAAACTGCTCAATCCGTTTGGTGCACTTGGAGTTGATTTCATCACGAATGTTATTGTTTCTTCGTCATCCTGGAAGAATGTGTCTGGTGTTCCTGATGCCCTGAATCTGAAGTTTATGTTTCCTGCTGATGTGCCTGAATAATCTTTGTCAATGGTTGCACCAATGGTACCTGCAGTTGATCCATCCTCGCCAACAGTGACTAGAGAACTTGAGTCATCGAAGAAATCATACACATAGTTGTCCGCATTCTGTGAGGTGTTAGTGAATCTTGCTATGGCCCTGTCAGCACCGTCAAGGTCGACCACATCATACAATGATAGACTGTTATCGCCTGAACCTGTGTTAACTGTCACAGCCGTGCCGGCTATGTTGGCCCTCACATCTGGTTCAACTATTATGTTCATGTTCTTGACGAAAGTTGAATTATCGTGTCCGTTTGCCAGTGTCAATGAGGTTGTGAATGTACTTGTTGTACCACCCGACTGTTGTCCCGAAGTCAAGTTGAATGTGTTCGTGATTGTATTTCCCGTGTCACCAGAGCCGCCTGATCCTATGTTGACCACAGTTGCACTCGCACCCTCGCCGAAGTCCCAACTGTATGTCTGTGTGGCACTGAAATCGGAGTTGCTACCAGGATTGGTCGCTGTGTTGTTAGTGAATGTCACAGGGAAACCTGATGTTGATTCCTCGTTGATGCCCCTGATTGTTGAGTCTGCTGTTGAATAAAGTGGTGTGTGTTCTGAATACACTTCGAAATTGTTTGTGGCCGTTTTGGGAATAACGCTAGGGTTCGCAGTCGAGTGTGTAAGCAGTCTAAGACGTATCGCATATTTGGTATCTCCTGCACCCGTACCTGCCACTGTTGATCCGTCGTCGCCACTGGCGTTGGTGTAAGTGTGTGCTAGACGTGATCCGCCGTTGGCACTTGAACCACCCGCCACTCCGTCACCGCTGATTGTGTTCTCTGTTCCGTCTCCCCAGTCAACGTCGTATGTGACCGTTGCACCTGATGTGTTTGTACAGTTGTTCTGTAGGTAGACAGTGTCTCCTGTGTCCGCAGTCGTGATTGCCGAACCTCCTGATGCGGCCGCGTACATGGCGAACGTCAACACAGGTTCTGCCGTTGAGGCCACTATGTAATTTGTTCTAGTCGATGTTGCAAATGAACCCGATGAGTCAGTTGTGGCCGCGTCATTCTCGAACGCTTTCACTGTCACAGAGTATGTTCCACCCGATGCGTATGTGTGGCTCGGTGTTGAATCTGATGTGCCTGTTGTGGTATCACTGTCACCCCATGTTATGGTGTATCTGGTGTCAGCACCTGCAGTTGGCACCGTTGTGATCGTTAGTGTCACAGTGTCGCCGGCACTGATCGCAGTGGCATCTGCCACGAAAGAAACCGATTTAAGGTATGTTCCCGCCCTGACGTTTTCTATGGTCTCGTTCAAGTCATCGATGGCCTGTGTGACCGAAGTAGAACTCGTAAGTCCTAGGTAAGCACCATCGCCGAAGGTTGAGTCTGTGGGCAGTCTCAGTTCAACGTTGTCTCCTGTTATACCACTAGATGACACAGTTGATATCTGATCATCCACGTATTTCTTTGTGGATGCGTCTGAATCCGCGGCCGGTTCTCCAACCTGCACTTTGGCCAAAGTCAAATTGGAATAGTCTGTGACTGTCGATCCGTCCTGTGTAGTAGTACCAAATCTAAATTTGTCTAAGGTCTCGTCCCAGATGAACAATGCGTTGTTCTCTGCCGTCCTATTGATCATTATACCAGCGTCCGTGGCACCTGATGCATTTTCATTTATGGTTATGATGTTGTCTTCAACAACTAGTTGTTGAGAGTCTATGGTTGTGGTGGTACCTTGTACGGTCAGGTCTCCGGTGATGGTCTGGTTACCTTGTACTCGTGTGTTACCGTTGACATCCAGGGCGAAATTGCCTGGAGAATCTGTCTTTACACCGATCCTTCCGTTTGCCACATCCACGTACAGTAGATTCGTATTGAACGCCAGATCGCTCGAACGTATAAGGTTCGATTCTAATATATCACCACTTATTCTGTTAATTGCCATAATACTACTTTGATATTTACCAAATAAACACAACGACGGAGATCAACCATAAATATTCATTATATGACACTATTACCTATCAACAAGATCGAGAGAGTGGCCGAGAAACGTGTTGACGTCAGACAGGTTGATGTGTATGAAAATTCTATCAGCGGAGATGCCATACACGGTGGCAGGATAACAGATTTCAACAGTACAGGCATCAAGGATCAGGCGGAATCCGTACAGATCACAGTCAACGATGACAAGATAGAGATCAAAAATGACCTTGTCGTCAAGGGAACAGTCACGGTTGAGAATCTGAAATATGTAGAGGCACAGGTGCCAAAACTGAATGTCACAGAAGCGGTCATGATAGATCACAACGAAGTGATCTGGAAGGACACTTTGGGCAAGAGTGTGAAGACAAGTTCTCTAACTCAACTGGGAATTTTAAAAAACCTGCAAGTTGACAAGACACTTTTCGCATCACAGAAAAGGGTCGGAATCAACACAGAGGCACCGTCAGCAGAGTTTTCAGTCAACGTTGATGGCTACGAAGTTATAACAACCATGCACGAGAAAAATGCCTACGTTGGAACACATTCTCCGGCGGCGTTCGCCATAGGAACAGACAACACGGCTAGGATAACCTGTAAGTCAAACGGTGACATAGTGTTAGGCAATCAGGATGATCCATTGACCAATGTCACAGTGACAGGCAAGTTGGGTATAGGAGCCAAGAATCCACAGGAAAGCCTACACGTTGTTGGCAACATCAAGTTTGCTGAAAGAACTTTCGCATCAGGATCACAGGCACCCACACAAGAAAGATGGGACACAGGGTCAATAGTTTGGAATGACAAGCCAGAAATGAATCACCCGATCGGGTGGGTATGTATCAAAGGTGGTACACCTGGCAGTTGGAGACCATTCGGTCAAATCAATTAAGAAATAAAAAAATTAAGCGCCTAGTTTGTGGAGATTGTGTATCACGGCCACGATGTGTCCGCTGTCTGATCCGTTGTTGGCTGGGGGTGCTGATCCAAATGTGATCGCTCCGCCGGAGTAGGTGTAATGGGTTCCTGGTATCTGGTATACTCCACCAATGAAAATCTGTAGATCAGTTGCGTTGGTGGGTTCAACAGTTAAGTTGGCCGCTGTTGATCCGTCAAGTGTGTTACCTGATCCATTTCCAAACACAGTTGTTGAACCGTCTCCTTGGAATGTGTCCACGGTCAGTGTTTTCTCTCCAGATGCATCTGAAATGTTGTACCATGCCGATCCGTTGTATGCTTGATACTTTGATAGCGTTGTGTTGAAAATTATTTGTCCATTTACTCCACTGGGCCTCTGTGCTGTGGTCACATTTGGAATCTTGACAGCAGAACCGTTGTCTCCTATCTCTGGGTTTTTTACAAATCTACCCATGATTATTATAATCCTATAGTTGATATAGTGGCGTTGAATTGTGCCGCCGAGTCTGGTGCCGCTATGTAAATCTTTGCACCTGTCTCTAAAATCATTTTCTCGGTGTCTATGATGTATGTGTCTCTGGCCTTTACTGTCAACTGTGAATATACTAGATAATTTGGTCCAACAGTTGCACCATTTGGAGTAACGTACACATCAATAGTTCCGTCACCGTCAGTCTTGTTAGTGATGTATATCACTGTTACAGCCGTGTCCGCTGATGCCGTGAATGCGGCCGAACCTGTTGTTGCCGCTACTTGAAAATTTGTTATCGCCATATTATTATCCTAGTGCAATCGCTAATGCGGTTGCCTTACTCTTACTTATCAGTTCGCCTACGGCACCAGAACCTATGTTTGAGTTCCTGAAGTACAGACCTGTACCTCCGCCGCCTGCTGTTTTGTTGTAAATTTTTGTCTGTGCCGTCGCTGTTGGATCAGATGCCATTGCTGAAAATGTCAATATGTCGTTGATCACAATGTGTCCTGTTCCGTTCGCTTTCAATTCTAAATTACCATTTGATGCGTCTGATGTTATTGAAGTGATGTTTGTTAGATCATTGTCTAAATTCAAAGTGATTGTGTCAGGTTCTGCACCTGCTGTGTTGATGTTCGATCCACCCGTGAACTGTAGGGTGTTTCCTGTTGCGACAGTGATCTGTGTTGAGTCATCGCCCGCCACCTTGAGGCTGAACCCTCCGCCAACTTGTAGGTCAACGTAGGCTTTTGTTGCCGCGTGATCCGATTCTGTTGGATCTGCCAACTTCAATTTGCCTGTTGTGATATTTGTGATTGCTGATACTGATGCCGCATGTGTTGTGGATCCAATCACGAACTCTGTTTGGTCAGCATCATAGTATAAAATCTGGTTGTTGGAAGAACCTTGGTTGAAAAATATACCAGAATCTTCGGTTCCCGCTGTGGAGTTATTTCTGTTCACTTCGATGAATTGGTCCTCTATCGAAAGTGTTTGTGAATCAATGGTTGTTGATGTGCCCGAGACTGTCAAATCACCTGGTATTCTCACATGTCTCGCATCAAGTTGTATGGTGTTAGTGCCTGATCCTGAATTGTATCCAGCA
>Ga0233444_10001585_pt1 | contig 25491 bp, 14 predicted proteins | sample SI_124_October20_6_FD_182792 | JGI IMG/M metagenome (GOLD analysis project Ga0233444, IMG submission 182792) | Seawater microbial communities from Saanich Inlet, British Columbia, Canada - SI_124_October2016_10_MG | ecosystem: Environmental > Aquatic > Marine > Inlet | place: Canada: British... | reverse complement strand
GCGGCGGGCTGCCGGGCGGCGTGGGGGGCGAGGGTGGCTCGGGCGGCGAGGGCGGGTGGAAGGGCGGCGAGGGCGGAGGCGGGGGGGAAGGCGGTGGTGTCGAGGGGGGTGGGGGCGTCGGCGGAGGAAAGGGCGAGGGCGGCGGCGGCATGGTGGTCTCGTCGCGGTAGACGACGGCGCCGTTGACCAGCAAAAAGTTGACGAGGAAGCCAAAGATGGCGACGACCACGACGCTCACCTGTCGCGAGTAGTTGAGCGGCCGCTCGTCGCGGTCGTCGTGCGGCGACGACGACGGGCGGGTCGTGTGGCGCGCGTACGACTGCAGCGTTTGCCGCTCCTCGACGTCGCTCAGCGCGAAGCGTATCCGGCCGTCGGCGGCCATGACGCCCGCGCGCCGCCCCTGTGGGCGCTCCCCATTGGTTGCGGCGGTCGCTGAGGTTATCGCCCCCCTCGGTGGCGCCCTAGGGGCGCGGGCGCGCTAGGCTTTGCCCCTCACCATTTAGTGCGCGGCGCGGACCAACAAAGAGGGGAGGGCGTCATGGTCAACGTGCCCATCCTAGTGGGTGGCGGCCTGCTCGTGGTGGGCCTGGTCGTCGCCTCCGGCTTCGCCTTCGATGCCTTCGCCAAGGGCGACGACAAGAAGGAGAAGATGGTAGAGATGTTTGGCATGCCTCCGTCGCCGCCGCCGCCGTCGCCGCACGCACCAGTTGGGCGCCGAGTGCTTTTCAAAAAGGCGAACGAGGAGAAGGAGTTCAAGCTGTCACAAAAGGAGGAGACAACGCTGGTCTCGGAGCTCGCCAAAAAGCGGATGGCAAAGAGGTGATCGCGTGGGCCGGTTGGGCGGTTGGTGCGTGTGCGCGTGTGTGCGCGCGTGTGCGCGTGTGTGCGCGCGTGTGTGTGTGCACATTCTTCGCTAATTCCAGAAGAAGAACCCGTTAGACTCGTCCCGGTGCGAGGCCGAACCTGCGCGCGCGCGCGCATGTCTGAACCGGAGGACCCCCCAGCAGCGCCCGTCGCCGATGGTGACGACGAGGACACGGCCTCGCACGAGTGGCTCGCCAAGATGGTGTCCGAGCGGGTGAACGCGGCCGGGTCGACCGTGTACAACCGCGTGTCAAGGCACGTGATGCCCGGCACAATCTCCTTTGCCACCATCGCCGACCTGCACAAGTTGGCGCTCGGCACGGGCAAGCCGCCTTCCGCGAAGGACTACCTGGCCACCGAGGGCAAGGAGCTCGTGTACACCTTCAATTTGAACGCGCGCGTGTTTGCGCCCACCACCAACGGCGACTCGGGGCCCTTGCCGAAGAGAGCCAAGAAGCGCCGACGAGACGACCGCGAGGACCAGACGGAGCGCGTCGCGCAGACGCGCGACCGCCTGGCCAGGGCCACGCCGTCGCTGCCCCAGGACGAGCTGAACACGGCGCGCGACGTGCTCACCAACCTGGTCAACGAGCTGCGCGGCCCGTCCAACGAAGTGGTGGTGCAGTCCTTCGCCATCCTCGCGCGCAAGCTGAGCCCCTCGGACACGGCGCCGCGCGTGGTCATCTCGCTGCGGCTCAACGCCGGCGTGGCCGTGTCCGTCGCGCTGCTCAAGCGCTGCCTGGGCCCGTGCTGGACGGACGGCGCGATCACGATCGAGAGCTCGGTGAGCAGCGTGAGCGACGCCGACATGCCGCTCAGCGTCGAGGCCGAGGCCTCGCGCGCCTTTGGAAACTCGCCGCTGCTCTTGGTGACGAGCGTGCCGCGAAAGTGAGGGCGCGGGTAGGCGCGCGTGGGTGGGTGGGTGGGCGGGTGGGTGGGCGGGCGGGCGGGCGGGCGGGTTCCCCCTTTGGATAAGCACTTTTTTGCGAGGTTGGTTACAGGGGCAGGTCGCGCACCGCTTCCCGGCGAGCCCATGCAGGGGCAGCAACTGCTGCTCGAAAATACGCCGGCGGCGTACTACCGCGCGGGCCGCCTGCGCGTCAAGCCAGCCAACCTGTGCTGGGGGTACACGCTCGACCTGTTCACGGGCGTCATCTTCCCGGCGGCCATCGGCGCGGGCATGGCGGCCATCGCGCAGCTCGTGCTGATCAACATCGACGGCTCGGCCGAGTGGATCCAGCAGAACATCTACTCGGAGCAGGTGCTCAGCGCGCTCGGCACCATGATCGTCTTCCTCGTGACGATGCGCCTGGGGACCAACCTGTCGCGTAACGGCGCCATCATAGGGCACTTTGGCAACCTGTGCGGCGCCTGCGTCAACCTGGCCATCTGGTCGCGCTCGCTCGTCACCTCGGGCAAGCTGGAGGTGCTCATGTACCCCAACGGCAACGGCTCGACCTACCGCACCACCGAGATCGGCCTCGTGCTCGCGTCCATCCCGTACGCCATCAAGTACACCTACCGCAACATCGATGTGAAGCTGGACCAGCTGCCCGTCGGCGCGTCGCCGGCCCTGCTGCAGCGCACCGTGCAGCTCACCACCTCCAAGGACAACTACGTCGGCGTCTCGCCCTTCCTGGCCCTGGTGATGGTGCTCGGCGAGCGCTTCGACGACCTGGAGGCGGCTGGCCAGATCAAGGCGCCCGAGCTCGGCATCGTCTTCGCGCAGCTCAACGCGCTCACGGGCGAGGAGGGCTCCATCGGCGGCATCCAAGGCTACGCGCCGCCCGGCGTGCTCAACTTTTTGCTCTACACCATCTTCGCCCTGTACTACCTGCTGCTCATCCTGGGCGACCTGGGCGCCAACAACGGCTGGCAGTCGCTCTGGATCGTCGGCGTGCTCATCGTCACCAACTTTGGCATCTGGCAGATCAGCGAGAAGTACGCCAACCCCTTCACCGTGTCGGTCAAGACCTCGACACAAACCCCCCTGATCTCCGATTCCGCGCGCGGCACCGAGGTGGCCATCGACGGCGTCTTCGGTCGCAAGCGCCTCGTCGGCGACGGCCCCGGCGGCGGAGGCGGGCCCGTCCCCCCCTCCCTCAGCTTTGGCCTCGGGCTCGGCCGCGCGTGAGCGACTCCCGAATCCCCACGCAGAACCCGGACCGCGTCCCGCAACGCGTCGAGTGTAAGGGGGCGCGCTCACACATGCACGCGGCCAGCCAGACAGACACACCTACACACGTACACACAAGGGAGTGCGTGTTTGCGTCCCCTTTTCATTCGCCGGTCCATCGAATCACACAAAGATCCGCGCGCGCATCAGCACTGGCGCGCGACAGATGGGGCAGGCCGCGAGCTCGAACGAGGGCCCGGCGCAAGCCGCGCAGAGGCACCTGTGCCCGCACGGCAGGCACGCGTGCGTCTTCTCCCCCTCCATGCAGATGGAGCACAGCCGCTCGTCCTCCGGGTCGGACTCCGGCGGCGGCGCGTCGCCGCCGGACACCTGCATCGCCAGCAACGCCTCCCCGACTTCTTGCAACGAGTCCGCCTGCTTGTGCCGCTGTTGCTGCCGGTGGTTGCGCTTGCGCGGCGAAGGCGCGGCGTCCGTGCGCGCCTCGGCCGCAGTCTCCGCCTCGGCCGCGGTCCCCGCCTCGGCCGCGAGCGCGTCGCGCTTGGCCAGCGCGCGCTCGAAGGCCGCCTCGCGCGCGCGGCCCTCCGCCTCGCGCGCGGCGCGCTGCAGCGCCTGCGACTTGGCCTTGGAGGCTGCCTGCTGCTGGGCCTTGTGGCGCGCACGCACGCGCTCCTTCGCCTCGCGATCTTCGCGCGCCTGGCGCGCCGCGCGCACCTGACGCGCCTGGTGCGCGAGCTCCTTCACGTCGGATCTGGGCAGCTCGAGCATGCGATACACGTCCTGCTCTTGCTCTGGCGTGAGCAACGCCAGTGCCAGGCCCCTCCTCTTGGGCCAGTCCGCACCTGGCGGAGGTGGCGGCGTCTCCCAGCGGACGACCCTGTCCTTGAAACGGATGCCAAACGTGACCATCGGAGCGCGCGAGCAGCCGTTGGGTGCTTCGGTCCGCCGCCCCCCCTCACCGCCGCCACTAGCGCCACAGCTGCGATGCAACGCCAGCCCACGCCAATGCCCATCGAGCCGACCCCCTCCGACCACGACCCCTTGGTGCCGCCGCCGGACACGCACAACCGGCCCGAGCGCAACAGCCGCCTCGTCGTGCGCGACTCGGACGCGACGCTCTGGAGGGCGGCGGCCGATGGCGTGATTCACTCGTGCCATTTGAACGCGCGCTTCGTGCCGCTGTGCATCGCCTCGCCCACGCGCGAGGGCGGCACCGCCGACGCGGCGGCGCCGCCGCTGCTGCCCTTCCAGCGGCAGACGCGCTCGCCGCGCCGCGCGCCCTCGCCGCCGCCGCCGCCGCCGCCGCCGCCGCTACTCCCGCCGCTACCCCCGCCGCCGGTGCCCCCGCCACCGGTGCCCCCCCGCACCTCGCCAACGCGCCCGCGGCCCGCGCTAGGCGAGATCCACGTCAACGTGCTGCGCGACGAGCTGCGCAAGGTCGAGCACGACTGCGCGCGGCTCAAGGCGCACAGCCAGCGTCAGGAGGCGACGATCCACTCGCTGTGCGCGTGGATTGCCAACCGATAACCACCCGGGCGCGGCGCTCAGGAAAGGCGCGGGGGCGGGGGCGAGACTTTGGCATGGACGGCATCGCGCGCAAGCAGAGGGCGCACCACTCCAAGCAGACCAAGCGCGGCATCCGCAAGGCCAAGCAGCGCGCGCGCCTCGTGACCAAGGCGCGCAATGCGTCCACGGGCACGCCCAAGGCCAGGATCGTCGAAAAGATGTTCCGCGTCGCCGCGCGTGAGGGTGGGAGTGTTCCTGTCACTAAAAACGATACCCCGAATTGAGTTCACTACACCCGCCGCGCCGGGTTGCCCCACCCGCTCGCGGAGACCTCGCTCCGCACGCCCCGGTAGCGCGGCTCCAGCGCGCCGCGGTGCGGGTTGCCGGCCATGTCAAAGTCGCGCACCGTGGCGCCGCGGTCCATCACGTACGAGCGCAGCTCCTTGAGCTGCGCCAACGACGGGCTCGGTGGCGTCGAGGGGCGCGCCACGCGCGTGGCGTAGATCCGCGCGGCCTTGGACAGGCGCGCGAGCGAGACGCGCGCCTGGTGCGCGTTGGTCGCGATGGCCATGTGGCTCACGTACATGGCGGAGACGCCGGTGGACGAGCGGTTCTGCACGAGGATGTGCCCGCAGAAGTCGGCGAAGCGCGTCGTGAGCACGGTGCACCCGCCCTCGACGAGCTCCCAGAGCCAGAGGCGCCGCGCGGCCCCCTGGTGGGCCAGCTCGGTGTTGAGCCGCTCGTGCGCCGTGCGGATGGCCGCGACCGCGTCCGGGCGCATCGAGACGAAGAAGGAGTTGGACGGGTGCGACAGCTCGGCCAGCGAGGCCGAGGCGAGCCCGGGCGCCGCGAGCGTGCGGTCGAGCGAGCGCTGCATCTGGTCGCCCACCTGCGCGAGGCTCGTGAGCAGCGCCGAGAGCGGCATCGGCGCGGTGCTCCGGGTGAGGTTGGTCGCGGCCACGTTGGCCTCCCAGTGCGGCCGGCCGCTCGCGCCCGAGAGCAGGTCGCGCGCCTGCTTGCGCGACTCCTCGTCGACGACCACGAGGGCGTCCGCCTTCGCCGCCTTGTCGAGCGAGAGCTTGCTGTCCTTGAGCATCGCGCCCACGACGCTCTCGATGATCTTGGCCTGCGTGTCGCTCACGCGCTTGGCCACCTCGACGCGCTGCGCCTGCAGCGCCTTGGTCGCCTGCTGCGACGCCTGGTCGGCCATCGTGATCACCTCGCTCACGTCGCCGCCGATGCCGCCCGAGAGCAGGCGCACGAAGACCCACAGCCGGTCCTGCGAGATGGCCATGTTGCGGTGGAACTCGGTCCACAGGCCGTCGCGCCGTTGGTGCGCGTCGACGCCGCCGAGCATCGCGTCGCGCTCCTCGCGCACAAACGACACCGTCGGCCCCCTGGTTTCGGCAGACTCCAGCGACATGGCCACGAGCGCCTGGTTGGCCAAGCGACGCAGCGTCAGCATGGCGACGTCGTCGGCGCTCAGGGCCTCGCTCGCGCCCCCGCCGTCGGCGGGGGCGCCGGTTGCGGCCGGCGCCGCGCGGAAGGCCACGACGGCAACCGGCGGCGCGACGTAGACGTTGGGAAGGAAGCCCCTGCGGCGGAGGGCGTTGCGCGCGGCGGAGGTGTCCTCCTGCGTGCCCGACATCGCATTTTGAAGCTTTGCGGCGTCGTCCCACGCGCTCCCCGTGCGGACCTTCGGAGCGGGCGCGATCCCCGGGGCCGTGGGGAAGGACAGCGCGCCGCGCACCACGGCGCACGGGCGCGTCACGAGCGCCCGTGCGCCCGTGCCGAGCGGGTGCGGCGCGTCGTCAAACTCGACGGCCTCGGTCAGCGCGTAGAGCGGCGCGAGCTGACGCAGCTTGAGCGCCAGCGCGGCGAGGCGCAGCTCCCTGGCGACCGCGGGCTGCGCCTGGACGTCCGGGAGCGCGGCCACCTCCACGCAGCGCGCGATCGCGTGCTCGAGCACGGCGGCGCGCGCCATGTCCGGCGCGCGCGGGCCCTGCGGCAGCCAACGCACCTGGTGCGCGCCCTCCACGCGCGTGCAGTGCTTCACGCCGAGGACCGGCACGGTGTCGATCATCGCAAAGTTGCCCTCGAAGGCGGCGAGCGCGGCGTCGACGACGCTCGCGGCCGGCGGGCCGGTGGGAAGCACGCGCGCCCGCTTGGGCGCGGGCTCGGTCGCGGCCTCGGCGTCGGTCGGCGCCTCGGTGCGGGCCTCGGGAACCGCGTGCAGCCGCGCGATCGCGCGGTCGACCTCGTGCTCCGTCGGCGCGGCCGCGCGCGCGAGCAGCCGGCGCGCCGGCGGCATGCGCTTGGCGAGCTCGTCCACGGCCGGCAGCTCGTAGGGCAGCCTGGCGTCGCCGTGGTCGGCGGACGCCTTCTCCGTGGGCCCGCGCTGGCCCACCAGCCCGCGCAGCACGGCCGTGTCGATGGCCGGGTCGTGCACCGGCGCCATCAGTGGTGGGGCTATCGTCAGTGGGGCGGTGCCAAGCACGGAGTTGCCGCCCGGCACCACTGGGGTGCCAGGCCCACTCGAGCCCTTGACGCCATCCCGCTCCACTTCCTCCGCTCGCCGCAAGATCTCGTCGTTTTCAAGCTCTCGCGTTGCCTTTTTGAGGAAGTCGAGCGGATCCGGCTGCGGCTCGATCGGCGGCTTGAACCTCGGGACACCGCGATCCGGGGCGTCAGGCATCCACGGGTACTGCTCGCCGTTCGCGTCCGGCACAGCGGGCTTGTCGTTTTGGCTCGGCGCTTCGGACTGGTTCAGCGGCGCCGGCTGGTTGGGCGCGGCGGCCCCGCGCGCGGCCACTCCTGCGGCGGCCGCGGCGGCGGCGGCCGCCGTGACATCCGCGGCGGCCTTTTGCGCCGCGGAGGCAGCCGCGGCGGCTTCTTGCGCCGCGGCGGCGGCCGCGGCGGCCTTTTGCGCCGCGGCTGTCACGGCGGCCGCGGCCGCGGCCGCCGCAGGAGTGGCCGCAGCCGCGACCACCCTTGCGGCTTTGGCGGCCGCCGAGTCGTTTTGCGTCGCATCTGCCCTTTGCGAGGCGGGGCGCGGCGCGGCGCTCCCCTCGGCGCTCCCCTCGGCGGCCTCGTCGGCGGCGGCGTCCTCCTCCTCGCCGTCGTCGGCGTCGTCGGCGTCCTCGGCGTCGTCGGCGTCCTCGGCGCCCTCCTCCTCCTCCTCCTCGCCGTCGTCGGCGTCCTCGGCGTCCTCGGCGTCCTCGGCGTCCTCGGCGCCCTCCTCCTCCTCCTCCTCCTCGCCGTCGTCGGCGTCCTCGGCGTCCTCGGCGTCCTCGGCGGCCGCAGCCGCGTCCTCGGCGCCCTCCTCCTCCTCCTCCTCGCCGTCGTCGGCGGGCGCGGCCGCGTCCTCGGCGGCGGTCGCGGCGGCTTCCGCGGCGCGCGTCGCCTCCTTGGCCTTGGCCGCCTGCTCGTTGAGCGCTTGCACCAGCTTGCCGTTGGCCACGGCCACCTTGGTCGCCGCGTCGATCTCCTGGAGGATGCGGTTCGGAAGCGCGTCGGCTTTGTCGTCGAGCATCTGGCGCAGCTCGACGAGCGCCCTGGCGATCTTGACGGTTTGGTTAGGCGTCTGCCCGGGGACGTACTCTTCCATGGCGTTTCGCAACGCGTCCAGTTCCGGTTGGTTCCTGACCATCGGCATGTCGAGAGCGGCCTTGAGCGCGTTGAGCGCGACGACGACGTCCTCCGGATCGGTCCCCCTCGCCGCCTTCTTCTCGAGCGCGCGCAGCAGGCCGCGGTGGATGCCCCTCACGGCGTCGGGCGAGTAGAGCGCGTCGGGCGCGAGCGCGAGGTCGTCGTCGTCGTCGTCATTGGCGGAGGAGACGCTCGACCAGAGCACCGCGAGCCCCGACTGCAGGTACGAGGCGTCGTCGGCGCCGAGCGCGAAGCGCGCGCACATCACGCGCTCGGCCGCGTTGCTCTTGGTGCTGCTCTTGGCCATCTCGTTCAGGGCCGCGCCGATGGCCGTCTTGCGCTCGGTGCCGTCGAGCGCGAGCCCGTTGCCCAGGTGCTGCAGCGTCTGGTCCACGAAGGCGGCGTAGTTGGTCTTCTCCGTGACGTCGGCCAGGTCGCGCTCCATGGCCAGGGGTGGGGGAAACGTTTAAAGTGGCAGCACGTGTGCGCTACAAGACGCGTCCTCTATTTGACCAACGCACACTCCATGGTTATGACGCGCGGGCGCGCTTGGCACCCATTTGGGCGGCCTACACCGCCAGCCGCGCAAAGGCCGCGTCCACGACCGAGACGGCCCCGTTGGGCGCGGCGGCCGTGCCGTTGCATGGCCGGCTTCTTTTAATGCCCTCCGCGGCGTCGGAGTCGGCCCACAGTTGGTCCTCGGTCTCCCCGGGACCGAGCGTCAGGAGCCGGTTGTCGATGAGGCGCTGCTTTTCGTTGTTGAAGATGTCTATCTGGTCGTAGAAGGTCTTGAGAAGGCCGCGCGCGGGTGCCCGCGGGTTCATGCCCAGCCACCCGTCGATCTCGCTGTAGTCGCGCTTCCTGTTGCTCACGGGGACCAGCTGGTTGAAGATGTTCCACAGGTCGGTCTCCATGGTTTTGAAGTAGTAAAGGATGGTGCGGCGCTCTTCCTCGGGGGTGCGCGTCGTGTACGAATTAAAGCGCGCCGCCCTTTTGTACTCGCTGGCGGCGTGCTTCGTCCTCGCAAGCGGCGGGGTGCCACGAGGCCTTTCCATACCTTGCAGGGTGTGCGCGCGCACGATGCCGTTGGGTGGATTGTTGGGCGGCTGGCCGCGCATAATGTAGGCCAGTATGTGGGCGTCGGCGATGGTGCACAGCTGCATCTCGATCCACATGCGCGCGGCCTCGATGCGCGTCTTGGGGTCTTTCTTCATCGTGTCGAGCTTTGCCTTGAGCGCGCGTTGCGTGCGCTCGGCCCGGTAATAGTGTAGGCGTTGGTCGTTGATCTGCTGCATCGGGCGCCCTTGGTTCTCGTAGAGCCGCATGAGATCGTGCTCGATTTTTCGCTGCTCCGTGGCATTGACAAACGCTTTCTGCGCCTCGGCCTTCTCCCGTGGCAGTTTTTGTGGGTCAATGAGCATGCCTTTCAGGTAGTCGGCGGTCATCTTTTGCTTGGCCCACCGCTGCTGCGCAAACCCGCCCGCGAGGGCGCCCGCAACCTTGGGGCCGTACCACTTGGCGTAGTACGCGGCGTCCTTCACGCCCGACTTGAGCTTCGCCGCCCACCTGACGAACGACGTGCGAATCTCCTGGCACCAGTAGGCATCGTTCAGATCGGTCACCATGTCCATCTGGTTGATCACGGCGTCCTGGCCACTGCTGAGCAGAGTGGACATCGCCACCTCCGGCGCCGGCGCCACCACGTGGTGCTTCCGAAAGAGCTTGGCCACCGCCTTTGTGTCGATGTTGTCGAGCACCGCTTTGTCTGTTTTGAGCTGGAATCCCATGGTGCTGGGCATCTCGGCGAGCGTTTTCCCGTTGAGCAACGCGCGCTGGTTGAAAAGAATCTGCTCCGGACTCAAGGCGCGCTGTCCCTCGGGGCTCAGCCCCATGAGCCACGTAACCAGGTCGAGCTTCTGCTTCTCCGCGAGCTTTTGGTAGACGAGGTTGTAACCGACGAGGTCGCGGTTGATCGTGCCCCAGAACACGCCCTGAACCGATCCCACCAGTGCACCCGCCCCCGTTACGGGGTCGCTCAGCCCATACCTTGCCGACAAGTTTGCAGTAGCCTTGACGACGACGTCGGTGATGGCTTTGGTGGCAACCGGCGCGAGGCCACCGGCGACGGTCACGCCCACGGCCGCCACGGTCGAGGCCAAGAGGCCCGGCCCCAGAACACCAGCGGCTACCAGCGCGGCCGCGCCTTGGGCCGTGAGGTAGGTCATGCCGGCGCCAACGGCTAGGCCCCTGAGGGCGTACACGCACGTCTTGATCGTCGCCTCTTTCGCCGCTTCTTCGCCGTGCCACTGGGGTCCGAGGGGGAGCTCGCCCAGGAGCGTGTCATCGCCCCGAGCGGCAGTGGAGGCAACGTCCTCAACGGCCATGGCCTCGTCGGGTGCCGCCTGCGCCGCCGTCGCGACCTTTTGGAGGTACTCCGCATAGGCCGCCTCCATTTCGGCCCACGTCGTTGCGTAGTTTTCCATGTCGCTCTTGCACATCAAGTAGCACGTGTTGACCCACAGCTGCACCTGGATCGTCTCGTCGGAAGCGTCCGGATTTTTGGACATCGGCACGTAGAGCTTGATGTCGCCGTTGGGCTGGTGGAAGGAACGCATTGCGCGCTCGGCCTCCTCGAGGCCCGGGCCCAGGCTCTGCGGCCACAGCGCCTCCCACTCTTTCCGCGCAGTGGGCGAGAACGTCTCGGGCGTGACGCGAAAGTGGTCGAGCAGGATCTGCTCGGCGACGGTGTACTCGCTCGTGGGCGACTCGCTCGGTGCCGTGTCCATTGGCGTTGCGGGCGCCGCCTTGGGCTTTAGGGTACTGGTGGGCTTGCGTACGCCCCCGAGCTTCTTGTTGCGCTTCTCCCGCATCTTGCGAACCTTGTCGAGGTAACGCACGCGCAGACTGTCGGTCTCCTTGCCCATGCGACGCCAACCCAGCGCGTAGAACGACGGGGCGCCGAGCGCCCCCGTTGGGCTCGGCGTCTGCATGGTTTCTCGGCGGTGCTATACTATGTGGCGCGTTCCAGAAAGCTTATCAAACGTAATGTGACGCGTACACGCACCCCCCCCCACCGTTTTCTTACGCCGCGCCGCGCGCGAGCTGGTCAAAGACCAGCGCCACCTCAAAGAGCGACAAGAGCCGGTCCTGCTGGAGCGCCTCGGCCCTGGCGATCCACGCGGGCAGCGCGGCGCCCGCGGCCACGCGCAGGCGCGGCGCGCGGTCCTCGCCCAGGAGCGCCTTGAGCATGGCGCCGGCCAGCGCCACCGACGCGTGGAAGGCGTCGTTGTTGCGCGTCCCCAGCGTCGCCGCCAGGCGCCTCTGCGCGCCCTTGGCCGCCGCGAGCCTCGCCTCGACGTTCTTGACGCGGCTGAGGTGCTCCACGTACTCCGCCTGCTTGGCGTTGACGTGGTTGCGCGCCGCTTCGAGCTCCGGGTCGCCAGCGTCGCCCTCGCGCGCGTAGAGCCGCTGCCGGCTGGCCATCCCGTAGTCCCAGTCGAGCTTGGCCCGGTCGCCGTCGCCCTCGCCCAGCTCGAGCTTTTGGTCCGAAACCGTCTGCGTGGCCTCGTCGTACGATGCCGCGTACTTGGTCTTGATGTACTTCTCAAGAAACCACTTGCGAGCGCTTGCCTCGTTGTCGTTGCGCTCGTCTTTGGACATTTGGGCAACGAAGCTTTCCACGTGCGCGCAGTCGTACTTGAGCGCCTCGTCGGTGGTGTAGGCGCGCGTCTCCAAGACGCTGCCGTCCCGGAACGCATTGGCCCGCTCCTCGCTCCACATGAAGGCGCCGTCCGCGCTGCCCCTAACCTTTGTGTAGGCCTCCTTGGTCCCGACGCGCTCGCCGACGATCGCGCCCGTGGCCTCCTCGCGCTTAGCATCGTCCACTCCCGAGATGACGAGCTTGCTGAACCCAAAGTCGTCGTCGTCGACGGCCTTGCCAAAATAGCCGCGGTCGAGCTGCAGCCACGCTTCTCGGATTTCGAACTTGACGTTGTCCGTGTCCCCGTTGCGCTCCTTGATCAAGTTGATCAGCAGGTCTCGGTGCAGGTCCTCCGCCTCGCCGTACACCCGGCGCAGCTCGGCCTGGTGAGCCCCAACGGCGACCATGACCTCCCACTTGAGCAGGCGCGTGTGCGAATCGCGCTGGCGATTGCTGCGCAGCTCGTCGACCACCTCCATCTGCGGCGCGGCTGGGGACGGCAACGCGCACTCGATCAGCGCGCACTTGCCGTTGACGTTGAGCGCAAGCAGCGCCGTCTGCAGCAGCCGCTCGGCGTTCCAACCGATGACGTCGACGAGCGAGCCGCGCTGCGGCTCGCCGGTGCCCTGCACAAGCGCCTCGGCGGCCATGCCGAGGTCGAGCGACGCTGGAGAAGCCGACGCGCCAGCGGGCTCAGCGCTCGTGACGGCCACCAGGTGGCACTGCGCGCGGATGGCGCGCTCGGACGCGCCGCGCCGCAGGGCGATGCTAAAGGGGTGTGTGCTCGTCCCGTCGCCCTCGATGGTCACGTCGGCGGCGTCGGCGTCGCCGCCGGGCGCAGCCGTCTTGCAGTCCCGGGTGGCGCGACTGAGGTAGCCCGCGCCGATGGGCACTGAATCGAGCCCGCGCGACCCGGGGTGCGTCGCCGACCAGATGTGGCTGTGCGGCGGCGAGCCGTGCGCAAACGGCACAAAGTACGCGCGGTCGACCGGCTCGTCCTTGACAGCGGCGCGGTCGCCCTCGAGGTCGGGCGCCTCCAGGTGCGCCCGGTCCACGCGGAGCCGCGCGTTCCGCGAGGCGAGCGCCGCGAGGATGCCGGCGCCGCTGGAGCCCAGGAGCGGCTTGGCGCGGTCGTTGGCCTCGCTCTTCCACGCCTCAACCGTGGGCGCGATGCGCGTGAGCAGCTCCCGAAAGTCCGCGTCGGTCTGCAGCCCGATCCGCGCCGAGAGCACCACCGGCCAGTGCGCGGCCACGCGCAACCGGATCGGGTTGACGGCGGCCGGCGCGAGGCCCAGCTCGAGCGCCAGCTGCTCGGTGCGGTCAAAGGAGGCGACGGCCTCGCACAGGCGCGCCGTGAGCGCGTCCGGCTCGCGCTGCTCGGTCCACGCCAGCGTGTTCTGCAGCGCGTAGATGGGCATGGCGGCGAACGCGCGCACCGAGACGCGACGAAGCGCGGCGCTCACCGCCTTGAGCTGCGCCTCCGCCGCCTTGGGCCACGCGTTGCTGCGCGCCACCTGCCGCGCGCGTGTGAGGTCAATGTTCAATCGCGCGACCGGCGCGTTCACCGCGAGCGTCACGTCCTCGCGCCGGCGCCAGGCGCCGAGGCAGTGCAGCAGCCGCGCCGCCTCGATGCCGCCGGGCACGCACGCAAAGAGCGGGTCGTTGTCCGCGAGCACGCCGCCGATGCCCGTGGGGTCGTCGATGCGGCTCGCGGAGAGCACCTCGAGGATGCGCGGCACCATCGACCGCACCGCGTCCGTCGCGTTGGTGCTCACGCGCATCGCCTTGGGCAGCGTGGCGCGCGCCACCGTGCGCGCCGCCAGGCAGTCGGCGATGGCCTGCGCCGCCAGCAGCTCGGCGAGCGTCTTTGGCGCTGGCACCTGCTCCGCGTCGCCGTTTGGGGGCGCGTTGGCTTGCTCGCGCGCCTCCTTGGTGTCGGAGTACCGCGTTGGCGGCTTGGTGGAGACGAGACCGATCGCGTTGGCGAGCTCCGGGTCGGGCCTGCCGTCGACCCACCACTCGAGCCGGTCGCGCACCTCGAGCGGGAAGAGGACGCCGTCGGCCGTGTAGGAGAGGCGACCGGCGCCGACGACGCTGACCACGGCGGCGTCGTCGAAGGTGTCGCTGGTGCCCTCCCACTCGAACAGCTCGTACCAGCGCATGCGCGTGGCGGAACGCGACTCCCACAAGCCCCAGAGCTGCGCGAGCGATCGGCCGTACGACTGCAGCGAACGCCGGCACTCGTCGATCGCGCCGTCGATCGGGTGCCCTGTGTTGGTCTCCTCGTAGACCTGGTCCGTTAGGGACACGCCGACGTAGTCCACCGTCGACATCGAGTAGGTCAGCGCGTCCATGGCAACGCGCTGGGGACGCACGCGAAGCACCGCCTCCGGCAGCCCCGCGAGCGGCTGGATGCCTGCAATCGGTGGCGCGAGCATCGCGCCCAGGTCGCACTCGAGCACGAGCGACAACCCGCCATTGTAATTCGCAAAGGAGGTCAGGGAGGGACCAATGTGTCGGTTGAACTTCGCGGCACCGTTCACGAGCTGCGCGGTCGTGACTTCGCGCACGCCCCTCTGGATCTTGCGATAGGCCTGCCTGGCGTCGGCAAATTGCTCTTGCGACGGCCGCTCCGTCGACCCGTCTTCGTTCGGCGCGGTCGCGCGCGCCTCGCCCTCGTCTATGGCCAACCCTAAGGCGTAAAACAGTGCCGCGTTGGCCTCGCGTACGGCGGCCGTGTCTCGCGCGTTTGCCTCGGCGAACGCCTCGTCTTTGAGGGCCGCGACCAATTCGCCATGCTTTTCAGAAAACTCCTCGACGGTGCGCCGTAGCTCGCGCACGTCCTCCGCAACGCCCGAGGCATAGTACCCCGCCCGGAATCCCGTCTCGGCAGCCGCGTCGATTGCAATCTTCCAGGTGCCCTCCGAATCGAGAATGTCGACGCGGATTTGCGTGGTCACGTAGTTGGAGCGCAGCCGTTTGGGATCCATGCCGCGCAGCCTGGGTTTGCCCACCTGCGAAAGAAAGAGACCCGACTGCGCCTCCCCCGCCGCGTCGCGTTTCTTGCCAAAAATACCGAGGCTGATCCATTGCAGCGCGCTGGAGAGCCAATCCGCCAGCGTACCGATGCGCGTCTGCTCTTCGTTGAGGTAATCGAGCATCGTGGTCTCGTTTTTGTGAGTGGAAACGTCGCTCTGCGGCCGCGCGTTCCCGAGGTCGATGGGGTTGGACGCCTGCGCCACCGAGGTGCGCACGTCCGCAGCCATGAGCGCGCGCAAGGTGCGCGAAACGGCGCGCAGCGTGTACTTGTGGTAGTCTTTTTTGGCGTACGGCGCATCGGCGGCGCTGATTACCGCGTTGAATGCGGCGTTTGCAAAGGTTTGTGTATCCTTTTGAAGTTCGGTACTGGGATTGAGAAGGTTGGTTGCGGTTTGCCTGTTTAGGGCGGCGATCTTGTTGTAACCCGCCACGCGAAGGATCGGCGAAACAAAGAAGGCCAAGAACCGGAGCACTCGCCCCGGAGCTTGCTGGCTGTTCAGCGCAAATCCGACGCCTTGAGTGGCCAGGTCGTCAAAGAGCTTAGGAAGTTCCAGCCACGAGAATTGCATGCCCACCGGCACAAGCGCGTTTGTGATCCACTCAAAGTACGTGCCCTGCGCTGCGGTGACAGCAGCAGCGCTCGCAGCCATCGCCGGGCTTGCCCACGACAGGAGCAGCACGGCGCCGACGTACACAAACCACTTGATGCTGTCCCAGATCGCCTTGATCTCCGCCGCGCGCTCGGCCGCCACGTTTTGGATCTCGATGAAGGGCGACTCGGTGAAGCGCGCCGGGAAGGGGACGGCCAGCACGGGCAGCGAGGCGGCCTGCGCGTCGCCGCACGGCAGCTCGGCCTCCCGCAAGACCTGCTCGAAGAACTCGTCGCCGTTGACCATCGCGCGCTGCACGACGGTGACGCGCGCCGACGTGGGTGGGCGCTGGCCGTTGGCGGCGAGCAGCCCCAGGCTCACGGGGCCCACGACGGTCTGCGCGTCGTTGTCGGCGCCGCAGTACGGGCCCTCGAAGCTCGTCAGCGTGACCGGCTGCCGGCCGGACCGGGCGACGCCGTCGGGGAGCGCGACCGTCTCGCCGTCGACCGAGACCGCGTACGCGGCGGGGCCCACCTTGGTCACGAGGACCTGCGTGCTCTTGCGGCCGACGTCGGCGCGCCGCGCGCGCGGCCCGCCCTCGCGCTCGGGCGGGCGCTCCAGCTCGACGTAGCCGTCGGGCGTCTGCCACCGCACCTCGCCGCGCAGCGCGGCGCCGAGAAGCGGCCGGGCCTCGGCCGCGGCGGTCCACAGGCACGCGGCGCCCTGGCGCTCGAAGCGGTCGTCGTGCACCGCGGCGCGCGTGGCGCCCTGCATGCTTGCGGCGCTCCCTCTCCCCACAGGAGCTCCGGGGCGCCGATTTATCCGCGCGCGCGGGCGCGCGCGGCCTCTAGCGCCGACACGCGACCCCTTTTTAAAAAAACGGTCACACAAAGAGCCCCTCGGAGGCCTTCCTGACCTTGCGCAGCCAGCGCGCGTTGCCCTTGCACACGCTGTTCGAGTCGGCGTACTGCTTGTAGATGCCGCGCACCTTGGCGACCGCGTTGCGGTACGCGTTGATGCGCTTGCGCCAGTCGGTCGCGCAGGGCAGCGAGGCGGGGCGCCAGCGCGGCGCGTTGTTCGCCACGACGGCGGCGGCGAAGAGCACGCCCAGGTCGACGTTGACGGCGTCGATGGCCTGCTGCTGCATGACCTCGGCGTCGGCCTTGGTGAGCGGGTAGTGGCGCGTCGCCGGCGCCGTCGCCAGGCCCTTGCGGATCCGGCGGTTGAGCAGCGCGTTGCGCAGCAGCGCGGCCTCGTAGAGCTTGCCGGCGGAGCACGGCCCGATGGTGACGGCGCCGGGCGCGGCGCCGTCGCGCCGCGAGCTCCGCGGCAGGAACTCGGCCGACTCGACGTCGGCGAGCGCGTCCACCTCGCTGCGGAACTCGCGGTCCACCACGCGGAAGCACCCCTCGCAGCAGAAGCTCATGTTGCGCGGCTGCCGGCGCGCGTTGACCGTGGCGCTGCCCGTGGCGCAGAGCTGCCAGTAGTCGTGGCTGTCCCTGGCCTTGGGGGCGGGCATCCTGGGCTTGGGCGGCGCGATGAGCGCGGGGCGCGCGCAGCCCTTGCGCTGGCACGTGGTGAAGAAGCGGTCGTACAGCGGGTGGGTCCGCATCTCCGCGTGCACCATTCGCACTCTCCCCACGAGCACGAGCACCCCGTCGGGCAGCCCCGCGGGCAGGTCGGAGCAAGTCGCCACGTGGTCCGGATGCAACGCGTTGTCGCTCGCCCACTGGTTGCGCAGATCGAACACGTCGTCGAGCTCGAGCGGGTGGGACGGGTTGTTGGGGGGTGGAGTTTGCGGCCCGTCGGCGGGGCTCACGCAGTCGGGCAGCCCGTCGCAGTAGCGCGCGCGCTCGCCGCTCCCGTAGAGGTAGTCGCACAGGGCCAGCAGCAGCGGCGCGCGCGGGTTGGCGCGCGCCAAGTTGCCCGCCTCGGAGCACGTCAGCGGCAGGAAGCGCACGGCGCGCGCCAAGGCGCCCCGGCCCTCCTCGTCGGGGCCGCGCTTGAGGCTGGCCTCGAGCAGTGCCACGAGCGTCTCGTACGCAATCTGCAACGGCAGCGGCATCGCGGCGTTGGCACCGCCCCTCGGCCGCCGCACGAGTTGCGCGTTTTGGCACACCGCGGCGCGCGCCCATAAAACGCGCCACTTGTGCTCGTCGGCCCGGTCCAGCGCGCGGACGGCGGGCGCGCGGAGGGCGGTGCGAGCCCGCCAACCCTGCCAGTGCTGGCGATGGCGTCAGCGCCACAGGATGGCGAATGGGCCAACACGGAGCGGACGATCCCGCGCCAATCCTGGTCGCTCGTCGGCTCCGCCGCGCGGAGCCTGCGCCGCTCGCCGAGCCAGGTGCCCCGCCCCTGGTGCCTGCTGAAGGAGCGCGCGCCGCTCGACCACCCGCTCGAGGGCGGCTACCACAAGGCGCTCGAAGAGGAGACGGCGATCGTCCAGGAGGCGCACGCGTCGGTGCACCGGCTGACGGCTCTTTGCGACGACGAGGAGGCCGTGGCGCTGGCTCGATTCTGCCGCGCCGAGACGGCCGAGTTGCAGGCCGCGGCGGGCCACTTTGGCCCGCGCGGCAAGCCGACCGGCACGCTGCCGGCGCGCCCGGCGGCGCTCACCGTCCTGGTCGAGGCGGCACACAACTCGGACGATAAGAAGCACGCGGCGCTCGTGCTCGACGCGGCGGCCTTTCTCGCGCGCGTCGGCAGCGACACCGAGCGGCTCGTGGGCAGGGTGCGCGTGGCGGTGCTCTTTCGCGCCCACGCGCGCAAGTACGGCCACGAGCGCCTGGGCAGCGCGCGCCCCCCGCGCGGCAAGGCCTCGGTGTGCCTCACGTGGGTGGAGGAGGGCTCGCTCTCCGAGGAGGGGGCGCTGCGCTCGCGCCACGCCGAGCTTGGCCTGTGCGACTCGGCGCAGGCGTACGTGGAGCGGATCCGCGACGCGGCGGCGTCGCTGGTCCCGGAGTGCACGCCCTCGACCGCGCTCGCGTGCCGCGCGCTCTCGGCGCTGTCGCGCTCGCTGGACCTGGGGCGCAGCCCGATCGCGGGCGCGCACGACGCGAGCGTCGTCGAGTGCGACCGCGAGTTTTGGGCGCTCCTGCGCCGCGCGATGCCCGCGCTCGCCTCCACGGCCGTCGTCCGCACCAACGAGGGGGAGCACTCGCTGGACTGGTTCCAGGGGGGCGGGCTGCCGTGTTGCGAGCGCGTCTTCCTCAAGCTCGTTCCCCGCTCCCCCCACGGCGCGCCGCCGCTGGCGAGCGAGCACGTGTACCACGGCCTGCTGCTGCACAAGCACGGCGAGCACGACGAGGCGATGCACTTTTGCAAGAAGCAGACCGCCAGGGAGCGACAGAACACGGACCCGAACACGCCGTGGGGCCTGCCCATACCGTCCACGCCCCCCGACGCCTGGCTCGGCCTGCACGTGCTGTGCGTTCGCTCCGAGTGGGCGTGCCTCGCGGCGCAGCTCGGCGCCTACGGCGTGGGCATGGGCGTGCCCGGAACCTGCCCCACGAAGAACTCGGACGGGCACTTGCTGCGGCTGGTCTTCAACCTCGTGCCGTTTGACGCGAGGTTCGTGGAGGGCACGTTTGCGCTGCCGTGCAAGATGGACCTGGCCGCGCCGCTCCAGGACGGCAGCTTTCTCATGGAGGCCACCGACGCGGCCTTCGTCAGCTACAGGTCCATCTTCAATGGGGGCGTCGAGGACGAGTCGGAGGCCGAGGGCGTCCCCGTGCCGTCGCGCTTCGGCCTGGCCAAGCACGCAAACCAGGCCCTGCCGGAGGACCTGGCGCTCGCCAACGCCTTCGGGGTGCCCTTTGGAAGCGGCGCCTTCCGGATCGGCGACGTGCACGAGCGCCTGACGCTGTCCGACTTCCCGGCGCCGCACCTGGACGGCTTCCTGCGCACGGCCATCGAGCAGCTCGGTCGCGACCAGTCGCTCTCGTCGGCCTTCGCGCTGCTCGCCCAGAAGTGCAAGCTCAACGAGACGCTGCTGGGCGAGAAGCGCGCGCTCGAGAGCCGCGTCTCCGAGCTCGAGGGCCAGCTGCTCGCCGCCGAGGCGCCGGCCTCCCCCAAGCGCGCCAAGGGCGAGCCCACCAACGAGCAGCCGGAGACGTGCATTCCCCACGACCGGCTGTGGACGCTGCTCGCGCAGCTGGGGTGCATCGAGAAGAGCTCGGTTACGCTCGAGGCCCCCATCGAGAGGGGCAAAGTGTTGGGGCTGCTGCTGGCAATCCAGCGCGCGCGCGGTCTCGACCAGGAGTGCAAGGACACCAGCAAGGCCAAGTCCAAGGAGATACGCAAGTCGGGGCTGCTCGACGCGGAGGGCGATTGCGACAAGCGCATCAAGCTCGTCATGGGGACCGAGGCCCGCTTTCCGGACACGTGCCCGCTCGTCTTCGTGTGGACCGACGGCGGCAGGCCGGTGCAGTTCGAGTGGCCGACCCACGTCGCCGACGAGGAGGGCGTGCGCTGGGGCACAGTTCCGGTTGACTCCATCGGGGAGATCTTCGGCCCCGGCAAGTCGGTGGGGGTGCTGGTCTTCGACCAGCAGACCAGGGACCTGACCCCGTATTTCCGCCCGGCCGCAGGGGCGGCCAGGCGCGCGCGCAAGGACGCGAGCAAGCTCGCGGTCGCCTTTCCCGAGCACTAGGGCGCGTGTCCATCGGGAGGCGCGCGCGCGCGGGATTTTGCGCGCGCGTGCGCGCGCGCGCGCGCGCGCGTGTGTGTGTATTTTTTGGCACGCCGGCCCGGTTAAAAAAAACAAACCCCGTTCACGGCGCCGTCACCTGCTGTCCTCCGCACTACTGCTGGCGTCCAGCGCGCGGCCAAGGGCCCACGCCGTGAGCACGGCGTCGCTCGCGAGCAGGACCACGAAGACGGAGAGGAAGACGGTGGCCGCGACCGTGGCGCCCGTCGACTCGGTGGACGCGGCGCACGTGGCCAGGTCCATGTCGACGACGGCCCACCACCACACCTCACGGGACGCGAATGCGGGGAAATGAAGGACTAGCGTAGCACCCGCGCAACGCACGCCCCAAGTAGCGCGACGACCAACACGCGCAGCGCGATGCGGAAGTAGAGTTGGACGGCGCCTTCGTGCGCTATGGCGTTGGCGATCTCGCGCTGCTCTTCGGGCGACGGGAGGAGCACCTGCGCCTCGGTGCGCCCGTTCATCACGTTTTCGACGAGGCTCACGCGCGCGAGCGGCAGCATGCTGCGCAGCGCGTTGAGCACCCCGCTGGAGTCTTTGGCGCTGGTGCGCACGCACACGAGCGTGGCGTCGTCGTAGTCGCGCCGGCTGACCGACGCGATCTCCGCGCCCTCGTCGATTGGGCGCACGCGCTCCAGGAGGGTTTCGCAGAACCGGTACGCGTTCTTGCTCGCCATCCCCGCCACCGGTCTCCGATGGCGCCCATCCTTGCCAACGCGTTGCCCTTAGCGCGCGCGCACAAGCCCGCCGCTCGTCGTTGAGCCAATGCCCAAAACCCTGCACTTGTGCGCTCGCGCAGCCGGCGCGCCGACCCAGCTCGACATGACGACCGCTTCGGCCGCTTACGACACGCTCGACGACCTCGAACTCGGCGCCTTGCCCAAAGACGACGCCCTCGAGTACCTGTACGGCAAGGTGTGCGGCGCCGCGCTCGCGCAGACCGACATCTGCGGCACGCTGACGACCGGCGTCTGGGACCAGACGCACTCGGCCGCTGGCGGCTGGGGAAGCTCCTTCCGCATCGACCACCACGAGGAGGCGTGGCAGGTGCGCTCCTCGCCGCGGGGGCGCATCGGCATGCGGCTCGAGGAGAACGAGGTGCGTCAAGTGGTCGTGCTCGTCCGCTCGGCGCCGCAAACGCGAACCGGAACCGTGTCCATCCTGAAGCTGTGGCGCATGTCCGGCAAGGACAGCCTGATCGGGCGCAACATCGGGTGCAGCTTGCGCGGCGTCCACACCCGCGGCACCATCGGCGTGGCCATGCACGCCCTCAAGATCTTTGAAGAGCGCGAGACCTACGAGGAGCGCAAGCTGCGAGGCGACCCGAAAAGCGACGACGGCATCCGCGCCGTCTTGTCCTCCGTGTCGATGTGCCTCCTTCCCGACGGCTCGGTCCAGCGGCAGGAGCCGAACATGGACGCGCACTACGCCGTGGCGACCAACTATGTCGGCGGCTGGTACCCCGACCCGATCACCGCGCGGCACTGCACCGCCCTGCACACCGACGTCGAGTGGAGGGCCGAGATGCAGCGGCAGGGCGCGGCGTACGAGGACGCGCTCCGGGTGGCGCTGAGCAAGAAGCAGCAGAAGGTCGCCGGGCAGGACCACTTGCAGACGACGACGGGGCTTGCGTTTTCGGCACGGGCTGCCTTTGAGCAGGTGAGCCTCGTCGGCATGCTGGACATGCTCAGCGACCCCCTGCACTCGGGCGCCCTGCCCGACGACATGCACCAGCCGTACGGCTTCCCCCTGATCATCGCGCTCGCCGTGCGCATCGCCTGCGCGCCGCACCGCGTGGGCATCGAGCGCGCCACGAAGGACGACGCGTACGCCACCAAGGAGGTCGCGCTCCTCTGGGAGGCCGTGCAGCCGAGCGTGATCGCGTCGGGGTCGGATGGCGTCTCGGGCGACCAGCTCTACGGCATCGACGTCGTCATCAACCACGCGTGCGTCAACATGCTGCAGGCGCTCCAGGCGCTGCACGCGGACCAGCTCGGGGAGAGCGACAGCGCCGAGACCAGCGCCCACGATTGCCAGGACCTCGAGGAGCAGGTGCGCGAGACGATGCGCTTCCTGTTCGCGCAGGGCATGGCCGTCTGCGTCGACGTCTGCGGCGTCCCGCCCGAGGCGCGGCACGGCGCGTCGGAGCTGCGCACGCCGCTGGGCTACTCGACCTGGGACGCCGATCCGGTGCAGAGGTCGCGCACGAACGCGGCGCGTCGGCTGGGCATGGGGGACATCAACGACTGCCCGGCGCACCGGACGACCACGCGCGGGCAGCGGCAGCGGACGCTGATCCGCACGATGCAAAGCGTCGAGTGCTGGTTGGGCACGAACAGGTACCGCAACATGGTCGTGCGCAAGTCGTTCGAGGGGCGCCTGTGCGACATCTCGCGGCGGATGCCGCCGACGGCAGACGCGCCCGCAGCGGCGGACACGCCCAAGCCGCCGACGCAGGGGAGCAGCAAGCGCAAGAAGAAGAAGGGCGGCGCGGCGGATCCGAAGGCCGCGCTCGTCAACAACGGCAAGCGCCGCGTGGCGCTTGAGCAGCACTGCATCAACCTGGCGGTGGCCTCGCTCGCCAAGAACCGCATCGACCTCAACGACGACTACATCGCGCTGCAGTGCGAACGAAACCTCAACGGCGTCGCCGTCAACGAGGCGCACGGCATCTTGGGCGACCTGCTGCAAGTGGGCGGGTGCTACGGCGCGAGCAAGCTCTACAGCGTCGAAACGTACGCGGTGAGCAAGAACAGCTGGACCAAGTGTGCGCACTGCCCGCGCCATGTCAACGTGGTGCAATCGGTCGCGTTTGGGGGCGCGCTTGGCCGGTGCGCGCGGTGCGGGCACCCGCGTTGCCTGCACTGCGTGTTTGACGACATCGAGATAGAGGTGGCCAGGGCCACCGGCGTGGACTGGCCGGAGGCGCTGTCGGAGCCCACGGCAACGCAGCTGGACTCGTGCCTCAGGTGCTACGGGTCAAAGTGACGCGCGAGCGCGCCAGCGCGTGTGCGTGCGCGTGTGAGGGGTGGGCTGGGGGGGGTGCCGTTCTTCGTCGCTTGGATCTAAAATCATAACCGCTATTGGCTTCCCTACGGCTAGGGATTGGGGACCGCGCGCGCGCGCGCGCGCGTGACGCTGGGAGCGTTGCGTAAGAATGAGGCGTGTGCTGTTGTGCGCGTTCCTCGCCCTCGTCGCGGCCTCCAATGGCACGGGTGCCGCGACCGCGCCGCGCCGGCGCCTCAATGGCGTGCTGCCAACCTGCGCCACCGCAAACACGCCCGGCACGGCCACCTCGCTCGGCGCGTGCAGCATCGGTTCCGGCATCGTCGCCGCCGACTGCAGCGCGAACAACGGCAACACCTACCAGCCATCCGAGTACCTCAACGGCACCTACAAGGTCACCGGCGACGATGGTGTGCAGTACAACTGCGACGTCTACGCGCACGGCGGCTACGGCGTGCCGCGCGCCACGTGCTGCGACTGCAACGCCGCCGACCCGCTCTCGGCCACGCGCACCAGCATGTACAAGCCGGACTCCGCCTACCACTGCTACTACTCGTGCCACGTGTGCGAGCACGCGAGCCCGAGCCTGCCGCCGCCGCCGCCGCCGCCGCCGCTGTGCGAGTCCGTCGCAAACCTCATGCCCAACATGCACATGACAAGCTGGAACAGCGTCGTCTTCTTCAACGACAGCAGCTCCCCTTACTACGGCGCCAGCAACACGCACGACGGCACCCCCGCGGGCGGGGAGGGCCAGATTTCGGTAGAATGGTGCATCGAGCAGTGCTGCGCGGACCCACAGTGCGTGGGCATGGAGTACTTCACCGACACCTCCGAGCCGAATGGGCTCGATGCCGCGTGCTATTTGACGTACAAGTTGTGGACGGAGGTCGGCGACGGCGTCTTCAAGTTTGATCCCAAGTGGGACTTTTACGGGCCGTACGCGTCGCCGCCCTCGCCGCCCACTAATCCTCCACCGACCCCGTCGCTGCCGCTGCCGGTCATCCAGCCGTCCTCGGCCGAGGCCGGCGCGCCCTTCAACCAGTGCCACCGCGTCACCACCAGCGACGCTTGCGGCAAGCGAACCACGTCCATCTGCGCTGCGGGGTACGAGATCACCACGCGCGAGGAGTGCGAGGAGGCGGCGCGCGACCTGAAGGAGGGGCAGGACGCCGACTCCGTGCAACCGCTCAACTCGCAGTCGTACAACAGCCCTCCGGGCACCGAGTCGTGGGGCGGCACCACCTCCCCGTTCTTTCCCGGGTGCTTCACGCGTTCCGATCACGACCCGGACGGCAACGGCCTCTACAGCAGCATGTGGTGGAACACGTACGCGACGCCGACGCCGTGGAACATCGTCGGCCAGTGCCGGCAGGTCTGCAAGCAGGACTGCTCGCCCTCGCCACCGCCGCCCTCGACACCGCCGTCCAACCCGCCGCCGCCGCCGCCCGCACCGCCGCCACTGGCGCCGTGGCTCTACTGCAGCAGCGTTGGGGCGGTCGAGCGCGGCATGCTCTCAAAGGACGAATGCGAAACGTGGCAAAAGAGCGTCCACCCCGACGCGACCTTTATGAACAATGGGCAATCGCCCGTCAATGAGGCGCTTTGCGTGGAAGGGCCAAAAACCGGCGGCGGGAGAACTGTCACACGCCAGCCCTCAATGTTCGCCGCGCTGTGTGATAACGCCGACTACAGTTGTTACTGCCTGCACGAATCGCCCTCGCCGCCGCCGCCCTCGCCGCCGCCCGTGCCGCCCCTCAATTGCGCCGCGCTCGACGAGGCGGGCATCCCGGCCAAGACCGAAACCAACGAGATGAGCAACAACAAGACGGAGGAGGCGCGCATCCGCAACTGCTTCCGCCTCACGCGCACCGTGCAGCTGCCGAACTGGAACCAGTCGCTGCTCCACCTGCGCGACGCGATCGTGGACGCGTGCAAGGGCGACAACGCCACGTGCGACGCCGCGTGCTCCAAGTACTACACGCGGCACGACAGCATTGGCCTCTACCGCGTCTGCACCAGCAACGCGGCGGGCACCTTCTGCGCCGAGCCGCGGGCCACCGACTACCACGCGCCCGAGTACAAGGACCGCACCACCAACGACCACTACGATTGCGCTCCCCCCAGTCCGCCGCCGCCGCTGCCGCCGCCGCCCTCGCCGCCGCCCTCGCCGCCGCCCTCGCCGCCGCCGCCCTCGCCCTCGCCGCCCCCGCCGCCGCCGTCGGAGGGTTGGTACTGGTCGGCCCAGGTCAACAAGAGCACACCCGAGGCGCACGCCGAGTCGTCGTGCAGCCCC
>Ga0233444_10001571_pt1 | contig 25659 bp, 47 predicted proteins | sample SI_124_October20_6_FD_182792 | JGI IMG/M metagenome (GOLD analysis project Ga0233444, IMG submission 182792) | Seawater microbial communities from Saanich Inlet, British Columbia, Canada - SI_124_October2016_10_MG | ecosystem: Environmental > Aquatic > Marine > Inlet | place: Canada: British... | reverse complement strand
TGTTAGTTATATTTATTGGTATTCAATAGAAAACAGGGATAAGCAATTTACCCCTGTTTAATTTTACTAGATTTTATTATTATTAGAATCCGTTTGGTACTAATACATAGTGTATTGCTAATACAATAGCTACTGATGCACCTAGTCCAATCATCATCTTCTGAAAGTCTCGTGCTACTAAGGGAAACACACTCTTGAACTTCATCTTGCCTGTGAAGCTTGCAATAGCAAGTTCACGTCCTGCAAGCATACCAACGAACACCCAAGTAGTTGACATAGGTATATCGTTGAGCTCTTTGAAGAAGTACAAACACAACCAATAGAATAAATCAATCAGTGTTGCTGACCTTACGTATCTTGTGTTGTGCTTTTCCAATACAATCTCTTGTATCTTGCCGCCTCGTTCTCTAAACATAAAGAACAGCCCAATCACAAATACAAAACTGATAAGCACCATAAGGTCTACAGGTACTTCACGTGGAAGGAATACAGCAATGTTGGCCATGTCATGTGACAACCAAGTCCACCATAATCCGCCTGTTGCTACCCACTGTGCTATGCGCCAGTAATTTTTATTCTTTTCAGCAACTGGTGCTGTTTCGTCCATTACTCTACTAATAAAATACCAAGCAAAGTATGCGAACATTGCCGCAATACCATAACCCATTATACTTTTCATAAGCATCTTTTCTAATACAAATGTACTTGCGAAAGCACTTAGTACTAGGAAACTAGTTGATACCGGCACACCATAACGTGTTAGTACGACAAGTATGCCTGGTGCGGCTGCATGATACCATTGTACCTCTTGCCATGGAATTTTGTTTAGTCTTCCGTAACTGATGTCGCCACCATTTACATGCCAACCATACCATAGCGTTGCAAGTAACACTGCACTTGCCGCTCCCCATAATACTTTATAGTTGAATCTCTCATTGTTTGATGCCATCCATGTACCGAGAGTTTGTACTGAATCATTTGCTATCACAGCATAGGCTGCGAATAAGAAGCCAACAAGGCTCCATATCGTTAATACTTCCATAATTTTCTCCATTGCTTGACGGCTTTACCCCGTCGCTCGCTTGGTGAGCTATTGCTCAAAACTATTTACATTAATTGTAAAAAGACGATTATAAATCGCCTTCTTTCCTGTTTTCTGAATAATAAGGATCAAACTCGCCGCCTGGATAACGCTTTTGTAGTTTGTTTACATTTTCAGCAATTACATCATTTGGGTCAATGCCCAATGCGGTACAACTGTTCATCCAGTACCACATGATGTCACCTAGTTCACGCTTGGCATGAAACTGTGTGTCTTCGTCCATGGGTTTACCTTGGAATACACACTTCTTTACAATTTCCATAAACTCGCCACCTTCTGCACTGATACCAATTGCACCAGTCATTAGTAAAGCCATGTTTACTTTCATTTTGCTTTCAGTAGTTTCAATATCAATAATGCGATTGTACATCTGCAAACTTGATAGTGATTCGTTACTTGTTACTTCTCGTACAAAGTCTTTGTACTTGTTTAAATCTACTTGTTTCATTTTTACCTCTATTGGAATAAGCTACTTACTGATTCTTCATTTGTTACTCGACGGATAGCTTCACCAACCAATGGGGCAACACTAACCTGTCTAATTTTCTTTAATTTTGGCGGACAAACATACTTGATAGTATCAGTAATTACCAATTCTTCAAGCACACTTTTTTCCACCTTGTGGCATGCATCACCACTTAAAATACCGTGTGTGATATATGCTCTAACACTCAACGCACCTGCATCTATAATTGCTTGTGCAGCTTTACATAATGTGCCGCCACTGTCAACCATATCATCAACCAGTATTGCATGTTTATCTTTGACGTCACCAATCAGTGCCATAACTTCTGCAACACCTGCGGCTGGTCTACGTTTGTCAACAATAGCAATGTCTGCGTGAAACATGTCAGCAAACTTGCGGGCTCTAACTGCACCACCAGCATCTGGACTTACAAATACCGTGCCTTCTGTTGTGTCAACATTACGATCAATGTCTTTAGCAAATACAACACGGCTTGTTAAATCGTCCACTGGAATATCAAAAAAGCCTTGAATCTGTCCTGCGTGTAAATCCATTGTCAGTATACGGTCTGCACCTGCTTGTGTCAACAAGTTTGCTACTAATTTTGCGGTAATTGGTGTTCTTGAAGCACTTTTGCGATCCTGTCTGGCATATCCAAAGTAAGGAATAACTGCGGTGATCCTAGTAGCACTGCTACGCTTGGCTGCATCAATCATAATCAATAGTTCCATTAGATTATCATTAACCGGTGTGCTGGTTGATTGGATAATAAAAACATCTTCACCACGAATGTTTTCCATAAATTCTACACTACATTCACCATCTGCAAATGTTTTTACATCTGCTGGTACTAGTTCACTAAAACAATGTCCTGCAATTGCTTCAGCTAGCGGCAAGTTACTATTGCCAGTGATAATTTTCATTTTCAAATTTGCTCTTTCTAACTTATACGTTAAAGTTTATACTTTCCCCACACCCACATCCTGCTTGGGCCTGTGGATTTTGAATGTCTACCCTATTGCCAGTTAAATCACTCACGTAATCAATTGTTGTTCCAATAAGATACATTATGCTGTGACCATCTACACTGAGTGTAAAATCACCATAATCTGTTTGTTCATCTCTTTCCATATGATCAACTGGTGCATCATATGTTTCCCAATGGTATTGAAAGCCAGCACAGCCGCCTCCCATAATACCAAATTTAACATATTTACCTTTAGCAACACTGCTAAAATGGTCTACTGCTTTATCAGTTAACGTTACTACATTAGCCATATTAATCTCCTGTTCCAGGCTTACCACTAAACTCAGGACCTTTGTTTGGTCCGTCATATCCCTTCTTGGGATTAAAGTCATCAGCGTTAGGCATAGCCTCCTGCTGTTCTGTAATATTAGGCCATTTTACAGAATGCTCATGATTTAAATTAACCCAAAAGTCAATATGCTCCTGTGCCATTTCTTTAGTTGTATCAGCAAATATCGCACCTGCTGGACACTCTGGCTCGCACACTCCGCAATCAATACATTCGTCTGGATTAATAGCTAAAAAATTCTCACCTTCATAAAAGCAATCAACTGGACATACTTCTACACAATCAGTATACTTACATTTAATACAATCTTCATTGACAAAGTATGTCATATATTGTTAGCCCTTTTTATTTGTTTGTTTTTGCTCTTTAAGCAATTGTGCTACAAGATCGTCTTTCTTTTTGCGTCTGTCTAACTCAACACCATATTCACTACGGCTAATCTCTTCAAGTTGTTGCTTGGTTAGTTTACCAAGTGAAGCCTTGGTGTGCTTCTTTACTTTGGGAGTATTTTTGCCTGTTGGCTTTACTGTAAGTGTACTGGTAGCTGTGATGTTTTTACTATCAACTGCATTTGCAATTGCTTCTGGTACTGTTGCCGTTTCATCTTGGCTCAAGCCAAGGAATTGTTTTAATCTGTTTAACATTTTAGTTCCTTAAAAAATACCAAGTGCTAGTTTGCCTTCTTCACTAATTACATCTGGTCCCCATTGTGGATCAAAGGTAATTTTGACATCAACGCCTGTTGCTTCTGTACTTATCACGGCGTTGCTTACATCCTCTATAATATAGTCGGCTGCAGGGCAAAATGCACTGGTTAATGTCATTGTTATAATGACGTTAGTTGGGTCATCAGTATTTATATCGTATATTAGACCCAAGTCATATACGTTTAGACTTATTTCAGGATCATACACTTCTTTAAGTGCATCAACTATTTTTTCCTGTAAAGTATTATCCATGTGTTAACCTAAAAATTATTGCATCTTCTTGACTACTAAAGTAAACACTTATCATATCAAAGTTTCTATCAAATCGGAACCCCCAACGTGTGCCAGGGGGTCCATACATTTCATTCATATAATTAATGAAATCTCTTCTGATTTTCTTTCCACCTGTGTAACAATCATCGCCATCTCTTTTAACAACATAGTTATACTTAAAGTGACCGGAATTTATATCCCACTCGCTGTTGATTTTCCATGTGTTTTCAGTTGCTATCATTATTAATCTATTTGGTCATCCAACCATCTTCAGCATGACTAACTTTTTGCCAGGTGTCAGCATGGCTAAGCCAGGTGTATGGCGTATAGATAGCACTATTGGATCCATGCTCTGCACATTCTGCACTTTCACACCAACAACGTCCGTCTGTCATTTCACGCACCAAATTATCTGCAAATCGCCATGCATGTTCTGCAAACTTCTCTGCACCTACACCATCTAGTTGTGTAATTTGTGCAAGACCTTTTGTTTCTAGCACAAGTAGATCATCTTTCATTGGATCATTAATGTCAATCACTGTCTGATGATCAAAGGTATCTTCTAACCATTTCTTTAGTGGCTTTAGTCCACCAAAGTCCACAGCCCAATTACGATGATCCAGATCATTTGTGCCAAATACAAATTTAAACTGTAAACTATACCCATGTAAGAATCTACAATGTGAATGATCTGCATGTGGTTGACGGAACACCGCTGATAGTCCGATGTTATGTCCGTATGTTTTTGTACTAAAGTGAGGCATATATTTTCTCCTGTATTATAAGGACGGAGTATTTAAAGTGGGACGATCCTATAGGACCACTGTATATATTTATAGCAGGTAAATTAACGTTTGTCAATAACTTTATCAGCAAGTCCATACGCAAGTGCTTCTTGCGCACTCATAAACTTGTCACGATCCATATCACGTTCAAAATCTTCATATGTTTTACCAGTTGTGTTATGTTTCACATATAAGTCAGTTAGCATTTTCTTCATCTTCATAATTTCATGATAACTAATTTCAATATCACTTGCCATACCTCTGGCACCGCCACTTGGTTGGTGGATCATTGTACGACTGTGTGGTAATAGGAAACGTTTGCCAGGTGCTCCTGCTTGTGCAAGGAAACTGCCCATACTGCATGCTTGACCCATTACAACTGTGCTTACGTCTGGATTAATAAACTGCATAGTATCATATACACTCATGCCGTCAGTAATAACGCCACCAGGACTATTGATATATAGTGTAATATCTGCGTCTGGATCTTCACTTTCTAAAAATAACATCTGTGCAACAATTAAATTACACATGCTTTCTTCCACTACACCATTAAGCATAATGATACGATCTTTAAGCAATCGACTGTAGATGTCATAACTACGTTCGCCTGCACTTGTTTTTTCTACTACAATTGGTACTAGCGCCATTACAGTTCCTCCAAAATACCTAAAACTTCTGCAACAAGTAACCCTGCCGCTAACCATCCCCAACTACCTGTAGCCAAAGCCGCTACACATCCTACGATGCGTGTGGCACTTTTTACAAGACTAATATAGAAATGTTTTTTACTTACATCAACTGGTTCGCTCACTATTTGACCTCCATCATAGGGTCTGTGGATTGTGAATCGTGCCAGTCAGTTTGATCTTTATTAAATCTACGTGATGTTGTTTCTTTACGTAGCATACCATCTTTGATTCGATATGTAATTAGTTCTTGTTTAATTACACCTTCTGGGTCAGTTTCAAATGCACTGACAAATGGTCCATCATATTTTGTATTCATGTTTTATCTCCTTGAGGTACTGGCGGTGGCGGTGGTACTTTTTTCTTACGCTTACCCCAAGCGCCGCCAGTGTATTCTATATTTTCTGTTCTAGCATGGGGCTTACAGACTGTAACTTCTCCACCTTTGGCGAAATATTCGGCAATTGCCGCTTTGTCATAATCTGCTAATCCTTTTGTATTCTGTTCCATCGATATCTTTCCTTACTTAATTTTTACACCCAATTGTTTTAAACTATGCTGTACGCATTTAGCCTGTGCTTTACAATCCTCAAGAGCATCGTGTGCTGCAAACTTCATTGTTTTACGTGGGTCTGTTGGCATAATGCTAAACAGTGTTCTACTGTCACGCACTTTCCAAAATGCCCAGGGATATGGTTTGTTGTACTGACGATATAAATTTTCCATCATACACATATCAAATGTCGGTCCTTGTGCCCAAAACGCATCTGCGCCCACACACCAACGTTTTAAATGATCCAACATGTCATCAACTGGCGTTCGTTGTTCTAATCCAAATGCACTTTCAATAACTGCACGTGGTTGTGTTGCCCACCATGACATTGTATCTTCATTGGTAGTACGCCCACGCTGTTGTTGTTCATCAATATCAAGTTTGTAAATAAACTCGTCAAAGATTCTATCTCCATTGGGGTCAAACTTAACTCCACCAATACTGAGTATTACAGCATCAGGAGTTGTGCCCAATGTTTCTAAATCTATCATCACATGTGTGGTCATTAATATTTTGCCTTTTCTGGGATTACGTGTCTTACACCGCCTGCTGGATCTGTCATATCACCTCGCTTGCGTGGAATTAAATGCACATGTGGATACATAACAGTTTGCCCTGCACTTATGCCAGCATTTACGCCTACATTAAATCCATCACACTGCTTGTTGCTTACCATGTTATTACCGAACTCATATGCTTGCGCCAGTGCCACTGTTATGTAATCAGTTGAATCATTTTTAGGCACAAACAACAAGTGACCTTCAGTCACAGGATACTTGTCTTTAAATACCACAACTGCATCTGTGTCATATAATACATCTGTCCAAGGTGCTATTTTTGCAAACAATGCTTCTTCAAGTTTCATTCTTTCTCCAGTTTTCATATTGTATCCATAGTATACAATATATTGCCAAAGAAATCAAGTTTAAAGTTAGTAAACCATACCAAAAATTAAAGGCAAAGAAAATACAAACTGGATAATCCCACCACTTCATTATCGTCTCATGCTCGCAATATCTTTAGCGTCTTCCTTTTTATCAGCAAAGACAGGAACCATATTACTTTTGTGCATAGTAGCGATACCCAATAACTGACGTTCTCCACTGTACACCATTTGTTCTTTGGCAGTGCCGTTACCACAAACTTTATCACTAGTGGGTAAAGTAGGTCGGTCTTTGCCATAGTCAGGGATGTTACGAAGCTCAATATCAGTTCGTTTTTTAGCCACCAACTGATCAGGGTGTACACCTTGTTTGCGCAACCACTTGTCGTGTTCAGCTTGAGCCGCCAACTGTCGTTTGTTTTTGGTTGTCTTTTGTTTGCGATTGTATTTGGTTGTGGTCATATAGGGACCAACTAAATGCATAGTCATGTTAGTCCTCCCACAATCCATATAATAAATGCACCCGCTACAATCCACGGTGCCAGTTGCCATCCTATACGAATAGCACCTATCAGTACCGCAAACACGATTCCTATCATTAGTCCCACCACAGCTAGCAGTGAGATAACGTCCCAGATATTATACAAATGATCCATTAGTTAGCAAATACACTTGTTACTTTTAGACGAAGTGTCAGTGTGCTACCAGGATTTAGATAACGATGACTGTGTGTTGTATGACGTTGACCAGCAAGCTCATATGTTACAGTATATCCAGCAGTTTCCTGGATTTGCTGATTAGTATAAGTTGTTGTACAGCGTTGTTCCTGACGGTAGCCAATAATTTGCTTGCCGTTTTGTGATTTGTTTGCACCAACAACACCACCCAGTATAGCACCAGCTGCGGCACCTTTGTCGTTACCGCCCAATACTTTACCCAGTACACCGCCGATAATCATACCACCCAGGGCACCTTCACCAGCATTACCACCGCTACTATAAATTGGTACTTCAACAGTATTACACGATTGGACTGGTTGTGAGATAGTTTTATTCACGTAGTTAGGCTGACTGTCAAGCACTGGTACTTTTACACGAATGTTGTCAGCATATGCCGCAGTACTCATTACACTAGCCATTACACCGGCAATTAAAAACTTCTTCATAGCTATTTCTCCTAATGTTTATTAACTATACTTGTATTATACGGCAAGACGCCTTGGTTGTCAAGCCTTTTTTTGTGCTTGTGTTATCATATCCCATGCCATACTGAGATCAGTAGTGCAAGTGACTGTGTTGTCCATTAATGTAAGTTGTACTAATTCCAACAGTACATCAACTTCCATTTCATCGTCTGGGTGTAATGTATCCATCCAGTCCCATAACTCTTCTGATGTTTTGTATTGCCACATCTTATCCAATATATTTTTTTGACGTTTGGTTATACCGTGTATTGAAATGTTACTCATAACTGATCCAAATCTTCTGTAAACTGATTGTTAGGGGTTGTAGTATTCCAATACTGCAATACTTTTTTGTTTTCTTTTAGTTGTGCTTGTAGATCATCCACTTGCTCTTTGGTAAGTGTCATAATGTTTAGTCTAAGTAAACGATCAGTATCAGTATCCAATGCACTTGTTTCAGCAAGTATTTGTTTGGCTACATCAACCTTCTTTTTACCTTTGAACTTAATTTTGTCGTCAAGCACTGCATTAATAAACTCTACTTTGACTTTAAGCCAGCGATCTAATTCAGTAAACTCTGCTACCCGTGCATTGATTCTGTCTTGTAGTATTGCTAATCTAAACTTACAAAAGTCTACAATTAGTTCACGCTCATCTGTATACTCACGTAACTTACTGTTGTGATCAATAACTGTTAAGTTCTCACTGTGATTTTTAGTGAGCTTAAACTGTTTCATAATCTTATCGTGTTTCCACTTTGCACTTGTATTCTGTTTAAGTTTGATATCAAACTGGAAGCCTTGCATGCTACATTGGTCATCATAACTGTAGATCTCATTCTCATCTTCCAGTTTGTCCAGGATCTTGATATAACTTTCACGGTCAAAGCCATAAGGTATTTCAGTAATAACCATACGTGTTGAGCTTGGCTTGTGATAAACACCATCACACACATAACGATCAATACTGGCATCATATGTGGTTGTTCCTGCAAAGTCTGGAAAACTTACATCCAGTCTTTTGGCAATCCTACCTTTGGTCAAATACTCACGACATGCATCAATAATACTTTCCAAACTACGTGGAAGAATGTTTGTAGCAAAGCCAGTTGCGATACCTTTGGTACCATTGGCCAACACTAACGGCACAACTGGTATATAAAACTGTGGAGGCGTATGCTCTGGATCTTCATGTTCTGGTGCTAAATCGATATCTTTGATGTACTTGTGGAAGTTAGCATGCACTCTAGTATATACATAACGTGCCGCTCCTGCTTCCTGTACCTGACGTGTACCAAAACTACCACGACCCTCAACCAAACAAATGTTATTGTTCCAGGTTGCCGCCATAAGTTGTCCAGCACCTGCCGCTGATGTTTCACCATGTTGATAACCATAATCACTCACAACACCACTAACTGCTGATACTTTTTTGTAATCACGTGGCGAGTTTTCCAGTGAGCTGTAAAGATAAAATCGCTGTACTGGCTTTAGCCCGTCATACATATTTGGGATTGCACGATTGCTAATTGTGTACATTGCATAGTCGTACATTTCATTAGCGGCGACTTCACTTAGATTATAATTACTGCTTTGCATTAAGCGGCCTCCTTGACCTTTTGTGGAACTTGTCCACTTAACCATTCTTTACGTGGGCTACTGTCACTACCCATCATTACATCAAACCAAACTGGCTTGTCAATGTCTATTGTACTAAACACTGGCTTGTTAATAATACTATAATATTCATCTTCTGTCAAGCTGGCAAGGCCTTTAATATAACGGTGTTTAAACCCTTTGGCTTCGTCACTGCTTTTAAATGCCTTTGCTTCGTTATAACGATAAAACCATTTGATCTCACCGCATCCTTTTGAACTAATCATAATAGGTGTGCGTGTCATGTGTATACGGTTTTCTGTAAACAAACGTGGCCAAAACTTATAAAAGAATGCCAACAGCAATGCACTGATGTGGTTGCCGTCCATATCAGCATCTGCCAGTGTTGCCACATGTTGATACGCCATGTCGTCAATACTGTCTGGATTGTTAATATCCAATCCCAACACTGCTACTAGCTCGCCCAGCTCTTTGTTTTTAAGAGCGTCTGCTGGCTTGATGTCCCAGGTGTTCATTACAACACCACGCAGTGGAAAGCCTCCCACTGTTTTGGGATCACGCACTTTAAGCAAGAAGCCAATAGCACTATCGCCCTCACACAAGAACAATGTAGCATTGTCGCCTGTTGCTTGAATATGTTTGGCAACTTTGACCTTCTTTAGTTTCTTTTGTGCCAGTGTTGCCGCACGTTTGTCTGCCGCCATCTTTTTAGCAAGCTGTGCCTCAACAATTGGATCAATAATATCAGCACTGGCCATAATCTTTTTAGCAATACTGTTAAAGTTTGGTATCATTGCTGTTTCATAATGTGCTTTAATAGCACTCACATTGTTTGTGAGTCTTTCTTTTGTCTGACTATCATACTGTGGATTTGTGAAGTTTCTGGCAAATAAGACAAATGTGAGTCCGTTCTTGATTGTACTTTTACCTACTTCAATCTTAAACTTACGTTTAATCATTGCCCCAAGCTCGTCAACAACTCCATTAATCAGAAAGTCCACATATGAACCGCCTTGTCTAGTATTAACACCATTAATATAACTGGTAGTGCGGAAGCCGTCTGTACTGCTGGTAAAGAAGTATGCTACATTATTACTCTGTGCATGTACAACACTTGCCATCTCATCATCACTATATAGTGAAGCGTATTTGCGAATGTTACTTTCTTTGATGCGTCTAGCATTAAACTTAAAGCGTATTTCTGGGAAGGCAATCTGTAGTGCTGTTAAACGATCTTCAATCAAGTCAACAGTAGCCACTTCATCAATACTATCAATAGCAAGTAGTGATAAGTCTGGGGTAAACACAACTTGTGTACCACTGCCAGTTTTTGTACCAGTTTCAACACTTACACGATTTGCACCATCATTACTGATAACTTTGACACTCTTGCCTTTTTGCCAAGTAAGGCCAGTAAACTTCTTACTCATAAAGTTTGTACAAGCTGACCCAACACCATTGGCACCAATAGTAACACGCTCGTCATCAAAACTAGTACCAGCATTTACTTTGGTCCAAGCCGCTACAGGGCGTAATACTTTTTTGTTTGTATTGGTGTCCAGCACCTCGTCCTGTGGAATACCACGTCCATTGTCTGTAATGGTAATAGTGTTACCTTTGACAGTAACACCAATCTCATTTGCATGTTTAAAGTTTGTACGGATGGCTTCATCAATAGCGTTATCAATAATCTCATCAATCATTTTATTCATGGCTGGAACATATTCAATCTTCTGCCAGTTGCCCAAAACAAAACGTTCAACTTCTTCACGTGCTGTGGAGCCCAGATACATACCTGTTCTCATTCGCACATGATCTCGTGCGCTTAATACTTTAAAATCTTCTTTACTCATGCCTATCCTCAATTACTAATTTATGCTAACTATATAGCAAGAATGGCGGCTTGTCAAGCGACATACCGCCAAAACCTTTATTTTTGTACTGATCTCAGTGCTTGCGCAAATATTTCAGTGTCTGAAACTTTGTCCATAACAGTCAACAACTCCAACATTTCCTGCTTGTATACTTTGGAAAAATTAGGATCATTGGCGGATATGTCAGCACTGTTGTCTATAATATCTGCACACTTTACAAACTGTGCTTCAGCTGATGCATCTGCGCTGTGCGCTCTGTCCATTGCTTTTCTGAGCTTGCGATTACCATCACTGGGCTGACTGACATCTGTGAGTCCATCGACAATTTCACCAATATCATTCCCAAACTCCATGCGAACATCAAGTATATCAACATCTGTATCCTCCACAACATCGTGTAAAAAAGCGGCGGCGATTTGATTATCACTTCCACCAAATTGCTCAACAATTTTGGCAACACGAATTGGATGTACAATATAATCCTCACCAGTATACTTGCGCTTTTGTTCAACAAGAGCGTGAGCCTGTGTAGCAAATATTTCTGCTTTTACAATCATATCTTCCATGGTGTGCCTCCTTTGTTAACTTATATATACATGATACAGTAAGACGTCTTAGATGTCAAGTAAAATATCTTACTTTTATAAAATAATTATATCAGGTGTTTATCTAGTGTGGTCTAGCTGTAAATATTATCGTTGGGACCTGTAATTTTAACACCCAACATAAAAGGAGGGTATTTCAATGGAAATCCTTAATAAAGTAAAAGGTTGGGCATCTGCACTAGCGGAAGTTGGTGTAAGTATTGCCGCCTTAGCGATTATACTAGAAGTTCTTGGACTAGGCAATATGCCATTCATGCCATCAGACATGAGTGTTGTTGCAAACGTAACAGCAATGTTAGGTTCTCTAGGCTCTGAAGGAGTAATGGGACTAATCGCAGTATGGGTACTTTGGGCCATTTGGCAAAATAAGTAACATACGTTTTACTAACTAAGGTTGAGAACCCATACTAACGGAAGTCAACCTTCTTTACCTTCTTTAAAATTTGGAGCGGACGAGGGGAATCGAACCCCTATCTTCAGATTGGAAATCTGTAATAATACCATTATACTACATCCGCATTTGGTACTCCCCACAGGACTCGAACCTGTAACCAAAACGTTATGAGCGTTCTGCTCTAACCATTGAGCTAGAGGAGTATTATTTGGCAAAGGTGAGGAGAATCGAACTCCTGCTTCTGGTTTTGGAGACCAGCGTGATACCATTTCACTACACCCTTATTTTTTTAAAACTACACTATCTTTGACCCTTTCGAGGTCTCTGTCTCTGCAAAGACACCTTATTGCAGTAAGGTTTAGTGTAGTCATAAAAAAAGCCCCCAACATTATTAGTGCCGGGGGCTTGTCTAAAATAACTTTTTAAAAAGTCACATCAAGACATACCCCGACTTCGCGGTGGGCACCAACCTAATATATATTGTTGTATCGATCTTGACATGTTAAAATTCCTATTGTTCATTTACTTCTACACCACCTTTTTTGCCACAGTGTGGACAGGTAAAGCTAAACCTTTCGATTCGGAGGCGATCCTCCATTGTTGCATAAGTGAACCAATTGTTACACTTTATGCATGTTAAATGCCAAATAATTTCTTTGACTGCTTTAAACATCGTACCTTTATTTATTATGGCAGACAGGGTGGGATTCGAACCCACGGAACGCTTGCACGTTCTCCGGATTAGTAATCCGGCGCTTTCGGCCACTCAGCCACCTGTCCTAACTATATCTTACTATAACTTATTGTACACACAATGTCAATAGTTAATTTACACAAATCCTAAAAAACTTGCACACACAGAGCCTGCAATAACACCAACTAACCCCCAGGCTAATACGCCCAGTTCACCTTCAGTTTTAGATGTATCTACAACTTTGGTTCCGATAAATCCACCAATCACTGCACCTACAATTACTGATACCAAAAACATTATGTATTCCTTTGTTTGTTGATACCAATATAACTTATCAGAGATATAATGTCAACAACTTTTTTACAGTTTTTCAAAAAAATAGGAAGGATGTTGCCACCCTTCCTGATCTTGTTAACTTTTGAAACTATAATAAGTTATTAGAAGCTAAATGTTGCTGTGACTGCAGGAGCAAAATCTTCTGCATTCATGTCGTAATTGACTGATGGCTCTAATTCGATACCATTAAAGTCATATGCATAGCTTGCACCTAGGTTCTGTGTCATATCGTCTTGGTCACCGTTGATGTATGCTGTGAAACCAAATACTGTACCATCTGCTTCAAATGCAAACTTTTCAGTTGCTTGTGAGTATGTTAATACGCCACCAATTGCATCTACATCTGCACGTGCGCCCAGTGTATATTTGTTTGTGTCTAAATCATAATCAATGGCACCTTTGACTGATGCTGGACCTGCGCCAAATGTAAGTGCAGCAGCCACTGCTTCGATGTCGCTTACGTCATTTGTAAAGTCACCAAATTCTACAGCCACGGCAGCGTTGCCCATGTTTAATTGAATTGATTCATCCATTTTTGGATTATGTATTGTGTGTTCGCCTTCTGCAGCTACCCAAACGTCACCCTGTTTACCAATTGATACAGTACCGTCATTAAGTTCTGTTCCCAACTGCCATTCGTCCAGTTGTGCTGTTGCGCCATCAATTGATTCAACATTGAATGATGCAAATGCTGTTCCACCCATAGCGATACTTGCGCCTAGAGTTTGTGTTGCTGCCCAGTCGCCCGCGGCATTTTCTTTAAATTTTAACTCGACTGAACCGCCAAGTACTGGTCCTGCAACCGGTGCTACAGTTGCGTCTTCAGCAAATGCACTAGTTACTACCATTGTTGCTGCAAATGCAGCCATTGCTAGATTTTTCATTATAGTTTCCTTCTTATAATAATGTAATTGTTATATACACAAAGAAATAGGCGATGATCATCATCGCCTTTCTTACAGTACTAATTATCAATTTGATCATTAGATTGTACAGAATTCTGTTGTAAAATATGATATTAATTTGTAAATCGTTACTTTATTGCAACAGTTCCCTCATGTATGGTAAGTTGTAACTAATTCTGTTGCCAGGCTAGTTACCAACCCCTACTTACCTAAATTAGGCAGCTAAAGCCATTTCTGGCGCATAATTATCGTTTGCAATTATGAATTGTGACCAATAACGCAGTCATCCGGTTAACTCCACTTCACTACAACACCTGTCGATCCTAGTTCAGCCCCGTCAAATGTACATTAGGGTTACTGTCAAATGTACATTTGGTGGAGCTGCCGGGTACTGCCCCCGGGTCCAGTATGCGTTCACGTTGCTTCAACGTTAACAGTATATTTATACACTATATAATAGTGGGTGTCAACCTTTTTATAATAAATTATTAATGATACTTAAACAGATTCGCCAGTCATTGAGATACACAATGCCTGTTGGCCAGGATCAAAATATCCGCCGCCTTTTCCTACTTCTTCACTAAGACCATCTCGTGCATAAAAACACTCAGTCATATTATCGTGAACACTCACAGTCTCAACATAAGGTACTGTATCATAAAAATATATAAAAACTAAAACCCACATCAGTATTCAACTCCTGCATAAAACGGAATATTTCGATCTTTGATAAGATCACTGCCTCCCAATTCCGGTAAATCAATGATAGTAGCAACTGCAACTGTGGTGGCTCGCAGTTGTTTTACCATATCCAAAACAGCACACACAGTGCCGCCTGTTGCTATTAAGTCATCAATAACTATACATTTGTCTCCTGGCTGTATACTGTCACTTTGTAACTCCAGTGTATTTTTGCCATATTCCAATTCATATGACGCACTTTTAATACTACCGGGCAATTTACCAGGCTTACGAGCAAGCACCAGTGGTCCTCTTGTACGGTGACAGAACACACTGGCAAAAATAAATCCACGGGCATCAATGCCTATAATCTTATCTACAGGACAATACTTTAACAGATTGCTGTACATAAAATTATTTGCCAGTGCAAATCCTTCCTGACTTGCACACAAACTTGCTGTACATTTGAAGTCAACTCCGTTTACTGGAAAGTCTGGATAACTTTTGATATACTGTCGCATATTATATTATGTATTATTACTAAAATGAGTGTTTAGCATTTCAATACGATCAGTTGCAGCCGCCATTTTGTCAAGTTCTTCCTGAATAGCTTCTACAATGTCGCTGTGTTCACCAATACCCACACTCTGATGCATGTACACCATAATGTTTGTTTTAGCACGTTCTAGCTCACCTTCAGCATGCATACGTGCGGCTTTTACTAATTGTTCTTTCATGTTTTCTCTTTCTTTTTTCTGGCTGGAACGATAGGACTCGAACCTATACTCTACGCTACCAAAAAGCGGTGCATTACCATTATGCTACGTTCCATCATTTGGTGCCCTCACACGGACTCGAACCGCGGACCTATTGATTACAAATCAATTGCTCTACCAGCTGAGCTATGAGGGCTTTAACTACGTGGTTATTTATACATTTAACCACGTAGTATTTGGTACCTGCACCCGGACTCGAACCGGGACGCCATATGGCCACAGATTTTAAGTCTGTTATGTCTACCATTCCATCATGCAGGCAGTAATTAATTGGGGTGTAAGTGACCACGGTTCTACGCTTTTTTTGCTCCACGCTACTCACTAACGGCATACACTTGCCGGCATACTTGCATCGACCCTTTTGTTGTGACTGCGACATCACTTCTCATCATATAGGACTTGGTAACCTATACTAGCTGGTGCTACCCAACACGTCCTTTATTGTCTAACATACTACACTGTTTCTGCAGCAGTGTCAACAATTTTTTCATGAATTCCTGTACGAACTTCAAATCCATCACGAATATATTGATTGCGTAAATCTATTACTTGTGGGCCGCTCAACATCTCCCAAATCAGGAGTTCGCCATCCGGCATTGCAATTTCCAGCCAATAATCTTTTACCATTGTTTATGATTCCCTGATGCTTGGTTATCTTCATAACCTTGTTTATATTCTGCAATTTCTGACGGTGTCATATCTTCACGTGATATTTCGTCAGACTGATAAGTGGCGCCCACAAAGTAATGTGGACAAAAGCCGCGGTGATAATAATTATCAGCCGCTCCCCGGTCATATGGACCGCCATGTCGTTGTTTTTCGTCTTCCAACATATACCTCCTTAGTCTAAACGTGATCCAGCATATGCTTTAAAGCCATATGATTCAAAAACTTTAGCAGCAGCTTGTGCGCCAGCTTCTTTAACATCTACATTCTGAACTGACAATCCGCCTGGATTGTAAATTTGAAATGCTTTTGTGTAATCTTGTTGAATACCAGCCTGCTTCATCGCACGGCCCAGTTTAGTGTTACCTTTGACACCATAGATGTTCATCCAAGCAAAACCACAAGGGTAATTATCTTTACCACCCAAATTGGTGTCTAAATATTCCTGTGATGCAGCAGTTGCCGCACTGGTTGCTTTTGCAATGATATCTTTGATTTCGTTCGTGGTATACATATTAAAACTCCTGCTTTATTAACTTATACCATGATTATACGGTAAAACGTCTTGGTTGTCAACCTTTTTATTCAGATTAAAACCCTTGAATAACAAGGGTTTGTAAATCTTTTTAATTTTTTTTCTTGAACATATCCCAGAACATCCAAAATAATGCACTAACTTGTATTAGTATTGCGCCGATTCCTACTCCAACGAAAAAACAAAAGCCTACTTTGATTAACATTTCCATTATTCATCCTCCTCATCATTTGCGTTTACTTGTATGGTTAACCAAAGTGGACCACATAGTGCAACAAGCGTACCAAGTATTAAATTGCCAACGGCCATAAAAGTGATGCCTAAGACTACACAGATAATAGCGTAAATAATCATTCCTTGTGACATTTTCTTTCCTTTGTGTTTGTTTAACTTATACTAGTAATATAACGCAAAAAACCCACACATGCAAGTCAGCATAAGTATGGGTTTCACTATAAAAAGCCTATTTAAATAGATTATTTTTTAAAGACGTACACACCTTCGTACTTTTCTCTGCCGGCCAGTTTGTCATTACCCACGCCAGGACGAGTGTTTAACATCATTTTAATCGTACCCGTATGCGTAAAACCAATCTTTTCAGCCATTTTGATCCAATCCTCCACAACAAAATATTCCTTGTTGCCATAACTCTTGTAGTCCGCGATGTTGGTTGCAAAGACGCCGTCTGAGTTGAGTCCACTGTGGATATTTTGCATTGTTGGCGCAACATATCCATCAAACCACTCCGACATCGACGTATACCTGACCATACATTGTGTTTCTTCATCCGAATACTTCTCCAAGTTAAAGTAAGGTGGACTACTAAATGCTAAATCCATATCCTCAGGCTGATATTCCTCACTCACACTTTGTACAACAGTGCCAGGATTCGCCACAAGTGTATTTAAGTAATTTAGCCTCTCAACTGTTTCAGTATTGGGATCAATACATGTGTAATCATAACGCATATTACTGGTGGTAATACCCAACAGTCTACCTCCATAACCAGCACTGTAGTCATAAACACGACCCCAGAGATCAGGACACAGATGCTCTGCAATTGCCCTGGCATTAAGTGGTTTAAAGTTTTGTACATTCTCTCCACTAACCAGCTCTAGCGCACGGCGAACGGCTGTGGGATATACCAAATGATTGCCTTCACGGAACTCAAAGCAGATACGGATAGCACGTTGGAGTTTTTTATCGTTATTAAATCTATCCATTAAACTGTTGGAACCTCTGCCTTTGGGTTCAGCAGTCATCATATTGGTAAAAATAAATCTATTAATGGTTTGGCCCTGGTTATTGCCCAGTCCAATACGTCCGTCCACTACGTTATTACCACTGGTTAAAGCAAATTTACGAATTTCATCACGCAAGCCGGCTTCAGTATAATATGTTATTGGTAATAAACCAACACCACGATACAGATCAAACACCTGTTGAATAGTATCCACAGGATCCTTTTGATATACTTCAGTGGTAAATGTGTCTAGATATGAGTAATGTTCCTCATATCCAGTAAACACATCTGCGGTTATATGGTGTGGTTCAATGCCCCAAAAATTATAAATCTGTTGGAGCATGTAGATCTTCGTAATCCTGTACGATGTTTTGTTTTTCTGTCATCAGTGACTCCAGTGATTGAAGTGCCATACGTTTCTCATCACTAGCACCTTCTGCCATGGCAATCAGTACAGTTTGCATAACGTTGATGTCATTAATTAAGTCGTTCATTGTCATCTCCTTAAGATGTTACCATTTCAAATCGTGCTTCTGACTCAGCTTCTTCACGCATTTCAGCAATTATAACGTTTACAATTTCATCAAATGCTTCGTAAAAAGCCTTTGTTCCATCAAACAAACGGTTACACTCATCAAACGCATCTGCGTCAACAAAACTCCAGTTAATGCTACCATCAGCATTCCAGTTGTCTGAATCGAAAGTTGCTTTGGTAATTGAGTCTTGTAATGTTGCATAATTTGACATATTGTATCTTTCTGTTTAACTAACTTATACTATGAATATACAGTAAAACGTCTTGGTTGTCAACCTTTTTATTAAAGATAAAACCAATAGTTTTCAATGGGTTGTAATTTTTTTAATTAATTCTCACCGCACGTATATTTTCTATACCTATGCCAGTAAACATACTGGCACTGCCGTGTATATTAAAGGCTTTTTCACGAGCCGAATACTCAGTCATTGCATATTCATAACCAAGAAAATTATCATTGAGGAAAATTTTATATGTAAATATCATTGTGAATCACCTTAAAATTCTTCTACTTCGCGACCTTCTGCGAACAACATTAATTCAACAGCCAATGCACGTGCTTGTTCACGAGTTAAATCTATATGGTTAAAAAAGCCATCTGATGTAGTAGGCTCAGTCCAGCCACGTGCTTTTTTCTGTGTAACTTGCAAACACTGCTTACGGTCAACACCGCCCCAGAAGCGAGTCTGAGTTAATTCAGTTACTGAATCTAAATTTGGAACATTGCGTAAATCTGTTGACATAGTAGTACCTCGTTTTGTTTAACTTATACCATTAATATACAGTAAGACGTCTTACTTGTCAAGTGTTTTTAACAATAATTTTCTATTTTTTTCTGTTTTTTTAATCCAAAAATAATGTATTATTTTATATACTGAATATGGTACTGGTATATTATAACAGCGAACTCCTTTAACCACCAGAATCTGCCAGTGCCACTGCGTGTCTACATGTACAAATCCCACAATACCCATTTAGTCCTCTCTAACACCACTGCCGTAGTCTATTACCACTGGAAAGCGTGGCACACCATCGTTGCTTAGTTCAAAGAACCTACATGTAGCCCAAGTTGGTTGTACTTCTGCCATCAATAGTTCTTTAAGTTTAGCCTGTGATCCACGTACTCCGCTACCAAACTGTCTGCCATCCGGCAATTCCAACACAAAACGTTTTGCATATCCAGTCCAAGCACCCTGTCCTTCAATTACCTCTACTACACGAAACTCCTCTGTAGTAAACTCTTTACGCTTGAGCAAACTCTTGCTACGCTTACACTGATATGGAGCGTTTTGTCGCACCATCTGGCCTTCGTAACCAGCTTGTGTATATTCGCCATACAGCCTGTCAATTTCTGCGGTGGTGTCTGCAACATCAGTATCAACCAATACAATCATATTGCCTGTTACGTTGGCGGTTAACCATTTTGAGCGATCCAGGAACAACATATCTGTGTCGTCTTTATTACACATATCATAGATGTGATACTCAACTAGTTCTGCACTCTCTGCAATCTCTTGTGGACGGCACTTTGTTTTGCGTACTAGGCTAACAATCTTTTCAAAGTCTGCTTTAAGTTCGTGATTATAAAGTTCACCATCCAGTACAATGTTTGGATTGGCGTCAATAATGGGCTTTAGGCTTTCCCAGATGTGTGGGCAACTGTTGATGGGTTTGCCACTGCGTGTGTGCATCCCATTTTTATCAACCACACAACGGATGCCATCCAGCTTGGGCTGTGTGTAACCAGATTCAACTGGAGTCTTTGTAAAGTCATGTGCCAACATAGGCTTAAACAATTCATAACTGTCAATGTCTGCCACATCAGCAAAGTATTCTTTGTCAGCTTTTTTAGTCCATTCAGCCTGTGCTTCGAACTCTGCTTGCCCTTTGGCAGTGGTGGCATTTGAACGTCCTACATTCTTTGCTACACTCATGTTCCACACACTTGTAATTTTCTCTCCATCAACCAAACCGCTGATACTACGGATGCCAGCAGTGTCTTGATTGTCGTATCCAACTTCAATAGTCCAAACACGTACTTTGCCTTTGCTATCTCTTTTATAGAGTGGATTTAAACTTATGATATTTTGCATTACAGCACCTCCGTTATGACATATACTATTATAATACAGTAAGACGTTTTGGTTGTCAAGCAGAATAAGTAATTTTATTCAAATTTTTATACGTATATAATAAATACAGCTGGAGAGACGAATGGATATATTTAAACTAATTGCAGAGGTTGGTTTTCCGATAGCAGGAGCAATGGCGGCAGGGTTTTTTGTATTTACAACACTAAAATATATATTAGACAGTGTGAGTGGTAGTATCAAGGGATTAAATAACATAATTAAAGCACTTGACAACCGTGTACAAACAATGAACCATGACGTAGTAAGAATTGATACACTAATGAGTAATGCCCTAGGCATTCGACCAGACATAGAACGTATCGCTCGAGCAGACGGAAAAAATGATGCAAGGAGAGACTAGCATGTACTTAAAAGACTATGATATTATGCAAATCAATAATGGTTTTCGCTTAGTAAACAAAAACGACCCTGACAACAAATTTGATCCAATGGACCAAGGGCTATTTAAACCGGGCGATGTATTTCGTGTGGGCTACAACGGATGGCTTGAGAAAGTTGGTAATGATTTTGACGACATTCAAGCTAGGATTAAAGAATATGATGTGGCTTGATTACACTGTAGAACAAATTGGTGAACACTTTACTGTTAAAGGTGATTGGCCGGGAGAAGTTATGGGATGGACCAAGGACGGTAAGCCGTCTGGTGGCAAAACACGTCCACTTTATCAACCGGGCGATATTTTTATAGTAAACGCCAATGGCATTCTTAAAAAAGTAAATAATGCTCGCAGTGGCGATGTATTAATGGTAACTAGCCAAGGGGACTTGGTTCCTTTTGCTAGAGATCGTGAGGAAGCAACGTTGTGAGCAATTTATCAACCATTATCGGGCAATATGGATTTCCTATAGTTGCCGCTGTGGGCATGGGATATTTTATATACTATGTGTGGAAGTGGGTAACAACCGAAGTTAAACCAGTACTGGGCGAAGCAAACGGTACCTTAATTGGGCTGATTGATCGTATCCGTATGCTTGATAATGACTTGATACGTTTAAATCAAAAATTAACTATAGTATTGCAACTGCGAGAAGAAGAATTGCAAGAACTTAGAGCTAAACATCGTAAACTTAAACGGCAACTGGATGCCGACGACGGAGAAGAACATTGACAACAACATTGATATTATTTTTATTGGTACTGAAGCACCCAATTGCAGACATTTATTTACAAACATATCACAATGATATACGCAAAGACCATTGGTTGGGTAATGGACACAGACATTATCTTGAGCATGCTGTATTAACATTTTTTATAATGTTTTGTTTTAGTAATATATTATTTGCACTAATAATTGCAGCAGTGGAGTATGTATTACACTGGCATATAGACTGGGGCAAAACATCAGTTGCTAAGTTTTTAAAGTACACACGTGAAGATGATAGATTTTGGCGATTACACACCCTGGACCAATTGTTACACTTTATAACATACGGATTCTTGGTTTGTATATACAGTAAATATGCTTTTTAACTTACCGGGGAGTTACCCGGAACACAAATAAATTATAAGTGGCGTATAAGTTTTGACTTATACTCTGGATTTGGCGTCACCCCGTCAAATGTTAATACTGGACTATATATACGCTTTACAGGCGTATACTTTTTACCGCTATATTTAATAAATATCGGCTTCTCTTTATTACTTGGTTGTGGCGATAAAGATTCCATCCCAGTCCTTTGGTAGCGTTTGTGTTTTCTGGAACTCACAGCGTTCTATCCACATATCATAATAACCGCTCATTTTGCCATCAAAGTGATTGTGTAATAACTTACAACTTGCTATTGCATCATCAAACCGCTGTGCCTGATAATGTTCGTACATTTCTTCATGTTTACGTTGTGCAACACGCCATGCAGGTCGTTTCTGGTCCAACACGGTCCAGATACCAACACCAACACTCTTGCCTTTAACTGCTAAATCATCTATTTTTAAGTAAAAGAAGTCTGATTTGGTTTGTTGATATGTGGCATCTCCCACTAATAAGACGCATCCATATTCTTTACACTTACTTTCGATACGTGCGGCAGTAGATACTGAGTCTCCGAGGACGTCATAACTGTGTCTTGCTGTACTGCCCATTTCGCCCAAATAACCAAGACCAGTATTAATACCAGCCCCCATCCCAACGGGTGGCCTGCCTTCTGAAGTAATTTTTTCATTAAATATCTCCACTGCTTTAAGCATATCTAATCCACACTGCACCGCTGTTTTTGGGTGTTGTGGGTCGTTTATCGGAGCATTGTGTACATGCATACTTGCATCTCCGATATATTTAATAACCATACCATCACTATCAAGTATAGGTTGTGTAATAGCATCCATATAACTATTCATTATTTTTGTCAAGCCTTTTACATCATCACCAAAACTTTCGCCCAGTGGTGTAAAGCCTCGCAAGTCACTAAACACAATACTTACTTCTTTCTTCATGCCGTCTTTGATTAAACTGGGATCTTCCTGAAGTAAACGCACCACTGTGGGACTTGCATAGCCAGCAAACTGTCGTTTAATTTCCATTTTTTCCAGATATTCACGAATAAATTTATTAAACACTGCATGTAAGTAAACCAGTGTCACAGTTATAAGCGGCCAAGTCCAGTCATACAACCACATGTTTGTTTGATAATAGTAAAAGGCTGAGTAAACACCACCGCCCACACTAACCAGCATCAGAGGCAATCCTAGCCAGTATACAGCACGATATGCCACTAGTATACTCAGCAGTCCTGCCAGTACAATAATGGCTAATTCAGTTAATACTGCGGTGTCAGGGCGATATATTGTATCACCATTAACCACAGTTTCCAATAATTGTGCTTGTACATTGTGTGCAAATTGTAACCCTACTGGTGTTGTTAGTGGTACTCCGATACCTTCGGCAGTAATGCCTACCACTACAATATTGCCAGCCAAGTCTGGAAAGTCTTGTGTTGCGCTGAGTTCACGAAAGTCGTATACATTGTTTACATACACACGGCTGTAGGGATCAGTATATATTGTATCGTATGCTGGTATACGCACTGCAACAACACCGCCAGCACTTACCTTTGCTTGATAGCTGACATCATCCACTGCAACACGAATTGTTTCCAGTGCTAAACTTGGATATACTGTATCGTTAATGCTCACAATCATTGGGATACGTCTGGTCACACCGTCTATTTCATATGTACCAGCAATCATACCAACGCCGGATGCATTTTGACTGAGTATATTAATGGGTGCTAACAGTCCAGGATATTGTGGTATCCATGGAACTGGATCTCCTCCAATCATTGCAATACCACGTGTTACACCCGAACTGTCGTTTGTTCTAGCACTGGCTGTCTGGCTGATAACAACACCGTATTGCAGTGCCTGTGCCAGTGCCAAGTCCTCACCAGCTCTGTCTGGCTCACTGAACAGTATTGGCATAACGATGATACCTGCATTAGCATCACGCAAACGATAAATTAAATCTGCAATTTGGTCTCTGGGCCAGGGCCACTGTCCTAGTTCTGCAATGCTCGCTTCGTCAATATTAACCACTGTGACTGTTTCACTTGGTTTACGCTCACTGTATACTTGATAGCCGTCAAATGCTTTTAATCTCAATAACTCCACTGGATAAGGATCTAAAAATCGTATACCAGTTAATATAGTTAGTGTTATAGCGGCCAGTAGCCAGTGTGTTGCATACTTCATCTGATTGCTCTCCTGATACCCAGTGCAGCACTGGATCTATAGTTACGTATGGAGACTTTTTTATTCTGATTACCTCCAAGTATTCGATAATAATGTACACCGTCTTCGTATACACTGTCCATGTAAAATCCAACATGTCCGTGAAATGTATTGTTGCCACGTGGGAAGATAACTAGGTCTCCGTATTGTGGTCCATTATTAACCGGCATGCCCCAGTGTAAAAAGCTTCTGGCAGTTAATGGATACGGATGAGGTTCACTGTCGCTACAGTAACGACACTCAGTGGCACCAGGTGTATTTAAACTTGGTATACCAGCTTCTTCCAGTACTGCATTAACAAATGCGGCACACCAGGCAACTGCTAGTGCATCCACATTTAAAAACTCGCTTAGTTCAGTTGCATGTGTAGCTTCACTGTAATCAATATAACTAATTGCAGTGTTCATATAATCGTAATAATTTTGTTGTTGATCTGCGGCTCCAAAGGCCATGCAGCCCGCCATCATTGATGATATCGGTAACGTCATATAAAGTTTCATAAAATTCGGTAACTCCGTTCTGTAGTCTATTTATTGACATCAAATCATCCCTTTTGCTTTTGCTATAAAATAAAATAAACTTACCACCATACAAACCATTGCCCCCAGTAATAAAGTAATAGCAGTACCATTAATAATTGCTTGCTTGCGCTCTGCGGCATCATATATTTGTTTCTGTCGTTGCGCTCGGATCTTACGTTGCATTTCTTTTAGTTCGTCCCAAGTGCCAAAACCAAAACGTATGTTTAGCATTTGCTGAAGTTCTTTTTCCATTTCCATAATTTTCTTTTCGTGGATAAGGAGATTGAGTGCTTCTTCTTCTACTGAGCCTGCGGCTAGTAGTTTTCTAAATATTGGTGGATTTTTTTGCATCTGCTGACCTTTGCGGAAATCAGATACACTGGTGTACCACTTGCCCATTTGGCCCATACAGTTTTCAAAATCTTGTCCTGCATGTACAAA
>Ga0233444_10001569_pt1 | contig 25662 bp, 19 predicted proteins | sample SI_124_October20_6_FD_182792 | JGI IMG/M metagenome (GOLD analysis project Ga0233444, IMG submission 182792) | Seawater microbial communities from Saanich Inlet, British Columbia, Canada - SI_124_October2016_10_MG | ecosystem: Environmental > Aquatic > Marine > Inlet | place: Canada: British... | reverse complement strand
CTCTAACCCTTGACCCAACCTGTAGGCCACACACACACACACACACACACACACACACTCCAAGCTGGCGAGGGTTTCATTGTCCGGCAACGCGGTTCCAGCTTAGCGGTTGCGCACTCCCTTGCTCGCAGGTCAACCCAAAGAAGCCTAATTGTGCTCATCCAATACCCGAGGACGGACTGAACCTCATCAATATAAACGAAGACTGTGGCGTCGCCATTACACCCGGAGAGTTTGTCGATGGCTTTCCCTTTGAACCGCGCTGCCTGGTGATCGTGCTGGCAGCCGAGAGCGAGCGGGTGACCTTTGACGAGATGGTGGCAGCCGGTCGCAAGATGTCGGATCCATTTGTAAGTTTCACACACACACTCAAACCTACACCTTACCCATAGACCAGGTCGCACGCGCTCTGTGGTACCAACGATCATGCCGTGCAAACTGGCTGCGAAGTTTTGCCGCTTCTTCTGGAGACGCCGCAGCCAGCTTGGTCTTACGTTTGCGCTCCAACCCCCTGGCAGGAGATACAGATCAACTATACAGTGGCCACCGGCAGCGCCCCCGACGTCAAAGTGGTGGGCACCAACTGTGGCAACTCGCGCGTGCTCCTCGAAAACTACAAGCGTGACCGGGTGGACCAAGACGTGCGCCAAGAGTTGGAAGAAACCCGCGCGGCGATCACGCGACAGCAACAACTCGTTCAATTTTGGGATCATGTGGGAAAGAGCCGTGCCATTGTCAGCATCGATCCCGATACATCACTGGTTACCTCCGTGCTGCCACCCTCGCCGAGTCCACCACCACCGCCGCCGCCCGTGGCGCACAATGCGCCGCCTGCACCACCAGAGCAGGTTTCCAATGCCGTAGAGGCACAGCGCGTTGCCGACGACCTGGTGGCACTCGAGGTGCGCCGCGACTCACTGGTGGCCAGTCTCGACAATTGCTATGTTCCAGATCGTCCTTCCAATGTGGTTTGTGGACTAAGTAAGAATGAGGCACCCGATCCGTGGATGGCTCTGCACGGCGTCAAGTGCCGCGGCTACGACACGCGCTCGGCACGCGAAGAAGACTTTTGCGGGTATTGGAATTCGGACGCGAATCCCATGGCTGCCGACCGTAAGCTGCGCGATCAACTTCTTCGCGAAGGAAGCGGTCCTTACTGTATTGCAGAAAGCGGCGGCAAAGCCGAATGTTCGTCCAATGCCACACGCACGCAACGATCAGGCATGTACGATCTAAAATACATGGTGCGTGACGATCGGCGTTACTGTGAGATGCAATTTGCGCGCGAGCGTCTCGCACCCGAGTCGGGTGCCGACATTGAAACGTGTCGCACCAACTTGACGGCGCGCATCGAACGGTGCGAGCTTACATGCGACAGCTGCGGGGCCGAGTGCACGAGCAAGGCCGCACGAAATCTCGTAAGTTCGTGGCGCTGCTCCGCTGGGTTGCCAGTCATGGGCACCTACTTGGCCATGAGCGTCTCCGACCAGGGCCAGGACATCAAGAACCGGTGGGGTTCCATTCGTCAGCGCGGACTCATCGGCACGCCCGACGAGTCGTGGGTCGAGCAGTACCGCACGCTCGTGCAAAACAGCGTCGACCGGCCTCGCATTGCGCGCAACAGCGTCTCTTGCCGCAAGAGTCACGTGGAATCGACCACAGGAGGCTTTCAATCGGCCCTCAATGGTGATGGGGCTTACATCCAGCGCACAGGATTTATGGTGGGATGCAACACAGATCTCGACTGCTACAGCCGCTGCGGAGGTTTGAAACACTATTAGTATCGAACAACACACTCACACTGGCCACACACACGCGTGCGATACCGCATACCTTCCCACCTTACTGATCACTCTTACACACGCCGCAATCCACTGAAATGTGTTAGCGCGTGCCCGTGGCAGAGCATCCCATTAGTGGGAACGCCTATGTGTGCACGCACAATCCCGAGTTTTACAGCTATGCTGGCGAGGGCCGCAACGCCTACGAGAATCTGGTCAAGGAGGAGGCGGCTCAAAAAGCCGCTGGCAAGCCGCACCGTCGAGTCTGGCGCTCGAGTAATCAAGATCCTCACTTTTACTTTGTCGACGAACCTGGAGACGATACCATGGATTCCAAGAATACTTCCATGGGCGTGTGCACCGATGTGCACATGGACTATGCCAACACAGGGTGCCTAGACCCGGTGGGTGCCTCGGTCAGCATGACCATTGTGGGCGCCGCAATACGCTTTAATCCCAAGTTGAAGTCAATGTTCTGTGGCATCCTCATCGAGCACGGCGACTCAGACTTTTTCACCGATGTGGGCATCTCGGAGCGATCGCTCTTCTACCCGCGCACGCTCGTGCACGCGGCGCAGGTCAACGGCGTCGAGCGGCCAGCCGTCACGTGCTGGAATCCCTTGGACTGCGAGCGCAAGTGCGATTTTTATCGCACACACTCGCGCGACGGCGGGCTCACCGAGCCGGCTGCGTGCACGCTGTGCAACCCATTGGTTCCGAGCAACTTCTTTAACTGGGTGCTCGAAGTGCGCGACGCGGTCCTGGACGATCTCGTCACGGTATTGCGACTTGCTGCCATCTGCCTCAGCCCATCGGCGTGCATGTGTCAAGTCTTCATGATGGTCAAACCTTCCTGGGTGGACACATTGGACGCGAATGTTGGCAACGAACATTGCCAGATGGGACTGTTCCAACTCATGGAAAAACAGCTTCTCCCCTTCATGATAGAAACGGGCGAAGGCATGATCAACAAATATGTCATGACTTTTATACGCAGCATCGCCGGAAAGCTGGGCATCAAGGTGAACGACATCTGCATTCCGTATGCGGGAAAGGAATGTCCATCTGATCCAAAGGTCCTCGAGGCCCTGTTTGGATGCTCGACCACAGACCCCCGGGCACACAAGCGTTGCTTTTACGAACGTCAGCGCGCGATTTGTATGGCCAAAGACGATTCCCTGGCCCGCTACGAAAAACTCTTTCATTCGCCTACGGCGAGCGAACTTGAGGATCAGTTCAGGGAGATTGTGGGCGACACTTACGAAAGCATCCCGCCCGCCATGCTGCAGGCATTCAAAGATGCCGGCACCGCGGGTGCATCGACTACGGGGTTCAACAGGGCAGCAGCAACCATGTGTAGTGACAACTCGATCCAGGACTCAATGTATCTCGAAGAGATCATTCTATCGTGCGTGTTCAACAACATTGAGCAATTTTGCCCTGGCGCCAAGGACGACGACGAGCTTGAAACCTACTTGAGAACGGCAGATTGGAAACTTCCCGACGTGCGCTGGATCTACACCGCCTCGCCACCTCCGCCTCCGCCCAGCGGCTTTGGAGACTTTCACGACCTTGTGGCAGCCGACCCAGACGGAATGGAGGAGCTGCGCGAAAAGCTCCTCGAATTCTGGCCTTCGCTCACCTACGTGGCCTCACAGACCTACGGGTCTAACGTTGGACGCGAAGACAGTCCCGAGGGAGTTGGGTACGGACCCGTTTACCACGTCTCGCGCTACACCATGTCCACCGCCTTCCTATCTACGGCATACTTCAGGGACCAAGACTCGCTCTCGGCGCGCATGGTGCAGGCGCGGTTTACGGGCATGTTTCGCTTCTCGTGCAAAGCGTTCAAGGACTTCATGTCCATTCCGGATCGCGCCGCCGCTGGCACGCAGGCCGCCGAGGGCTCGCAGCGTCCCGAGGACTACGCGGCCGACTGGGACCGCAATTGGTTGGTCATGGCCGCGGCACTGTACAGCGAGTCTCTTTTCAAAGAGACGGGGCTTTCTATCCGTGCCAACGTTTTCGACTTCTGGCACGAAAACTGTGTGGCACCAAACCTCGAGCGCAGCGCACTTCCAACAGCTACTTGGTCACGCGACCGGGAGGTCTATGGCGTCAAGGACGCGCTTCAGAACGAGGTTTTCTTGACCGACTACGGGCCGCTGCGCGCCTACGGTTCATTACGCCAACTGCGCGACACGGTCAACTCTGGTCTGACAAAAGAGGCATTTCCCGAAGATTACACCAACCACCACGCGGAGTTGTGCACCAGCCCCGCACACTGTAACCATTTCAGAAACGATCTCGACGCCAAGCCACAACGTAGCGCGCTGGCGCTCTTCCGCGACCGTATCTGTAATCCCACGTACAAGTATGGCATCGAGGACGCCATTGGCGATCCGCCCTTTGTCACCGCGCGCGACAAGATTACCGACGCGTCAAATCGCAAAAGGAAGGGTTACGACATGTACGTTCCAAATCCAGACCTCGGACCCGTGGACATCAAGACGCGCTACCACAAAGGATGCGGCCTGGGCGTTGACGCCAATGGCTGCGACAAAATTCGAAGTCCGAATTACGAGGAGTCGTCCCTCTGGCAATGGGTCTACGTGACCAGTTCGGACGATACAAGTGTCAACCCCGGCTGGCACCGGCTGCTGAACCTGCCAATCTTCCCCGACCGCGCGTGCGACGCCAACTCGAAGCAGGTCTGCAACAGCCACGCCAATGACATAAATCAAAACGAAAACTACGACCTGGATGCGGCAGTGGCCGCCGAGTTCAAAAAGGAGATGCAAAAGGCCAACGATGGCAACCTTGGTATGGCGCTCCTTGGTCTCGGCGCGTTTGCATTGTCCATGAGATTTGGCGGAGGTCTAACCAAGCGGTTCGGTAGAATCGGCAGCCTCCCCGCAAAGGTGGCTTTATCCAGTGCAAATTCGATGATTACAAGCTCATCTGGAAACACGCTCATAGACGCGCTACAAGGTTCCTCCGTCATTGATGGCTCGGGTTTGGATACCAACCAGTATTTTGCCGCGGCGCGCGTGCGACGCAATCTGGCCGATGCACCCGGACAGCGCCGGCTCACCTATATTGGCGATGACGGCGTTTTCAACCTTGACGAGATGCTTGAGATGGGCGGTCCCAAAGACGTGATTGGAGGAAACGATGGGGGTCTGGTCTGGGGCCTCACGCGTACTGAGGCGGCCATCAAGCTGCAGCTCATCCGGCAGCGCCTGCGCCCCGGCTTTTACACGACGATGATACACGGCAACCAGGCCGAGACGGCACCCACGGCCTTCCATACGGGCAAGCAGGCACTGCTGTCAAAGCGGTGCTCGACGTTTTTGCGCAGCAAGCTCGACTCAAATAACGAAGTCATGGCCTACCTGCGCAGCTGCGAGGCCACTGCGAGCCCTTACAAACCGTACGAGTCCTACACACAGTACACATGCTCGGCATCACCGCTGGAGCTCGACGATCTCAAATCAATTGGATTGTCCAACGAGTACCTCGACCGCCTGAACCCACCCGCCAGTCCGCCGCCACCGCCGCCCTCGCCCCAACCGCCTCCTCCACCCAAGCCACCTAGCCCGCCGCCTCCGCCCTCGCCGCCCGTGACCCTCTCGACCGGCGAGGGCAAGTCGCTAGCGTTTAGCATGGAGCGCCAGTTTTGCGAGTCGGTCTACCTGCAGTCGGCCGAGGCGCGGTGCACGCTGCTCGCGACGCAAATGTTTCAGCGCTTTGTGCTGGGAGACGGCTTCTCGCCGCCGAGCCCGGCACCGCTTCTGCCCTACAACCTCCAGCCGCCGCCGCCGCCACCTCCCAGCCCGCCTCGTCCGTCCTTGCCAAAGAACGAGTCGGACCACATTGTCTACTACGAGCCCGAGCGCGTCAAGCTCTCGACCTACTTCATCGGCGGATACGAGAGAGACCCGGCGACGGCTTCTGAGGCTGTCGGCAAGGACATGCCGCTCACCAACCTCAAGAATGCCACGCGCGACGCCTTCTTTAATGCAATCACCGCCGCAAACCTGCCGCCAGAGCAATGGGCCGACTGCTCGGAGCGCATGCGAACCAACGGCGCCGTGCTGCCCTGCCGCACGGGCGACGCGCCCGAGCGCTGCATCGACGGCGCCGACCGCCACTGCGGCACCGAGCAGGAGAACACCGAGGCGCCGTGGCTCGAGATTGACATGCGCGACGCCTTTGAGCAGCTGACCGAGGACGCCAACCAGCCGCTGCGCGACTACTACTTCTGGGGCATCGAACTCCAACTGCCCGACGACGAGGAGTCCGGCAAGCTCTTTTGGGAGAGCGCGCAGACGAGCGACGACGTGTCGTGGGCCTACACGGTCACCGTCTACGACGAGACGCACAACCCGCTGTCGACGCAGTGCAAGCCGTTTTACGAGCAGGTCGTCGACCACTGGACCGCGGGTCTGGATCGCTTCCAGTACGTCTGCCTCGGCGCCAGCGCCGAGCTCGCCACGTATGCGCTCATGCGCAGCGTGCGCTACGTGCGGATCACGCTGCGGGGTGCCTACCGCATGCTCTGGATCGATCGGCTCAAAGTCGTGTGGCGCACGCTGCGCGAGCTGCCGCCGTCGCCGCCGCCTTTGCCCTCAACGCCGCCGCCGCCGCCACTTCCGATGGCGCCGCCCGACGCGCCGTCGCCGCCCGCGGCGCACACGTGCACCAAGTACGAACAGCTGCGCCTCGACGCGTCACTGCTCACCGACGGCCTGCTGCTCGTCTACCAGGAGCCGTGCGGGCTCACCTTTGAGCAGTGTTGCGCGCTCGCGTACGAGCACGACCGCACGCACGTCTTCCAGCTGTCGGCTGGCGGCTGCTGCACGCTGCTCGACGTGCCGAATGCGGCCGACCGCGTGGCCATGCGGCCCGGGGGCACCAAGGTGCCCTCGCTGCCGTTTGAGTTTGGCGCCGCCGCCACGGGCGTGCGCGACGAGGACTTGAATTAGAATCGGGCGGTGCTCTTTTGAATAGAATCGGTGAGTCACCACACAAACACGACTCTCGGTGAGTGAGCACGGCGCCAGGGGCGCGGAAGCCCGAGACTCGCGCTCTAGCTAACACCCCCGTGTGACCAACCTAGCATGGTGTAATAGTGCTCGTGTTTCTAAGAGTTGCACAAAGTCTTTGAAAGTGGGACAAAACCTTTGAACTTTTTCTAACTCGAAGTGCCCGGGTTTTTGGGCCAGGGCAAAAGCAAAGGGAACGTCTCACTTTTAGAATTTTTCTGAAGGGGTGTTAGAAGCCGGAACGTAAAGTTAGAAAAAAAATCTAGAAGTTGGTTGGTTCTTCTACCACCCCTTCAGAAAAATTCTAAAAGTGAGACGTTCCCTTTGCTTTTGCCCTGGCCCAAAAACCCGGGCACTTCGAGTTAGAAAAAGTTCAAAGGGTTTGCCTCACTTTTAGAAAAAGACTAGAAGTGTGCTCGGGTTTTGCGTCGGGCGGAGGCACCCACAATGCCAAGGTTAGGGTGGGTTGGGTGGGTAAGTGCTCGGGTTTCTAAGAGTGGGGCAAAACCTTTGAACTTTTTCTAACTCGAAGTGCCCGGGTTTTTGGGCCAGGGCAAGAGCAAAGGGAACGTCTCACTTTTAGAATTTTTCTGCAGGGGTGGTAGAAGAACCAACCAACTTCTAGAAACCCGAGCACATTCTTGACACCTGCATCGCGTTCACGACGCGTTCACGATCCGCAACCGACGCAAAACTCAAGCACGCTCGGATAATGCAACCCACTGCGGCTTCCTGGTAAGGGTCGCGCGGTCATGTCGCTCCCGCCGCTCATTCACCTGTCGACGGCCCGGCTAGCCTCGCTCTCTCTGGATGACCCGGCTGATCCCATAGGCGTAGCCGTCAAGCGTGATCGCGCCGGTAATGAGCTCGACGCTCAAGGCTCTGTGAGCATCGATGAGACCATTGATCGGTTTGTCTACGAGTTTGGACAGGCGCTGAAAACCGTCAAGGCCGTGGCAGAGGCTACCGAAAAGACCATCGACGCAGAGCGTATCGAGGCGGCGGTCAAGGCGATTGTCGACGAGCGCAACGCCCTTCGCCAGGAGCACATGGCACTATACGAGTCCAATGATGTACGCGATGTTCTCGAACGGTTTGCAGTTTCTTCTAGTGGCGGGCACAAGGCTGTCCTTGCAAACTATGAGCTTCTTCGCAAGATGGGCCGACAGCACAAGAACAAGGAGATTGTCTTGTCCAAGGAGGAGCGCGAATCGATGGCAAAGAGGTTCAAGGCATTCAAGGCATTTATAGAGTCTGGTCGATATGCGCGGGCCAAGGAAATTGAGGAGCGACTTGAAAATGTCTTGGCGGAGGATAAGATGCCGCTGCACGCCAAGGCGGCCCTCGGCATCCTTTCGGCACAAAAGCCCGATGGGCGGCTCGCTCCTCGGGACATTCAGGACACGTGGATGGTCGCCTGCGAGCTCTTTGACGCGGGGGCTGAGACGAGTGACGTGGTGGAAGCCTCCAACTTTGCAGTTTGGATCCTGAACAATCCCAAGGACTGCGGCGGCCAGGTGCGTGGCTACCGATGGCTGCAAGATCTTCGGTTCCAGCGAACCCTCCTGAACCTTGGGAGAGATGCGTCCAAGGCAAAGCTGTCTCACGAGGACAAGCTACTGTCCCTGCGCTGGAACCTCAACTGCTACGAACTCGTCGATCCGTCCAAGGAGGCACCGCTTGCACACCCCTATGACGTGGACGTGGACGTTCGCACCACCAGCTTTTTGCTGGCGGTGGAAACGGCAGCGCGGCGTACGCGTCGGTGGATGGGCGGCAAATCGCTTGCGACCAAGCCCCTCGCGAACGATCCCGAGGTCGGGCTCTTGGGATGGGACGTGATGCCCAACCTATCTGCTTCACACAACCGCTGGATTTACGAGCGCGTGGAGGCTATTGCAAAGATGGGTGGTGAATCACCAATCGAAGACATGGGTGCCAAATTCGCACGCCGCACTGCCCGTCGCTTGCTCATGGGAAAACACACGCGCAAGCTTGCTCGCATCGGTATTGGACTCGGCGACACGCCCGGAACGGGAGGCACCGACTCTGTGAACGAAAAGATCGAATTTGGCCTTGACGGTGCCAAGCACCCCGACGTGGACAAGATCCTAAAGTTCTTGACAACCTCCGATGCCGAGTCCGTGTACTCGGTGTATGGCACCGATCCACTACGGGTGCTCTACCCCATGGTCATTCGCCTGAGCCCGAGCAACGACAACATCACACTGGAAGACAAGCACCGCTTAATGTCCTTTCGCGACGACTTTACCAAGCACGTGGCACTCGTCACTTGGGGACAGCGCACACGCGTACTCTTCAAGCTCCGTGTCGACGGAAACACCGACTTTCGACTCGTCGACCCTCTTGGTCAAAAGGGGTCCATTCCCAAACTGTTGCGGGAGAAGGAGTTTGGATTCTACCCCGGAACTGGGCAATGGATGAATCGTGCGCCCGAAGACGCCTCAAACGGGCCGTGTGTGCTCTCGGCAATCATGCGTGCCATGGTCATTTCATACGCGGCCTCCCAGCCCAATTCCATCAAGGAGGACGTCTACCGAGCGGCCGAGGCGTCGCCTTCCGAGGGCGTGGCGCCGCTCTGTGCCATAGTGACGGCACTCGCGCACGCCACATTTGCCGACGACAAGTATTTGCGAAGCGAGGTCTTCTCCACCTCGTTGCCAACCATGAAGCAGGTGCACGACGCGATTGAAAACTCCATCACCGAGGACATGCTCTTTGGAGATTCGGAGGAGGAAGAGATTGCCACTGGTCACCACTACATTCTCAACTGTCGGCTGGCACTCTTGTCCTAGATGCAAGCCGTGTTTTGAAGCGTACCCGAGTTTAAACACACGTACACACACACGTACACACACACGTACACACACACGTACACACACACATACACGCGCGGGTTCCAATACACAAGCGCACAATTCTAAAATACTAGCTCATGGCGCAGCCGCCGCATCCCCCTCTGCCGACTTCTTCTTGGGCTTCTTGGTCTCCTCCTTGATCGTCACGTTGATGACCGGCGGCACAAAGCCAGTGGCGTTGCTCACTCGGCTGTTGACAGTGTCTGCGCCCGCCTGCGTGGACCGAACCGACACCCGCGAAAACTTGCTCACCTTTTCGCCGGGAGCCCCAGGCTTCGACTTGGTGAAGCTATCCTTGAGCGCCACCGAGTGTCCAAACAGCGTCTGGCAGTAGGAGATGATCGCATGCTCGTAGAGACCCGCCGCCGAACGGGTCACGCTTGGCTGCATGGGATACTTGGACGTCTCCGCAACGGTGTCGCAGCGCAGCATGCGTGCTTCGCGCTCAATCAGTGCCGATGCGTTGGCGGCCGCACCCGAGGCCATGGCCTTGATGGTGTGCGTCGAGAGTGCCCGATTGTTGCGATACTTTGGGCTCATCCTGCCATTGGACATGCGGTACGGCTTCTTGGTCGCCTTTTTCAAAAAAAGTGGGCAGGACGCTGCCGTGGACCACATCTTCGAAACGGACTGGCGGGTTTGGTAGCTGGCGTTCAGCGTATTGTCCATGGACCTCTTAAGCGCAGGCGAGCCCTTTTTGGCCTTGGGAAACGGCATGGCGACAGGGCACTTTGAGTCTTCGCTGGAGGTGTGTTCGAGTTGCACATTGCCAGCGCCGCAATCGCGGAGTTAGCGCGGAGCGTGGGCTTGCTCCACCAACCACCCCAAAGTGTGTGCCACGTCTGCGATGAGTCGCGCTTGCGCGTGATCCGCGGTTTCGAGTGCGTCTCGCCAGCCTGTGCTGAGCCCGCTCAACACTTCGGGGTCGTCGCGATCTGCACCCGCCACGGCCGCCGCCTGCCACTGAGCGCGTGCAATCGCAAAGCGTCGCGCCGCCTCGGGCATTGGAGGCACGCCTCGCTGCGTGCTTGCGAGTGTGAGTGGCGCCTCCCCCATGGCGGTGGTTGGCAAGGTAACCGTAAATCCGTCACCTTCCCCTATCGAAATCATTGCGCTTGGTGCAATTGCAACAACGACGAGCACGAACAAAAGTAGGAGCATACACGTGCAAACTCGTGTTGGGCCACGGGTATTCGTAGAAGGCAGCCTCGGAAGCGTGTAAACGTCAACGGAAGTGGACATTGTAAGCAGACTGTCCGTGCAACGTTGTCGTGTACCCATGTTCACGCTTAGCTAGCGCAGATTTGGCGCCACGCGCATGCCTCTCTAGTAGTAGCGAGGTGGGCACTGTAGCGGCTATCCCCGACATGGAACGGTTGCGTCTTGACGCGTCAATTCCCTTTTCGGCCGAAAATCTACACGCCTTGCGCGGGTTTGTTCGCAATCCGTTATCGACACGGGTCGTGGTGTCGCCCGAGGAAGACCGGGGCGGTGCCGGCAACGAAACCTTTGCACAAGCGACGACGCTGCTTGACACGCGAAGAAAATCGGATCGTCGATACGACGACGAAGACAGCTCCTGTGTGGAACGGTCATCGCGCATCGGATTTATTGTTATGGGCCTCGTCTTCGTCACATTCGTGGGAGTTGTTATCACCATGATGGGCTTACTGTATACGCGCGTCAACCACGTACTCGATCGCATCGACGGCGAGCAGATGAATGAGCTCGTGGGCCACGCCGTTGCGAGCGTCAAGAATACCGAGACGGCCACGGCCAACCTGGCCAAGGCTTCAGGTGTGGCGCACGCGCTGGCGCTGCAGGTGCAACCGAGCGTGCAGCACGCTTTGAATTCGACAAACGACATGATAGACCAGGCGCGCAGCTTTGCGGTGCACCCGCAGTGGACCATTAGTGGCGGGTGAGCTTTATTATAATTAGGTAGGAACGCGCTATCCCAGTGAGAGGCTGGTCCGTTTGTGAGAGCGAGTTGCGCAAATGGTATCCGTAGACGAGGCAAACCTTTTGCTCTTCTTGAGCGCGGCACATTATCCTCTGTCAAAGTCTAGTGCGTCTTCGCCACCGCCATCGCCACCATCGCCACCAAAAACACAAATTCCGCCTCCACCAATGCCGCGATTCATAAACGAGCACAAAAGTGCTCGTGCAAAACGATGTGGCCAGTGTCGCGAGTGTGTGCGAGGTGATTGTGGCGAGTGTTCAAATTGTCGGGACAAGCGCAAGTTTGGAGGCATGGGTAGACGGAAACAAGCTTGTACGCGTCAGCGATGTTCGCACCCAACACTCTTCCTGGTATCAGTAGCGCGACGCAAATCCTAACTCTTGCGGAGTGTGCAATTCGGGAGCCAGTGCCTTCCACTGCAGTGCCGCATGGAGGATCTGGCGCAAACGGTCATGGATCAGCTGCGCGTCAACGATGGTGCAAGTCCCTTTGTGGCCCTCGCCACGTGGAAAAACTACCGGACCGATCAGTGGTACCACGTGGTGATCGTCCCCGTCACGAACAATGGCACGATGAGCTACAACGTGGAGACGCTACAGTGGACCGTCTACCGGTCCGTGGACCAGCACCAATTCGACCAGGATTGGAAGCCCGAGAAGCTCTGCAACTTTGCCACCGTCGAGCAGGCGGCGCAGTTTCTTATGAGCACTGCCAAGAGCCGCCATCACGACAACAAAAACACTGATCTGCCATACGTGCCATTTTCCATCGGTACCTTGACCCTCGAGCTCATCAACAAGCCGCCCATGGAACTCGAGAACGTGGAAGGCATCACGCACATGATCGAGATTCTGGCGCACATGCGCCCGCCGGTGGAGGTGTAGAGCGCCGGTTTCCGCGCTAGTACTGTGTGTGCTTGCGGAGTGTGAGTGTTTGGTAAAGGTGTGCCTGCGCAAGTCGCCGGTTTACAAGAGAGCATGACCGAACCCGACAGCCCTATGACGGTCGTTTCCGTTTCCCCCGGACCCGGACACGGTCCCCAGTGGCGTGAGAGTGTCGAGACCGATTTGGCAAAGGTGTGCGCGATACTCGCAAAGGCACACGAAGACGAAGCCGAGGCCACCATGGCCGTCTTCCTTGCCGGAATCGAATACGACGCGAGTGTGTCGGCTGCTTCCAATGTGAGCAAGATGCTCAAGGAGGCACACCAGGGTGCGATGAAGAATGCCAATGACAGCGAGCATCACATCAAGGACTTGCTCGAGGGCGACGTTCAGTTGGGACCCATCTATACCAAAACGATGCAGGACTACGCGACGAAACTCAAGGAGCGTTCTGCGACGCTTTACACGTGCTACACGCGCACGCTCGCCACACGCCACCTGGTATCCATGCGTGCGCGAAAGTTGTCGGCGTGCAAGAAGCACCTGGTCACCATGGTTGAAGATCGCAGCACTGCCGAGTCCGAGGTGGAGCGCGTCTCTGGAATCTATGCCGCTGGCCTCAAGCACTCGGACGATCTCCTCGAGGAGCAGTTGGCCTTTGTGCGCGACAGTGGCGTCGGCAAGAATATCAAGCACACGAACACCGAGCTGGGATTTTTAAAGGACTTTGAAGAGCACTGCAAGCTCTTTTCGGTGCGCAACAACGAGTGCGTTTCGTTGCCGGCTACTTCGTCCGACCCAGTCGAGCTAAACTGACTCGGCATGGTCGACCAGAGGCCATGCCAAAGCGCATCGGGTTATAAATGTGCTCGGGTATTTCGTCGGGCGGTAGCGTTCACTGCGCAGGGAACGCACTGCACGTATGGCTCAAAAGAGCTCGTGTTTCTAAAGGTTGGTTGGTTCTTCTAGCACCCCTCTTGAAAAATTCTAAAGGTGGGACGTTCTCTTTACTTTTTCCGCGAGTCAAAAACCCGGGCACTTCGAGTTAGAAAAAGTCTAAAGCTTTTGCCCCACTTTTAAAGACTTTGTCCCACTCTTAGAAACCCGAGCACTTTTTCATCTTAAAAGTCTTGCGGGGTGTGCGTCCCTTTGCGGCGCATGTGTGGCCACCTCTATGCCAACCCCTACCAAGGAGGAGCTCTTAAGCACCTACTATGCCAAGCACTATCCTGCACGAGCCATCGAGCGCTTGTTGACATTCAATGGCGACCCTCTGATCCAGCGCGAGATCACGCTCGACGGGAACTATTACAAGCGCTACAATACGGCCAAGGACGACGCCGACTTTCGTCGGCTCATGAACACCATGCCCGGTCTCAAGGCGGTGCACGCCGGTCCCGTCTGGTACAAGCAAGTGCGAAAACCCAAGCCGGTCGACCAATCGACGGGCGAGGTGCCCGACCCAGACCCACCACGTCCGTATCGAAACGAGCTCCGCTTCGACATTGATCTAAACGACTACGATTGGTTGGACCTGCACGATGGACCGTTCGATCCACAGAACCCAAACGAGAAACGAGAGCTCAACCTGGACGCGTGCGACGACGCGTGGCCCGTGGCCGGCATTGCGGTGCTGACGCTGTGGAGCCTATTGATGAACCAGTTTGGCTTTGCGCACTTTTTCTGCTGTTACAGTGGACGTCGAGGCGTACATTTCTGGGTGCTCGACGAACGTGCCATGGCACTCGACAATGAGGCACGAGCGGCCATTGCCGAGTTTGTCGACTTTAGGGCGTCCAAGTGCAATCTGCGTGCCTCAAGTTCCCATCGGAAGTTTGTAAACTCGCTGGGCTTTATGAACACTGTGCGGTACCGTTTTGAAGAGTACATTGTCGTGCGGATGGGCGTTCTCGACAGCGCCGCGGGACGAGAAGAGTTTTTAAAGCGCCTGGACCTCGTACAATACGAGAGCATGCACAATCTAGCCGAGGAGGTCGAGCGCAAGGACTCGGGAATGCAGGCGTGGTCCTACATCAAGGAAAAGATCAAGGACCAGGCCACCCGGCATCCCAAAACCTGTGGCTGGTTTGTCGATAGATTAGACGAGGTCGTATTGGCATATGTTTGGCCGCGCATCGACATCAATGTCACCAAAGGTCTCAACCACCTCATCAAGGCACCCTTTGTGGCCCACCCCAAGACGATGCGCATTGCCGTGCCACTTCAAGTTCGAACCGTTTTGGACGTTTTCAACCCACGCCAGTGTCCAACCTTGACCACGACGGATGTGCCAAACGGACTTTACGAATACGGCGGAGATGCCGACGGCAAGGGAATAAATGCGCAGATCTGGCACACACTCCCCAAGCCGGACGCACAGGGCTATGAGCCCGACCGGCGATCGGAAGACCCAAATGCCAATGGGAACGCGACTCCGATGGACGTGGACATGGAAGAACTGGTCCCTCCCCCGAAACCGCGCGGAAATGCCAAAGTTTATTGCACGCAAGGACCGCGCATGGACGTGTACGGGAATACCATTGGCTAGGGTGGTCGTGTTACGCGTGTTGCGTGTGTCGGGTTTTGGTGTGTGTGTTTGAGAGGAAAAAAACGGCGCGCTCAATGTACACGTCTCGTGCGTGCTCGCGCAACATCTTCCCTTGCGGAGAGTGCGGCAGAGTTCGGCAAGAATGCAACTGCGTGGCCATTCCAGCATCCGGCAGACCGCGCAGTGCATCACTGATACATGTCATCGGACGAACACAAGCCGTGCCAAGCATTGCTCATACACCCGGTTACGCAAGAGGTCTACAGGGTACCAAAATCGTCCATAGAATACGACAATAATCATCCAGTCGAAATCACATTCGATGCGTTTGAGGACATGGCCGGCAACGGCTGCATGTCGGCGGAACGCTTTTTGAATGCAGACAAGGGACAACACAGCGGCTACGTTGTGACGCAAGTCATGGCAGTGCGCCTTGCGAGTCCAGAGGGTTCCATTGGTGGCAAGCCAATGTACTGCTGGGCCTCGCGCATGTGCACCGTCGCACCCGTGGGTGGCAATGATGGTCCCGACTTGGAAATGGGCCGCGAGTTCTTGTGGCTGTGGCCTCCCGGAAAGGCGTGGAATGCGTGGATTACGCGCAAGGAGCACCAGCGTCAATATCCCGACGAAGGCGCCTATGGCATCGACTCGTGCGAGCCATCGGTGCGGTACACCAGCAAGAACCCTGGGCTCATGCTCGGCCCCGACGATGTTGTGGGATGTACGCACGTGCCATCTGAAGAGTTGGGCGTCATACAGCGACTCTTTGTTTCCTGCATCAAGCCTCAACAAACACTGTTTGCGCGTCGGCCGACGAGTTCGGATTGGAGCGATCGCCTTGAACGCATGACGGACGAAAACCAATCCAACTTTTGCGACACGATGGAAAATATGCCATCGGTGCGGTTGCTCATCAAAACGAACAAGTACCGACAGCAACTCCAAACGCATCTGGAAACGTCACTTTCCTACCGAAAGACGCAGCCAGAAACGTCGCTCCCTTACCAATGCGATCGTGAGGGTCAGAGAGCCGCGAATCAAGTCAACGTGTTGTCCCAAAAGCCGTACACGTTTTCTAAACGGCACAAGCGCACCCTCGCCAGTACCATGGCTCGTATCGACCATGGTCAAATGCACATGGAACAACTCCGACAAGACAGTGCTGCCCTCTACGAGCCGGTACACGATTCGCACAAGCGCCGTCGCATTCGTTTGCTCGAAATTGCCAAAGTGCGCCAACGGGCCCTTGCAGCGAGTCTCGAAACGCCAATGCAAACCAATGACACAGACGAGGAGGCGCTCAAACTCGAGCATCGCATGATGTTACTGCAAAGCATCGTCATGTGCAAGGAGAGCGAGGATGAGGCACGAAAGCGTCGGTGGTCCATGCTTCCCGACGATCTTTTGGTCAACATTCTTTGCACGCGTCTTGGCCAAGACCTCAATGGCACCACAAACCAGGTGGCAGCCTCGATTTGCGCAATGCGTCTCGTGTCCAAGGGCGCACTCGCCATTACGGAGCGCTTTCTGGGAGCACAACTGGACAACATCGTGACCGCGTTTCACCACCAAGTGGTATCGCCCAATGGATCTGTGCGATGGGTTGGCCGACCCATTCAGTCACAGCTATCGTCCATTGGCGTGCTGGGTGCGCAAATGCGCCGCTTGGGCATCGGTGCCGGAGATGTGATTCGACTCACGGCGCTCTCGCTTTGCACGGTTCCACACATGGATCTGGACAAGACGGGACTCGTTCCATCGTCGCTGCCGCGATGCCCCAAACGCGCACCCGATTGGCGAGCCTACCTTCGCATGCGCCTCGCACGCGAGGCACTCTTGGGTGGCCGCTCACGTGTAAAAACCCCGCGCAACGCGCCAAGCACGACGTTTTTGCGTCTTTACGAAACCCTTCGCGAGGGCAACCCGATGGTCAACGGCCAGCGATACGCGTCCGCTTCCTCGGGTCGCGCAAATCTTCCCAATCCGGCATTCGACAAGATGCTCTGCCACGAGCACGGCGACGAGGCCGCAGACCATCTACCAATGATGTCTGCGGGCTTGTGACCAGGCGCCAAACTACACCCGCCCACAAGATGTGTATGTTGTTGTCACAAGGTGAGCGCGTATGCGTCGTTTTAAAAAAAATCGTAAATCGGTATTACTACACGCATCAATCTCTCCGAAACATGCCCCCCGACCCATCGTCTTCTACATGCGTGTCCACTGTCGCGACTCCCGCCGCCTGTACTCCTGCCGCTCCGCCCCGATTGACCTGAGACCAACGCAACAGCGCACGAGCCAGATTTTTTTGCGTGAGCCGCTCGGTGGTGGGATCGCCGTCCACTGTCGCATCCACAGTCTTGGAGGTCAGCAGTTCGATGCCACACTGGCACTCCTCGTGGCTGAGTGCCACGACGGCATCATCGCTGCCTCGGAGCAGGATGACGGCGCTCTTGGAAGCGCGCTCCAGCTCAACGGTGGCCTTGACCGTCGCATCCTCGGTCATGTATTGCTTGTACGAGCGCATGCGGGATTCCCGTGCCAGCTCCAAGTAGAGCGTGCTCGGGCCGTACCAGGCGCTTGGACGCGACAATCCTAGCTCGGGAAGCGCGCGACGCAGGCATCGCGCCGTGAGCGAGGCGCAGTGTGCCGGCGACCCCACGGTGTCGTCGAGCATCCACGCCAGGCTGCGTCCCGGAGGAACTGAAAACGGATAGTTGAAGAGCCGATGAACGGGCCCATAGGAGGTGCCAGCGTGCTTGGAGCACTCGACACGCAAGCGACGCACGGTGTCTTGCCCCACGATGGGGATGGCACGCCAACTCTTACTATTGCCCTGCGGATCGAGGTAAAACTTTTTGCCGCCGCCAAAGGTGCTTCCCCAGTGCGCCTGCTTTCCCAGGTAGAGCGCAAAGTGCATCTCGTGATCCCCCGCGCTCTCGGGTGGCATCAAGAGTTCGGTATGCGTCATCGCGGGTGCCGGTTGAGCACTTTGAACCATCGAGTCGAGCGCCGTCTCCCACCACGTCCACTTGGGATTTGGTTGGTCTCCCTCGAGCGACAGCACATACGCCGTTTGCTGCACGGCGTGCAAATCGGAGGGCGTCAAGGCCGAAGTAGCTCGATGCACATGTGCACTTGTGGACGATTCCGGCTGTCTCAGCGTGTCCATCTGGTAGTTTTCGGACAGAATACGTGCCCACTGCGCCTCATTGAGTCGCATCTTTTGCATGGCAAGCGTGTCTTCGGTGGCTGTGCTGCTTGTGGCGACCGAAGGATTGTATTCTTCGACGATGCCGTCGTCGTCCGTGGCGTGTTCGTCTGGCATCGAAGCACGCATGCGACAATGGACACGCGATGCGTTTGCGCTGTGGCTCTCTACTGATACTGTGCTTGGTGTACCACTAAATGGCTAGACGCTACTGGGGTGCCGCGGCGCGAATGCGAATGGTGTGGATTTAGCGAGAGGTCATCAACCGTTTGTCTTGTTGAATTTTGTGATGCGATACACGTGGACACGAGCGGCACATTCAAACACAATCAAACACAATCAACCACACTCGTCATTTTCGTATAGCGCACACGACTGCGTGAGCTGTTTACGCGCGACCACGCGTCTTCTTGGCCTGGGGCGGTGCCGCAGCGGCATTGTCGCCGTCCTTCTTGGCCTTGATCTTGGCGGCACGCTCGGTCCGCTTGTCCGCCTGCCTCTTGTTCACCTGCTTGGCAAACGCCTCCTGCTTGGGAATCCACGCCGCCTCGGCCTTCATCTGCGCATCGTCGTCGGGACCAAAGGCCAGAGCGGGAGTCTGCTTGCCCTCGGCGCCGACAATTGTGGTCTGAGCGTGGCGAACGAGGCCCATGGGCGCCACAAAGGAAAAGTCGAGCACGGGCTGCAAGGGACGCAGCACGGACATCATAATGTTGGCCGACACGCGCGTCTTGCCCGCGTCAAAAGAACGCTGCACGGCCTCGTCCATCACCCGACGCGCAAACACTTCGGCATTGCCCCGAATGACCGCAGCCGCCTTGGGAGGCAGCGACTCGGTCGAGAGCTTCATGCGGCGCTTGTATTCGTCCATGTCACCGCCATAGGTGACCGCATTGGGCAGGCGTGGCGTCCAGCGGCACGCTCGCACCGTCTCGGAAATGGACAGCAGGTTGGCCGTCACATCGCGCGAGGCGTCGGCACTCGGCAGCGTGGCCGAGTAGCCAGCGCGGTTGGCCATGTAGCGGTAGCCCTTGCGTCGTGCCACGGCACGGGAACGCTTCTTGCGATTCTTCTTCCTCTCCTCGGCGTTGCCATTGTCCTCCTCCTCGTCGTCGTCGTCATTGTCCTCTGCCGGCGCGGGAGGGTCCTCCGCCTCGGGCTGCACCTCCGGGTCTGGCTGCTCCTCCTCTTCCTGCTGCTTGCGGTTTCGCTTGGGCGCCATGGATGCGGTTGCGGTTGCGGTTGCGCGATCGCGAATGCTTGGTCATCTACCACACACTCCGCGATCGCGGGCTTAGCGGCGCACTCGCGCAGCAGTGCGCGTGCGTCACCAATTTGGGGGGTGGCTGGTGCCGGGTTTGCGGACGCACATGCGTGACCACTTGTGCGTGCGCGAGCCCCATAAGCCGATTCGCGTGTCGTCTTTGGCAGGCAAGAACGCGTTGCAACCCGTGTGTCGTGCGAGTCGTGCGAGTCGTGTGTTTGTGTGTGTGTGTGTGTGTGCGGATCTGCGCGCACACGCACGTAGCCACGCATGCACAGCACGAGCCCAGACGTGCGTCGTTCCATTGGGGACATTAAACTCCTAAACCAGCAGCGCTGGGCACGCCACGTGGCCGCGCAGCGGCAGCAGGAGACGTCCAAGGTGGCCAATACGGCCGCGCGGCTTCCTGGCATCACCGCCTCCCCGTGGGGCTTCAACAAGCACACCAACAATGGGACGGCCCCTGTGCCGACAGCGGGGGCGCTCTTCAATCGTCCCAATCCGATTGCACACGACCACACCCGTGGTGGACGCGAGTACCTGACGCACCCGTACAATCGGCGAGGGGACAAGTTTTTGGAACTCCGTGGCGAGAAGCGTGCCATCAAGCCCGATGGCACCTACTACGACTACGACGAGAGCAACCAGGACCAGCGCCAGCAGCTGGATGAGCGCGGGTGGGAGCGCGAGCGGACCGTCACCGATCGCGAGGGCAACCAGGTAAAGCTCATGCCCGTGTACGGATCCGACTGGTTTTCGGTGAATGCGGCATCGACACACAAGCGGCGCATTCCCAATACGAGCGTGGTCAACAAGATTGGCGATTTGCGCATGCCCTTTTGCTGCTGGGGCATCCGTCTTACAGCTGCGCAATGGATATGGTGTGTATTGCAATCACTCAAACCCATCCATTCAATCAGACTCAGACTCAGACTCAGACACACAACAGTTATCAAACGCATATTCCTGTGCACCTTTGGACATTTTGCGCACTTCCGCGGATGGGAGAGCATCTTTCCACCAGCTTGGCCAACAGTGACGTAAAGGAAGCAATGCATCATCCGGGGGGAGATTATACGACTTCTCAATGTTTGACGATTTTGGCAACATCTGCAAATTGTCGACACACCAGCACCTGGTTAGTGCATTTTCGTCGACTTCTTTCAATCGTGAAATTTTGCCATCTTCGACCTTCCACATGTACCAAAATACGGCAATCTTGTGGTCAATCTCTTTGTCTGCATTTTCACGAAGGAGATTGCCAATACGTTCTTGTCCATTCTCGCCTAACCATCGTCGTATACTACTCGAACTTGATTTGCGCACACCCATTGTACGTGCACGGGTTCGGATACGAGCCATCGCTTTTGCCATCGGGTCGGCATACTGAATAGCACGTTTCTGTTTGAGAACGGCACGGCCCCAAGCGCTACCATCACGATCGCGGCGCAGTTGCTGTCTCCTATCCGTTTTGTCGGCTCTCTTCATTGCAATCTTTCCCTTTTCGCTTTTACGATACGCTGCCTTTTGACCAGCTCGCACTGACGTGCAGTGCTCACTGCACGTGCATTTTGATCGCAATTGTTTGCGATACACGTGAAACGGAAACGTCGTCTCGGTTTTCCATTGCTTGCAATTGTCACACTGTTTAGTTCGCGTCTTCGGCAACACGGCAACGCGCGACGTTGGTCCATACACGCGATCGTTTTCGACAGCCAGCAACACACGCACAGCAGAATCTTCCATCTCATAGTTTGCTCTGTGTGCACCTGCACTAGCCGCAAGGCCACCCCGCACCGTTACATGACAGGTGGACCAACCTGATCTGCTTCGTGGCGCACACCACCATGATCTTCCTCACGCTGCACATGGCCTACTGGCGCTGGGGCCTGTCCATGTGGCGCGACACCGAGAACATGAAGGTGACCATCTTTCGCATCTCGCAAATTCCCACGGTGGAGGTCTACATGAACAACATGTCCGTTTGGTCGCCGGGGTACAATGGCACCGATGCGGCCCACATGGGCGACAACAACGCGCGCGACATTGGGGGCAACGAGCACTGGCTGCACGACAACAACATTCACGTCAACTTTGCAAGCCTCACCATCAGCTTCTTTGCCATCTCGGCCGTCTTCCACCTCTGGGCGCTCCTCGTGGGCATCTTTGAGCGCACCTGGTTTCTCTACTGGCGCCAGCTCGACGACGCGTTCGCATGGTGGCGCTGGCTCGAGTATTCGGCAAGTGCCTCGGTGATGGCCATGGGCATTGCCATCTCCATTGGCCTGCGCGAGCAGTCCATTCTCGCGGGCATCTTCATGTCTTCAACCATGCCATTCAACCCTATTCCCCAAGCCAAATTCTACACTGTGCACTACTCGCCACCAATGCATCTGTGTGCTTGGCAGGCTCCACTGGGCGACCATGGTACTCGGGTTTTTAACTGAATACATCTCGACCCCCAAGGCCCTCGTCGACACCACCGTGCACTACCGCCCTGTGGGCCCCTACGAGTTTGCCCTCTGGCGAGCGGGCAAAGACCTGCCAACACCCATTGAACGGTACCGCAACGATCCCACCGCCCTCAAGATCATCTCTCAAGATCAGTGGACGCTCGATCGCCCGCTCTACGACATCAAGGCCACCAACACGGTTGTTGGCGCCGAGTCGGACTACTTTGTGCAAGCCCAGCGGCGACAAAATTTTTTTCGGAGAATGGTGCCACACGTCTTTGGGTGGTTCACCATGATGGCCGCATGGGTCATCATCATCGTACGCCCATGCAATTCTCAAACATACTCCCACACAAACCCACCCGCACTTTTGCGATTAGTCAGTCCCTTGGCACACAGGTGCACCTGGAATGGGCCAAGCACGACCTCGGCAAGATTACCGATCGCGAAATCCCATCGTGGGTCAACGGAGCGATCTACGGCACCGTCATCATCTTCTGGAGCTTTACGATTCCTCAGATTCTCTTTCAATACCTTCCCCCGGGATTCTACTGGGGCTCCGAGCTCATCTACTGCCTCCTGAGCCTGACGGCCAAGCTCTACTTGGGAATCTTCCTACTCGTCAATGTACGTGCATCCTCAACCCAATACGTTCCCCTGTTGGTCACACTCCACTTTTTGCACCTCCCAGGTGATCATGGTCGACGGCGGCGTCGAGTCCGCGCTTGCAGGGGTCACCAACTAGTAGCGCAAACCGGGGCCAATGCAGGCTGCCAACTTGCCACCCAAGACGAGTGCGCTCTGCGCCAATGCGCTAACTCACAACCTACGTGTGTGTCTCCTAGTGTGTGAGGTGTTTGGGAGCGCGTGTGTGTGCGTGAGCGTGTGCATGGACCGCCACAAATCCAAAAAATGAACGCCTCGAATGACTTGCTCGCCACTACGAATTTCACCACCACAAACGCGACAGCTTACGCCCCACCCTCGCCACCCATCCTCGCCCAACAGGACGCCCGTACTATGATTGAGGTACACAATGGCGGCTTTACAATGACCGAAAACGCCACCATTGCGCTGCTCGCGTCCTCGGCCATCTTCTCCATTCTCGGCCTCATGATCGTCACATCGGTGCTCGTGTGCGTGACTAAGCAGCTTACGCGATTGGTGGCCGTGCTGCGCGGCGAGACCTCTTCCAATGGTGGCACCAGCGTGCACACGGCACTGCTCGCGGGAGCCAACACTGTTCCGGCCCCGGACCCCTTTGCCGGACCAGGAACCGAGGGCCTTCCAACGCCCACGGCCACCCCACCAGATGGCAGTGGTGGTGGTGGTGGTGGCAGCGGCGGCAAGAGTGGCAATGGCAAGAGCATTCTTAAACGACCCACACCGCGTCTGGCTGCGGCGGTGGCCAGCAGCAGCGGACTCACGCGGCACGAAAAGGCGCGACGCGCACGTCCTGGCAATGGCGGAACGTCGTGTGCCATTCCCGAAGCCGAAGACGAGGATGAAACTCTCTGACGGCAGCGCCTCAGACCACAAGGAGCGTGGCGAGCACGGCCACTGGCATGCGCTTCGTGGTGGCTTCAGCACAGTCGTCGTTTAAGACCCATGACGTGTGTAGTAGTGCGTAGAGTCGTAACATTACAGTGTACAATGTGGCCACCGAGGGTATCTGTGCCAAGGCACGACGTCCGGTGATGGCCAGCATCAGCACGAGTCCCATGACTTCGGCTTCGGCCATGCACATGAGCAAGACGCACAGCGCAATCCCGTGCAAGACGCGTGCTCGCAACCACGTCTCGTAGCCCGCATGAGGCGCTGGTAGCAGCTCGTACACCGACAACATGGGCACAAAGATGCGGTCGGCGACGCGCATCGCGCCGATGACAAGGAGCACAATCGAGGCTGTGAGCAAGCACGTGCGTCGATACAATGGTTGGTCGGCACACGCATCGTCCGTGCCACAGTTGGCCCACAGTGCGAGTCCGAGGACGGCCGACATGCACGCATTCAGGGTCACGTAGCCCAACCGCGTCGCCTCGCGCAGTCGTGGATGCATGCGTTTGCCAATGTGCTGGTTGATGGAAAAGACGGCGTCTGCGAGTCCGACGTAGATCAGCGTCACAAAGGCCATGGGCGGAAAGGCGGCATTGTAAAAAAAGATGACGCGGGCGACGCCCGTCGTCGGGAGGGTGTTGGACATTGCGCGTGTGCGCGAGTGCGTGAATTTTTATAAGGATGCGCGCGTGGCGCGCTAGCGCGGTGATATCTAAATCCAAGCGTGTCTCCCAACAAGGGAAGCGCCGTCATGCCGGCTTACAGCGGGCTTGCACTCAGTGACCAGTCGCCATACTTTTACCAAAGTTTCGTGACACAACTACCACAAACCTGTTCCGGCTTTTATTCATCGGAGACGTCACCCAATGATGCTGGTTTTCTTGAGCCAATTCGTGATGCTGGCACTTGTCTCGATGCGTTTCGGACAATGGCCGGGCCGTACTGGCCAGAAACGCTTTGGGACGTGCCCTTCGGCACAGATTGTTCGGGATGCTTTTTCAGCATACATAAAAACAGAGTCTGGTTCTGCGACTACCGACCAGACATGGACTACGAGGGGCGCCGCGACGCTCAGGGATACCAAAAACTTTTGTGTATACGCACAAAGTCTCCCTCGCCGCCGCCGCCCTCTCCGCCACCGCCCTCGCCATCTCCACCGCCCACGTCTCCCTCTCCCACTTCGCCACCGCCCAGCCCGCCGCCGCCCTCGCCGCCTCCCGTACCACCACCACCCTCGCCACCGCCGCCCTTGCCGCCCAATCCGGATTTTCCACCTCCGCCTCCTAGCAAGCCGCCCTTTGGACCCGAACCACCCAGTCCGCCGCCACCGCCGCCACCGCCGCCACCGCCCGTGCCCAGCCCGCCGCCACCGCTGCCGCGTTCGCCACCCTCCCCTGCACCGCCGCCCACTCCACCTCCCAGCCCACCACCGCCCTCCCCACCGCCCAGCCCGCCACCACCCTCGCCGCCGCCCTACGCGCCCGGCCTCGCGCCGCTCCCTCCGCCCCCGCCCGCGGCGCCAGCGGGCACACTGGAGAGTGTGGACTACCACGTCGAAACCGGCATCTATTGCTTTTACTTTTACGACCAAGACCCAATCTATGATATCGGAATTGATCAGCCACCACAAAACGACTACATTCTCAAGTTTGACGGGGGCGTAAACGTGCCGGGCTATGGCCTTCTCTACGTCATACCCGACCCCGGCGCCGGCTCCACCGGCTACATTAGGGACACCACCACAACCAACGCAAACTTTTCGGAATTCGAGCGCGTGCGATTGAACTCGTCTCATGTACCTACCACCGAAGCGCCGCACACTGCGACCGCGGTGGTCATGGAGGATGCGTCCACGGGCTTTTACTACCTTGGCATTCGCCGCAACTCTCCCAGCTCCCCCGTAATATCCGCATTCTACCACCCGAACGCCACCGATGTGGCCACCGGCATCGTGCTCGGAGCCGACCCCGTGGTCTTCTTCAGCGAAAACGGAGGTCCCGAACGGCTCGATTGCGAGCTGTTCCCCTCGCCACCGCCCTCGCCGCCGCCGCCCAGTCCACCCCCGCCCCACCCG
>Ga0233444_10001567_pt1 | contig 25687 bp, 21 predicted proteins | sample SI_124_October20_6_FD_182792 | JGI IMG/M metagenome (GOLD analysis project Ga0233444, IMG submission 182792) | Seawater microbial communities from Saanich Inlet, British Columbia, Canada - SI_124_October2016_10_MG | ecosystem: Environmental > Aquatic > Marine > Inlet | place: Canada: British... | reverse complement strand
GTATGCTTGGTACCAGTGGCCGGACTCGAACCGGCACGCTTTTAAGGGCGGGGGATTTTGAATCCCCTATGTCTACCAATTCCATCACACTGGCATTTGCCTGCTCTAGCGCGGGCAGGGCGGCGATTATAGCAGTGATCAATGGCTGGTCAACTGATCTCGGCGGGAATTGGGTTTAAATGGTTTGGTGTTTGCGGCTATTTTCTATACTCTTGCGGGCTTGTGATCTTTAACCAGCTAAAACACCGTTAATCAGCCCTATGCGCCGTGATATTTTTAAATTTGAGCTTCCGAATGAACTGATTGCCCGACAGCCTGCGGCTGAGCGGCAGGGCAGTCGTCTGCTGTATCTCGATTCGGCCTCCCAGAGCCTTGAACACAAAGGGTTTGCTGACTTTCTTGAGATGGTGCAGGGCGGTGATTTGCTGGTGTTTAATAATACCAAGGTGATTCCGGCGCGACTCTATGGCCAGAAGGCCAGTGGCGGCAAGATTGAGGTGTTGGTTGAACGGGTATTGGATGCCTATAGTGTGTTGGCCCATATTCGTGCCAGCAAATCTCCCAAGCCTGGCAATCAATTGCATTTTGATAATGATCAGTCCGCACAAATGCTCGGGCGCTCTGGTGATTTATTTGAGCTGCGCTTTGCCCAGCCTGTTTTGGAGGTGCTGGATCAGATTGGTCATATGCCTCTGCCGCCCTATATTGATCGCTCTGATACCGAGCAAGATAAGTCGCGCTATCAGACTGTCTATGCCGAGCAGCCCGGTGCTGTGGCAGCGCCTACGGCTGGGCTGCACTTTGATAAGCAGCTTCTGGCGGATATTCAGGCCAAGGGGGCGCAGATCGCTTTTGTCACCTTGCATGTGGGGGCCGGAACCTTCCAGCCGGTGCGAGCCGAGAATATTCAGGACCACAAGATGCATTCGGAATGGTTGCAAGTAACGGATGAGCTCTGTGAGCAGGTAGCCGCAACCAAGGCCAATGGTGGTCGGGTTATCGCGGTGGGCACTACCAGTGTGCGCTGTTTAGAAACGGCTTCTCAGTCCGGTGCAATTCAGCCTTTTGAGGGAGATACAGATATTTTTATCTATCCCGGTTATCAATTTAAGGTGGTGGATGGCCTGTTAACCAACTTCCACCTCTCTGAGTCCACATTGCTAATGCTGGTCAGCGCCTTTTCCGGTTATCGATCTATAATGGCGGCCTATAAAGAGGCGGTGGCTGAACGCTATCGATTTTTCAGTTATGGCGATGCTATGTTTTTAATTCACAACCCAGATGCTGCACAGGAAGTACCTAACCATGAGTAATGACGCGAGCCGCGAATGTTTTATGCAATTTAATGTCTTTGCCACCGATGGCAAAGCCCGTCGCGGCGAGCTGACATTTCCTCGCGGCAAAGTGCAAACCCCGGCGTTTATGCCTGTGGGTACCTATGGCACGGTTAAAGGCATGTTGCCCCGGGATATCAAAGAGATTGGCGCGGAGATTATCCTGGGTAATACCTTTCATCTGATGCTGCGTCCGGGCACTGAGGTGATTAAACAGCATGGCGACCTGCACGATTTTACCCAGTGGCAGGGGCCTATTTTGACTGATTCTGGCGGGTTCCAGGTGTTTAGCCTGGGGGATATGCGCAAGATCACTGAAGAGGGGGTGAAGTTTAAATCCCCGATTGATGGCAGCCCGGTATTTATTGACCCTGAGACATCCATTCAGGTGCAGCATGATCTGGGTTCTGATGTGGTGATGATCTTTGATGAGTGCACCCCTTATCCGGCCACGGAAAAGGAAGCCCACAAGTCCATGCAACTGTCTATGCGCTGGGCGGAGCGCAGTAAAAATGCCCATGGTGATAATCCTTCGGCGCTGTTTGGCATTGTCCAGGGCGGTATGTATGAATCTCTGCGCGATGAGTCTCTGGCAGGTCTGGAACAGATCGGCTTCGATGGCTATGCCATTGGTGGTTTGTCTGTGGGGGAGCCGAAGGCGGATATGATTCGTATCCTTGATCATCTGGCGGACAATATGCCTGCCCACAAGCCCCGTTATCTAATGGGCGTGGGCAAGCCGGCAGACCTGGTCGAAGGCGTGCGCCGGGGCATTGATATGTTTGACTGTGTTATGCCCACCAGAAATGCTCGCAATGGCCATCTGTTTACCAGCACTGGCGTGATTAAAATCCGCAATGCGGTGCATCGCCATGATACCGGGACTCTGGATGCTGAGTGCGACTGCTACACCTGCACCAACTTTAGTCGAGGCTATCTGCACCACCTAGAAAAATGCGGTGAAATGCTTAGCGCCCAGCTCAATACAATTCATAATCTGCGATACTACCAGACGTTGATGGCTGGTCTGCGCGAGGCGGTTGCTGAGGGGCGGCTGGAGGATTTTGCTGCTGAGTTTTATGCCAAGCAGGCTTCAACCTAGTCGTTAAATTGCCAACAGGGTTTAAATCCTTATTTGTGCCCCTATTTATTACCTAATGTCGCTATAATGCGCGCTTGAAATAAAGGATCGCACCAGTCATGCCAAACACATTTCCTCTGTGGAAGAATGTACTTATTCTTCTCGTCGTTACTTTCGGCTTTATCTTTGCCGCGCCCAACCTGTATCCACCTGATCCGGCGGTTCAGCTATCTGGCCAGAGTGGTGCCATGGTGATTGATCAGGCCATTCTGGATAAGGTCGAGTCCTCTCTCGATGAAGCTGGCATTGAATATTTTGCTGGTGAGGCTGACGGCAGCACTGCTCTGGTTCGTCTGCGTGATGGTGGCCTGCAGCTGCGCGCCAAAGAGGTGATTCAGGCGGAGATGGGCGGTGACTATATTGTTGCCTTGAATCTGGCACCTACCACCCCTGACTGGCTGTTGAGTTTGGGTGGTGCGCCCATGAAGCTGGGGCTCGATCTGCGTGGTGGCGTGCACTTTTTGCTTGAGGTGGATCTGGACTCGGCACTGACAAACAGGCTTGAAGCTGATTTGCTGAATATCAAAACTGAACTGCGGGAAGAGCGTATTCGCTATGGCAGCTTTTCCGTTAAAGGCCGTCAGATTGTTGGCCAGTTCCGCGATGAGGAACAGGTCGAGAGAGCCTCTGCCTTAATTCGCGCCAATTATCGAGATCTGCAGCCCCAATCAGGGCAGGGGCAAAATGCGCTTTCTCTGGTGCTTAATCTCAGTGACGTTGCCACCCGTGAAATTGAAGATAATGCGATCAAACAAAATCTCACATCTCTGCGCAATCGCGTTAATGAACTCGGTGTGTCTGAGCCTCTAGTGTCCCGTCAGGGCAAAAATCGTATTGTGGTAGAACTGCCCGGTGTCCAGGACACCGCAGAGGCCAAGCGTATTATTGGTAAAACGGCCAATCTTGAATTCCGCTTGGAATCCGATGGCCGTAGTGGCGAAACGTTCGATTTTCGTACTCCCTCAGGTCAGGGTCCCAATGCCCGTCTGGAGAACAAAGCGGTAATCACCGGCGAAAATGTGACAGACGCTCGCGCCAGCTTTGATGAAAATGGCCGCCCTCAGGTGAGTATTGATCTGGACGCCAAAGGTGGCTGGCAAATGGGTTATGCCACTCGAGATAATATTGGCCGCGCCCTTGGTGTGCTGTTTATCGAGTATAAAACCAGACTGGACAAATCTATCGATGAAAACGGCGAGCTGGTGATTACGCCGGTGCCCTTTGTTGAGAAAAATATTATTAGTCTGGCCACTATTCGCGGGCAGCTGGGTACTTCATTCCGCATCACTGGCCTCGATGGTCAGCGCGAGTCCTCCGAGCTGGCCCTGCTGTTGCGCGCCGGTGCCCTGGCAGCTCCTATGTATATTGTTGAAGAGCGCACTATCGGGCCGTCGCTGGGTGCCGAGAATATCCAGTTGGGTGTCAAGTCTGTAACCCTGGGTATGGCTATGGTGCTGCTGTTTATGCTGGTGATTTACAAGGGCTTTGGTGTCTTTGCCAATATAGCGCTGGCGATGAATTTGTTGTTGCTGGTGGCCTTTATGTCATTGCTGGGCGCCACCCTGACTCTGCCAGGTATTGCCGGCATAGTTTTAACTGTGGGTATGGCGGTGGATGCCAATGTGCTTATTTTCTCGCGGATTCGCGAGGAGTTGGCCGCCGGGGCGTCCAATCAGGGGGCTATTAGTGCGGGCTACGATCGAGCCTTTGTGTCGATTCTGGATGCCAATATCACCACATTGATTGTGGCGGTTATTCTGTTCCTGATTGGCTCCGGCCCGGTTAAGGGTTTTGCGGTGACTCTATCGCTGGGTATTTTGACGTCAATGTTTACCTCAATTGTGATGACGCGCGGGTTGGTCAACCTGATTGTCGGTGGTCGCAAAATTGAAAAGCTTTGGATTTAGGGAGAGGGCCATGACTGATTTAAAAATATATGACTTTATGGGGCTGCGCAAAATTGCAGTGGTTCTTTCCTGCATTATGCTGGCGGTGTCTATTTGGTCGCTCTCTGTTCAGGGGTTGGTGCTGGGGCTGGATTTTTCTGGTGGCACCCAGATTGAAGTCGGTTACGAACAACCTGCGGATGTGGGGCGCTTAAGTGAAAAGCTTGAAGCTGCGGGTTTTGATAACCCTGTGGTCGTGCATTTTGGTTCCGAGACCGATGTGCTGATTCGCCTGCAGGGCCAGCCAGAGCAGTCTCTGTCTGACCGTGTTTACTCTGTATTGCAGGAGGGTGGCGAGCAGGTTGAGCTGCGTCGGGTGGATTTTGTTGGGCCGCAAATTGGTGAAGAATTGCGCGATGACGGCGGTCTGGGCATGTTGACTGCTCTGGCCATAGTGATGCTCTATGTGGCCATCAGATTCCAGTTTAAGTTCTCTGTGGGCGCTGTGTTAGCGCTGGTCCATGATGTGCTTATTACCCTTGGTGTCTTCTCATTGGCCAGGTTGGAGTTTGACCTCACCGTACTGGCGGCTGTGCTCGCCGTGGTGGGCTATTCCCTCAACGATACCATTGTGGTGTCCGACAGAATCCGGGAGAACTTCCGCAAAATTCGCAAGGCCACCCCGGTTGAAGTGATTAATGAATCTCTGTCACAGACATTGTGGCGTACCATTAATACGTCTGTAACCACCATGCTGGTGTTGTTGGCATTATTCTTTATCGGCGGCGAGTTGATCCATAACTTTGCTATCGCGCTAATGATCGGCGTGGGTATTGGTACCTATTCGTCTATCTATGTAGCGGCGACAGTGATGCTGGTGATGAATGTTGACCGGGAAGATCTGCTTGAGCCGGTTGAAGGGGAGTTGGTCGACGACCTGCCTTGATTGTTTAGTGGTCTAAAAGATTAACTGGATATCGAGGGGTTGCTTTGTATCATTATAGCGCCCCGATCTTATTGTATTGGTGCTGAGAGAAAGGTAGTTTTAAAACCGCCTAGGTTGTTGCTACTGTTTCATTTTTGTTTTCTTTGAGCATTACAGTTCTAGCCCACAGGTAGGCCTCCGGTACTTTGCTGGAAAAAAGCATTGAGAGAATATGGGGTGTGATTATCCCTATTTTTTTACTGCAGTTCTGGCGGTGTAATTCAACGGTCCTGGAGCTTAGATTTAGTTCGTCAGCTATTTTTTTACTGGATCGGCCGTGATACACATGATCTAGAACCTCTAATTCCCGATCGGTAAGCATCGCTTGTGTGGGGAGCCAAAAGTCACTATTAATCGTTAATGATCGCGAACGTGCTTTTGCTGAACGTCAAGCATTGGGAAAACAGGTTAAAAAAGATAATTTTAAGATCGCTCAAAAATAGTGTTTGGCCGATTGGTGATAAGCTTCTGACAGAAACAATATTGGGCTATCAGCATGTCAGGTATTTACTCTGTTGCGGGGTTGAACCACGCATTCTGCAAAAATCTATCAATGGAATACTCTCGTTGAGAGTTGATCTTAAAGCTCTTCTTGGAGATGGTTAAAAGTTAGCCCGTCGATGGCCCAAATTAAATACATTCCTTGGCTTACACAGAGGGTATGTCTGCTTTATATTTTTATCTATACTTGGCTCTGACTAATAAGAGCAATTCATTGCCGCGGAGCAAAACGATGCAGCCTACCTGTTCAGTGCTGGGCACCATATTGTTTATGGCTGTCAGCAATCTATCTTTTTCCCAGCCGAATCACCAAGAGCCTATGCAGGGTGTGCCGCCCAGCCGCGAGTCCCAGGTGACTATGGCCAATTACCGGGACTATCCAGCCAGCCGTTGGGCGTTTCGCAATGCTGGTGCGCCAATGCACGTGGTGATGATTCCACGGGGAGGGAATATTCGTCAGTTTGCCAAACCCAGCAGGCCCGAGCTGGCTGGGTTTAAAGCTGTAGATCTGCAGGGCAAGCCCAAGGGGTTTGATCAGATTTTTAAAGATAATTATGCCGATGGGCTGGTTATTGCCCAGGGCCAAAAGGTGCTCCATGAGCGCTACTTTGGCGACTTTTCTGAGCATGATGCCCATATCTGGTTCTCCATGAGCAAGTCATTGGCCAGCACTGCCTTTGGTCTTTTAGTTGATCAGGGATTGGTTGATCTTCAGGCCTCGCCGGCCAAATATATTCCAGAGCTGGTGGGCAGTGGCTTTGAACGGGTGAGCATTCAGCAGGTGCTTGACCATGGAACTTCCATCGATTTTCACGAAACCTATACCAACCTTGACTCTGATTTTGCCCGCTACTATGCCCCGGCACTGAATATGGGCTGGATGCCCGGTGCTGCAGATGTGCAGCCTGATAATGCTGAGATCTATGGCGTGCATGATTTTCTTGGTCGATTTATCAAGCCTGATCCAGGCCGTGTTCCCGGTGATAATTTTGATTACAATTCGGCCAATGCCGATGTGCTGGGCTGGCTGATTGCGCGACTGAGTGGCCAGTCATTCCAGGATTATATTGAGGACAATATCTGGTCCAAAATTGGTGCTGAACATGATGCCTATATACTGGTGGACCGTGCCTATATGCCTGCTGTAACTGGTGGTATGAATAGCACTGCCCGGGATGCATTGCGCTTTGGCATGATGGTGCGTGACCGCGGTGAATACAATGGTCAGCGGATTATTCCAGCGTCCTGGATTGACGCCACTCTTGATGTCAGTGATCGGCTGCTTGCCAATATGCAGGCCAATACTAAATATCAGAATGAGTCCTGGTCCGCCTATCACAATATGTGGTGGATTCTGGATGCGACCGCTGGGGAGTACTGCGCTGTGGGTATTCATGGCCAGGTTATCTATATCAATCGCAGGGCGGATACTGTGATGGTCTGGTTTTCAAGTCAGCCGGGGGCTGCGTCGCCGGGGAACCCAAATTTCCGCGCCAAATTGCAGGCTGCGCGTCAGCTTGCGGTGTCTCTAAGTCAGTAGTGCTGGTAGCATAAATCTGCGGCAATTATGTGCTACTTTTATAGGGACATTGAGCCCTTATAAATTGATCAGCCATGCCCTGCAGGACAGCACCTATGAGCAACCATGAAAAAATAGATTATGTTGAGTTCCCCTCCACTGATATCGGCGTAACAAAAGCATTTTTTGCTCAGGTATTTGGCTGGGTGTTTACTGACTATGGCCCAGAGTATTGCGCGTTTACCAATGCTGGCTTGGAGGGTGGCTTTTTTCTCTCGGATAAAACTGTCTCTACTTGTAATGGCAGTGCGCTGATAGTGTTTTACAGGATGATCTGGAGCAAACTCAGGCTGGTATTCTATCTGCTGGCGGCTCCGTCCTTAAGGCGATCTTTCCCTTTCCCGGTGGTCGGCGCTTTCATTTTGCGGATCCAAACGGCAATGAGTACGCTGTTTGGTCAACTGCGGGCACAGACTAGCTTCGAGCTAGTCTTTTGACCTATCCCTTCACCTATTTTTAGTGGTTATGCTTCCAGTGACTTTCAGCGTTATACTCAGCGCTATGCTGAGGATTAATCTGTTCAAATATACCAAGCCTGGGACCGTAATCAGCCAGGTTTTGTTGTTGCTATTGATATCAGGCTGTTCACTGATGTCTGCGACCCACAGATCCGCCACTTCTTGCCCGGCGCCCCAAGAGACAATTAGAACCGAACAGCAATGCCCGGCTCCACAGGTGATCGAGCGCATAGTAACCAAAACGGTGCCGGCAAAATTGCCGCCCATGGCAACGACGGCGGGCAAGATGCACCTGCCCATTATTGGTGCCGTTGAATGGGCCAAAATCGGCAAGGCTGGGGCAGGAAAGACTGACCTTATGCTGGAGTCACGCATTGATACAGGGGCCGATACCACCTCAATTCATGCGGAGGATATCCAGCTGATTGAAAAAGATGGCCGCCGCTATGTGCGTTTTGTGCTAATTGATCCTGCCACAGGGTACAGGCATCCCCAGGAGTTGCGCCTGCGCCGCCGGGTGCTTATCAAGCAAACGGATGGTCCCTATGATCGTCGCTATGTGGTGCGAATGTGGGTGACGCTGGGGGAGACGCGCTCGCGTATTGATGTTAATTTGACTAATCGCACCAACTTCGAATATCCCATGTTGATTGGCCGTAATTTTCTAACTGACAGCCTGATTGTGGATGTCAGCCGCCATCACACCCTCGACAAGTAACCGGATTTAGCAGTTATGGTCAGCTCCAGAGTTCAGGTTAGTCTTATTGCAGCCGGTCTGATTATTCTGGGGCTGGGACTGTGCCTGTATAAAGCAGTAAATCTGGGTTTTCCTCTTTTCCCTGGTGAGTATCGGGATGTGTGGACGGTTGAGTCCAAGATTAGTTTCAGGCCTTCCAGGGCAGAAGCGGTGGAAGTCGAACTAAAGTTACCGACCATGCTTGCGGGCTGGTCCAATGTGGATGAGTATTTTGCATCCTCGGGTTTTGGCTTCACCGTTATTGCGCCCTCTAAAGATAATGGCTTTGAAAGCCGTCGCGCGCGCTGGACGCGCCAGACCTTAGAGCGGCCCACAACCCTCTACTACAAACAGCAGATGTTTCGCGCTAATCAGGCCAAAGCGCTGCCGGATCTGCCGGTGCCTGAGGTCAGTCCACCGCTTCTAGAGAATGATCGACAGGCAGCTATGGCCAGACTGGTGGATCGCCTGTCACAACAGTCCTCCGATCGAGAGAGTTTTACCGGTCAGCTACTGCAGGAATTTTTGCGTCAGTCACCAGATCAGGACAGTTTGTTTTTGTTGGGTTCCTATCAGGAAGACAGTCTGGTGGTGATAATGGATGTGCTTGCCTATAAAGGTATTCCTGCCCATCAGCTTCGCGGCATTGTGCTGGAAGATGGCCGCCGTCGACAGACTCTGAGTTCATTGATAGAGATTCACAATGGCGTTAAATGGGTTATTTTTGACCCACAAAACGCCAGTGTTGGCTTGCCAGATAATTTCTTTATCTGGCAGCGGGGCGATGGTGCTGTGCTCAATGTCGCAGGGGGGCGGGATTCCAGTCTTGAATTTGCGCTGGTCAGCAATAGCCTGCCGGTCAAAACCGTGATCAGTATGGGTCAGCGCTCGGAGCAGGTGGATTTGCTGGACTTTTCGGTGTACGCACTCCCCGTTGAACAGCAGGGGATCTTTAAAGGGTTACTGTTAATTCCTGTGGCAGCGCTGGTAGTGGTTTTGATGCGAGTATTGGTGGGTATTCGCACCTCCGGTACCTTTATGCCGGTGCTGATTGCATTGGCCTTTATTCAAACCACCCTATTGGTGGGACTGATTATTTTTCTTGGTCTGGTGGGGGTGGGCCTGTGGATTCGTTCCTACCTGAGTCGGCTTAATCTGCTGCTAGTATCCAGAGTGGCCGCGGTCATTATTGTAGTGATTCTGCTGATGGCGGTGCTGGCTGTGACCAGCTACAGGTTGGGCCTGGATCAGGCACTTACGGTGACTTTCTTCCCTACGGTTATTATTGCCTGGACCATTGAGCGCATGTCGATTCTTTGGGAAGAGGAGGGCGGCCACGAGGTGTTGATTCAGGGCAGTGGCAGTTTGCTGGTGGCAGTGCTGGCCTATATTGCCATGTCCAGCCAGATTATTTCCCATCTGACCTTTAATTTCCCCGAGTTGATGCTCAGTCTGTTGGGAGTGATTCTGCTGCTGGGGAAATACACCGGGTTCAGGCTCTCCGAGCTCTACCGTTTCCGTGATATGGGGTCACCCCAAGAGTCACGGCTGTGATTAATCTGATATCACCATTCAAGCTGCGCGAGCTTGGTATTCTGGGCATGAACCGGCGCAATATTGGTTTGATTGGCACCTATAACCAGCGCTGCAACTACAGTATTGCCGACAATAAACTGGCTACTAAAAGCGCGGCGCTAAGCCGAGGGATTCCGGTGCCAGAGCTGTACAGCACCGTAGAGCGCCAATTCCAGGTGCGTGCTGTGGACGAGCAGATACAGGCACTCTCGAGTTTTGTGATCAAGCCGGCCCAGGGCAGTGGTGGCAAAGGTATTTTGGTGATCACTGGCAGGAATGGAGATCAATTTATTAAATCCAGCGGCGCATTGATAAGCATCTCTGACGTAAAACGCCATATCTCCAATATTCTCGCCGGCCTCCACAGCCTCGGGGGGCGCAATGATGTGGCGATGATTGAGGCCCTGATAGATTTTGACCCTAGCCTTAAAGATTATAGCTTTGAGGGGGTGCCGGATATTCGCATTATTGTGTTTCGCGGTGTTCCGGTAATGGCGATGATGCGCTGTGCCACTAAGGCTTCCGACGGCAAGGCCAATTTACATCAGGGAGCTGTAGGTGTGGGTATTGATATAGGTTCTGGTCAGACGGTTGCGGCAGTTCAGCAGAGTGCGCTGATTGCCGAGCACCCGGACACGGGCATTGGCTTTGATGGATTGGAAGTACCCTACTGGTCTCAGGTATTAAATCTGGCCGCTGGCTGCGCCAGCATGGCCGGGCTGGGATATCTGGGGGCGGATATTGTGCTTGATCGGCTGCGGGGTCCCATGCTTCTGGAGCTCAATGCCAGGCCTGGTCTGGCAATTCAGGTGGCCAACCAAGCGGGGCTGCGGCATCGGCTGGCTCAGGCGGACGAGATTGCCAATAGCACTGATAATCAGGAACAAAAAATAAGCCTAGCGCGCAAACAGTTTACTCAATCTAAACAGGCAGAGGCACAGCTGGCTTTGGATATTTATTAGCCTGGCTTAGATAAGATGTCCCAGGGGCAGCTCGGTTTTATAGCAGATGGGTTTGAGGGAAAAACTGCTTTTAATATGTTCCACCCCATCCACCGCAGTGAGCTTTTCATCGAGAAATGTCTGGTAGGCCTGCAGGTCTGGAATCACCACTCGCATCAGATAGTCAAAGTCACCAGTCATCAGGTAGCATTCCATTACTTCAGGCCATTCCAATACTTGCTGGGCAAAGCGATCCAGATCTTTCTTGACCTGATGATGCAATGTCACCTGCACAAACACCGTGACCGGAAGGCCGGCTCGCTGGGGATCAATTAATGTGACGCGGCGGCTGATAAAGCCCAGTCGCTCAAGGTTTTTCACTCTTCGGGAGCAGGGTGAAGGAGACAGACAGACCTGGTCCGCCAGTTCAATATTGGAAATACCGGCATCGGATTGCAGTATATTGAGGATTTTCCAGTCAATATTATCCAGATTGTAGTCAGTCATAATTGCCTCGTTTTGCCCTGCTGTTTTTACCTGTTTATGTCAATCAATACTCGCTTTTAACTATCTATACTAAGAATACAGGCAGTGACTCTCGACAGTGCTTGTCGGAGCCTTAAACGGCCTTGGTACAGCATAACTGGTCATGCAGGCAAGATGCCATAGAGCCGTTATATATTGGTGATTAATAGTAGTATAGGTAATTATGCGCAATTAAAAATTATAAAAAAGTATATATGCGCAATTAGTAGTTATTTAAGGGGCGGTATTTTGAGCAATTTGGCAGGATTCGCCCGGGATTTGCATGGTAATTTAAGGTCTTAATAAAGGGCCATCCAATAAAAATAATCAGGCCCCAAATGGATTTATTTGAGGTGTTCTGTGACTATGAAAATTGCCCCCAATGTAACCCCCGCCAAGCGGCCGCCGGAGTTTCAAGATGGGTCCTCCATCAGGCTCCCCAGTTTACAAATTCTCAATCAGGATGGCTCAGTTGCTGCTGGTGCCAATATGCCCGACCTGCCTCGGGATCAGGCTAGAAAAATCTACAGCGATATGCTCTATATCCGGCTGCTCGATGAGCGTATGCAAAACGCCCAAAGACAGGGTCGGCTAAGTTTTTATATGACCTGCACAGGTGAAGAGGCTTCAGTGGCTGGCACCATAGCGGCGTTTGGCGCTCAGGATATGGTGATGGCCCAGTACCGTGAGCAGTTGGCCCTGCGCTATCGAGGTTTTACCACAGCACAGTTTATGAATCAGTTATTTGGCAATATTGAGGACTTAGGCAAAGGTCGAATGATGCCGGTCCACTATGGTAGCCGCGAGCTCAATATAATGACTATCAGCTCACCACTGGCCACTCAGATTCCCCAGGCTGCTGGTTATGCCTATGGTCAGAAGCTAAAAGGTAAAGATGCCTGCACCCTGTGCTATTTCGGTGAAGGCGCGGCCTCCGAAGGGGATTTCCATGCCGGGCTAAATATGGCTGCAGTGCTTAACTGCCCGGTGGTGTTTGTGGTGCGCAACAATGGCTATGCCATCTCCACACCCTGCTCTGAACAGTTTGCCACTGATGGCATCGCCCCCCGTGGCCTTGGCTATGGCATTAAAACCATAAGAGTAGATGGCAATGATATTTTGGCTGTCTATGCCGCCTCGGTAGAAGCCCGCAGAATCGCCATCCAAGAGCAGCGTCCGGTACTGATTGAAACCATAAGCTATCGCCTCGGTGCCCACTCAACCTCGGATGATCCCAGCGGTTATCGCAGTAAAGACGAAGAGCAAATCTGGCGGGATAAAGACCCAATCCAGCGCATGAAGAACTGGATGATTGCCCAGCGATGGTGGGATGAGACGTCTGACAGTGACCTGCAGAAATCCTATCGCACTGAGATTTTGGCCGAACTTAAGCTGGCGGAACAGCGTGACAAGCCGCCACTGGGTGATTTGATCACTGATGTCTACAAGTCAGTCCCCTCCCATTTGCTTGAGCAGTTTCAAGCGTTAGAGGCCCATATCGCCAAGTATCCGGATCACTATTCAGTCTAATTGGAGCTGTAAGGATGGCTAACTCAACAGTGCGAGAAATTGGCAACGAGCCTAAATCCAGAAAAATGAATTTGTTGCAGGCCATTAATAGTGGGCTGGATATTGCCATGGCTACGGACCAGCGGGTGCTTTGCCTTGGCGAAGATATAGGTCATTTTGGAGGGGTATTTAGAGCGACCAGCAATCTGCAAACAAAGTATGGACGCGATCGTTGTTTTAACACCCCATTAACAGAGCAGGGTATTGCTGGCTTTGCTATTGGTCTGGCCGCTCAGGGTTCTGTGCCTGTCGCCGAAATTCAGTTTGCCGATTATATCTTTCCAGCCTTTGATCAAATTGTTAATGAAGCCGCCAAATTTCGCTATCGCAGTGGCGATGAATTTAACTGTGGTGGCATGACCATTCGCACACCCTACGGCGGCGGTATTGATGGTGGCCTCTATCACTCCCAGTCCCCGGAGGCCTATTTCTGCCATACCCCGGGCCTCAAGGTAGTTATTCCCAGTAATGCCTATCAAGCCAAAGGTCTGCTGTTATCGGCTATCCGCGATCCAGATCCAGTTATCTTTTTTGAGCCCAAAGCCATTTATCGCGCCTCGGTAGGCGAGGTACCAGAGGGAGACTATGAAATTCCTCTGGGGGTTGCTGAGGTGGTTCAGCAGGGCACAGATATTACATTGCTGGGCTGGGGCGCACAGATGGCGCAGATTATTAAAGCAGCAGAGTTGGCGGTGGACGAAGGTATTTCCTGTGAAGTTATTGATCTGTGCAGCCTGCTGCCCTGGGATCGCGACTGCGTGGCTCAGTCGGTCACTAAAACCGGACGCCTGCTTATCAGCCACGAGGCACCACTCACCGGTGGCTATGCCGGGGAAATTGCCGCCAGTATTCAGCAGCATTGTTTCCTCAGTCTGGAGGCACCGATCAGCCGAGTGACCGGGTTGGATACTCCATTCCCCCTAATCCATGAAAAGCACTATCTGCCCGACCATCTTAAAATTTTTGAATCCATTGTTGCCACCTGCAACTACTAGCCGGAGATCACCATGAACAAAGATTTTATATTGCCGGATATTGGCGAGGGGATTGTGGAATGCGAAGTGATCGAGTGGAAGGTTAAGGAAGGCGACCTGATCGAAGAAGATCAGATTGTGGTGGATGTGAGCACCGACAAAGCCATTGTTGAAATTCCCTCGATGTACAACGGCCGAGTGACTAAACTTTACTATCAGGAGTCGGATACTGCAGAAGTTCATAAGCCTCTATTTGCCATTGAAGTGCAAAGTGCGGAGCAGAGTGGGGAGCAGAGTGGAGAGGAGGCTGCAGGGCAATCATCGCAGCAGAAACAACCAGAGCCTCAATTACAGGCCATAGCAGAGGCGCCAGCTGTGGCAACGACAGATAAAGTATTAACCACTCCTGCTGTACGCAAAATGGCGCGGGAGCACAATTTTGATCTGGCGACAATCTCAGGCACAGGCAAACAGGGCCGAGTGTTAAAAGAGGATGTGCTGGCCTACCTGAATCAAAAGGCCGGGAAGCAAGCGCCAATGGTGCAGGTCAACAGTATTCAGGATCGTCGCGAACCTATCAAAGGTGTGCGCAAAATAATGGCCGAGCGCATGGCTGATTCCATGGCTACCATTCCTCACTTTACCTTTATCGATGAATTGGATATCACCGAGCTGATGGCCTTGCGCGCCGACCTGGTAAAAACCCATGGCTCGGAGGATCTAAAAATTACTCTGATGCCATTATTTATTAAGGCACTGTCTCTGGCGCTCAATCAGTTTCCCATTGTTAATAGCCGGGCCAATAGTGACTTTACCGAACTCACCTATCTGGCCAGTCATAATATTGGTATGGCTGTGGATGGTAAAACTGGCCTGCTGGTACCCAATATAAAAAATGTTCAGCAGCTGGGACTACTGGATGTGGCCCGGGAAGTAAACCGCCTTAAAGAGGCGGCCCGCAGTGGTGTTATTAATCCGGCAGATCTTGCTGGCGGCAGTATTACCATCTCCAATATTGGGGTTATTGGTGGCACTGCCGCGATGCCTATTATCAATAAACCAGAAGTGGCGATTGTGGCTCTGGGTAAAATTCAAACGTTGCCCCGTTTTGATGCCAGTAACAATATTGTCTCGCGCAATATACTTACTGTTAGTTGGTCCGGTGATCATCGGATTATTGATGGTGCCACCATCGCGCGCTTCAATAAACTGTGGAAGCACTATTTAGAACAGCCTCAGACAATGTTATTGGCTATGCTGGAGTACTAAGCTGGGATAGCTGTTCTTGTTTGCGACGGAGGCCCAAAACCATTACATAGATAATCAGCATCAAATAGGAAATTGCTGCTGCACCTCAGGTTAAATCAGACTAAATGCTCTATTCAGAGTGCCGGCAAAAAAATTATTTACCGTCGGCAAGTATTTCGCGCGCTGCATTGCGTCCGGGCAGGCCGGTAACACCACCACCGGGATGACTGCCAGCACCGCACATATATAGCCCTTTTAAAGGCCCGCGGTAATCACCGTGGTTCATCAATGGACGAGCGGCCCACATCTGATCCAATGTCATTACCCCATGCATAATATCGCCACCGATCAGTCCAAGTTTTTCCTCAAGGTCCAGTGGTGACAAGATCATTTTTCCTACCACAGCATCTCTAAAGTTGGGGGCATGGGCGGTTACAGTGTCAATAATGGTCTCAGCCGCGGCTTCGCGGGCATCATGCCAGGATTGGCCATCGGGCAATTGGGGTGAAAACTGCTGACAGAATAGCGAGGCTACATGTTGGCCCTCTGGTGCCAGTGAATCATCCAGAGTTGATGGAATAAGCATTTCGACTATGGGCTGCTTGGACCAGCCATTGGCTTTGGCATCTACATAGGCGCGATCCATATAATCCAATGTTGGGGCAATCACAATACCGCACTGATGATGTTCTGCGCTGTCTTTGCCAGGCAGGGCAGTAAAGTCTGGCAGCTCTGACAGCGCCACATTCATACGGAAGGTGCCGGAACCATTTTTATAGCCATCCATACGGCGGGCAAATTCTGGATCCAGATCGCCTTCGTTAAACATCTGGCCATAGAGCATCTTGGGATTAACATTGGCAATGACCCGCTTGGCGGCAATAGTTTCGCCATTGGCTAATGTCACCCCAGTAGCCGCGCCATTGTTCACAATCACTTTATCTACTGGGGCGTCGGTAGTTATTTCAACGCCTACAGATTCGCAGGCCTGTTTCATTGCCTGGGTAATTGCACCCATGCCACCAATCGCATGACCCCAGGCGCCTTTCTCGCCATCGACTTCACCAAATACATGGTGCAGCAGCACATAGGCGGAGCCGGGGGTGTCCGGGCTGGCATAGTTGCCGACAATGGCATCAAAACCGAAGGCGGCTTTAATATGCTCATTCTCAAACCAGCCATCGAGAAAACTGCGGGCACTCTTGGTAAATAGATCGTAGACATCCCGGTGCAACTGGTTGCTGCCTTTGGCGACGGGCCAGAGTTGCATTGCTGCTTGTAATGCAGCGCGAATGCCGCGCTTGGGATTGGGTGGGGTTTTGGTGCTGATATCACGCAGTACATCGGCTACAGCATCAATGCGATCATAGTACTCAGGCAGGCGCTCGGCATCGCGAGGGGAAAACTTGCGGAATTCTTCTTGGGTTCGCTCGAGACCACCACCCAGTTTTAAATAGTTGTTATTGTCGATGGGCAAGAAGTTTGAGATGGGGCGTTTGACCACTTTAAGCCCGTACGTTTTAAGCTGCATATCAGCAATAACTTCTGGGTTGAGCAGGCTAACGGTATAGCTGGCTACGGAGTTTCGAAAACCCGGATGAAATTCTTCGGTGACGGCGGCGCCACCGACGATAGATCGGCGCTCGCAGACTCGAACCTTTAAGCCTGCTTTGGCTAAATAGTACGCGCACACAAGACCATTGTGTCCGCCGCCAATAATAACGGCGTCTGTAGTTGCAATGTTGGAGGGCATAGATTTCCCCTTGGATGCCTTAGCCGAAGCGTCGAGCTGCCTCGACAGTGTTTTTCAGCAGACAGGCAATGGTCATTGGGCCAACGCCACCTGGTACTGGAGTGATGGCGCCCGCAACCGGCTCTGCATCGGCAAAGTCAACATCGCCTACCAAGCGGCCTTTGCCATCTTCTGTGGCAATGCGATTAATGCCCACATCAATTACGGTGGCACCGGGCTTGATCCAATCCCCTTTAACCATCTCCGGGCGACCTACAGCGGCTACCAGAATATCTGCGGTAGCACAGAGTGCTTGCAGATCCTGGGTGCGGGAATGGGCGATCGTGACGGTGCAATTTTCTTGCAGTAATAACAGGGCCACTGGTTTGCCGACAATATTGGAGCGGCCAATAATCACCGCATGCTTGCCTGACAGATTGTCGCCGAGATGTTTTTTGGCCAGAATCACACAACCCTGAGGTGTACATGGCACCAGTGCGGCGTCATCGCCATTGGCCAATCGGCCTGAGTTCATAGGGTGGAAGCCGTCGACATCTTTTTCCGGCAAAATAGTATCGATAATCAGAGTTTCATCAATATGCTTGGGCAGGGGCAGTTGCACCAAGATGCCGTGCACTGCAGGATCATTATTGAGCTTATCCAACTCGGCTAACAGAGCGTCCTGGCTGGTGTCCGCTGGCATGCGAATTTCATTGCTGATCATGCCCACTTCCTGGGTCTGGCGCACTTTATTGCGCACATAGACCTGACTGGCAGGGTCTTCACCGACCAGAATCACGGTTAGACCTGGAGTGATGCCGCGTTCGTCCTGAAGTTGCTTTACTTCAATGGCCAGTGATTGTCGCAGTTCCTGTGCTACGGCTTTGCCGTCAATATTCATTCTGTTCTCTCTCTGCAGTCTTGTTGCTAATGTTAATTCTGTCTCTGGCGTGATTATACTCAGAGCAATGGGAAAAGGCTTATCAGCGCGGCATATTAAATGTTAAATTCACGTCATGCCACTACATATGCACAGTCGTGCACAGTTAAGTGGAGTCACTAAATATTGCGGGAGCAGATCGATTTTCCCCTCCCAAATAAGGGTTATTGGTGATCTCAGAATGCTCTGTTAGTCTGTGGCCATTACAGATGTGTTGGAGGTTTAAATTTTGCCCATTAATGATTCCCCGCTGGTGCTGGTTACCGCTGATCGCAGCCTCTCCGGGTTGCATTACAGCCATTCTGCGGGAGAAAAATATTTAACCGCTGTAAGCATCGGTGCCGGCTGTACACCGCTTGTTTTGCCTGCGCTGGTGGACGAAATAGGACTTGAGGATCTGCTTCGCCGGGTTGATGGCGTTCTTATCACCGGTGGTTACAGCAATATTGATCCTCATTATTACGGTCAGGAGCCAGCGTCAGATAAGGATGAGAGGGATATTGAGCGTGATAGAAGCAATCTGGCCCTGATCCCGCAGATTATTGATGCCGGAGTGCCATTTTTGGGCATCTGCAGAGGGTTGCAGGAACTTAATGTTGCCCTCGGTGGCAGTCTGCACCAGTTAGTCCATGACGTTGAGGGTATGCAGGATCACCGTGAAGATAAATCTGCACCTGTGGATGTGCAATATGGGCTCTCCCACCTTGTTAGTCTGCAAGCCGGGGGTATTCTGTCTGGTTTGCAGGATGAGCAAAATCCCATGGTTAATTCTGTTCATGGTCAGGGCATTGACCGGCTGGCCGCCGGATTGCGCATTGAAGCCATTGCCGAAGATGGTCTGGTTGAAGCGGTATCTGTTGCCGATGCCCAACAATTTGCTTTGGCTGTGCAATGGCACCCGGAGTGGCAGGTGCAGAATAATTCATTTTATCTAGCCACTTTTGAGGCCTTTGGTGATGCTTGTCGGGCTCAGGCTCGCAAGCGTTAATCTGGTGTATTCAATAAAAATATTGTCGAGGGTGAAATCATGAATGCTGCGACAACTCTGCTGATTTTACTGGCGCTGATGCCGTTCACTGCCAGCAACCTTTTTGCTGCGGAATATGATCTGGTTATTGCCAATGGCAGGGTTATTGATCCCGAGACAAGTTTCGATCAGATCGTCTATGTGGGTATTAATGATGGGTCGATTAGTGCTGTATCTGAGCAGCCATTGCGCGGTACTAAAATCATTGATGCTGCAGGGCTAGTGGTGGCGCCCGGATTTATTGATGTGCATAGCCATACGCCGACATTGCTCGGTCAGCGGCTCAATCTTCTGGATGGTATTACTACTCAACTGGATCTGGAAGCCGGTTCTTTTCCAGTAACTTTTTATGGCGAACACTTTAGGGCTGGTGCGCAAATTAACTACGGCTCATCTGTGGGTCACTGGGCGGTTAGAACCAAGGTGATTGAAGGGCGCAGTATGCCTTATATTTTTGCCGGCAAGGACGTGCTGAAAATGAACGGTGCTACTTGGCTGCAGACTGCTACAGAGGCGCAAATTGAACAGATGCGGCTGCTGCTTAATCAAGGGCTGGATCAGGGTGGTCTGGGTATTGGTGTTCTGCTGGACTATATGACCAAGGCAGTGTCCGATGCTGAATTGCGCATGCTGTTTGAGGTTGCCTCTGCCCGGGAGGTGCCTCTGTATATTCATGTGCGCCGGGGCCATACAGGTGATCCGGCTGGTTTAATTGAGGTGATTGATCTGGCGACAGAAACTGGTGCGGCCTTATTTGTCTGCCATATTACCCACAATGCTATGGGCCGCATTGGTGATTGGTTGCAAATGATTGATGAGGCCAATCGCGCTGGGGCCAATATAACCACTGAGACATTGTCCTATGCTGCTGGTGGCACCAGCATTTCTGCTGATGTTTTCAGGCGTCGCGACTGGCGTAGCATATTTGATATCAGCTATGAAGATGTGCAGTGGGTTGCTACCGGAGAATGGCTCACCAAAGAGACCTGGGAAAAATACGCAACTGAACAGCCCGGCGGCATGGTTAACCACCATTATGTCAAAGAGGACTGGGTAGAAACCGCTTTGCAGTGGCCAGGAATGATGGTGTCCACTGATGCTCTGCCAGCGATCGATATCAATTTGCCCACTAACCCTAATGTGGCGGGCACCTTTTCCCGAGTGCTGGGACATTATGTGCGCGACCGTAAAGTGCTTGATCTTAACGAGGCCCTGGCCAAACTCAGCCTCTATCAGGCTCAGTGGATGGAACAGGCTTCTCCGGCTTTTAAGAAAAAAGGGCGAATCCAGCAGGGGGCAGATGCAGATATCGTGATCTTTGACCCGCAGACGGTGGCCGCCAATGCTGTTTATGGCGACCCCTATTTAAAACCCACTGGCATCATCCATGTTTTGGTTGCTGGAACCCAGGTGGTGCGGCACGCCCAGTCTGTAGAGGAACAGTCCCCAGGAATCAAAATACTGGGCCCACAGAAACTTAGTTTTTGAGGGGCTATATTCAAGATTGCAATGTGCGCTATGCGGGTAAACAATTTGAGGATCAACCCCGTTTGAGTATAATCAAAGCTCGCACTTTAGACGGTCACGGCTGACCGAGGGGAGAGCGAAGAGCATCGACATCGACGATTCTGTTAGCAGGAGTCAGTGGCTGGTGCCGGCTACGTGCTAAACAACATTTTAACTGAGTCAACAGCTTAACCGACTAGGTGCTCTGTTGCTCATTAAGACTGCGTTATGCCTGTGGTTTCTCCATACCCTCAAAACTGCCATTAACTTAAAGTATTCGAAAATATTGTTTTAGAAATAAGCAAATCGCTGATGGATTGGCTAAGCTTTCTAGAATTTTATTTCAGACTAGAGGTCGTTGTAGATGGTTGGAATCAATCCCGCAGTAGAGAAAATACCCGCAAAAGTAGATGCTTGGGTGAAAGAAATAGCAGATGCCTGTACCCCAGAGAATATTTATTGGTGCGATGGCAGTTCTGAAGAATATGATTTTCTCTGTGGTGAATTGGTTGAGGCTGGTGTGTTTACCCCTCTGAATCCGGCTCTGCGCCCCAATTCCTATCTCTGTCGATCTGATCCGGGCGATGTGGCCCGGGTTGAGCAGCGCACCTTTATCTGTAGTCCCAAAGAAGATGAGGCTGGTCCGACCAATAACTGGGTCGAACCCGAGGAAATGAAAGGCAAACTAACCAAATTATTTGCCGGTTGCATGGCGGGGCGAACCCTCTATGTTATCCCGTTCAGCATGGGACCACTGGATTCTGATTTAAAGCAGGTTGGCATACAAATTACCGATTCCCCCTATGCCGTGGTCAATATGCATATTATGGCCAGAGTCGGCCGGGACGTGTTGCAAGTGTTGGGAGATAAAGATTTTATTCAATGCCTGCATTCAGTGGGTTACCCCCTGGCTCCCGGTCAGGACGATGTGGCATGGCCCTGTGATATCGAGAATCGCTATATTGCCCATTTTCCCAAGGATCGTGCTATTTGGTCCTATGGCAGTGGCTATGGCGGCAATGCCTTGCTGGGCAAGAAATGTGTCGCCCTGCGGATTGCTTCGGCCATGGGCAGAGACGAAGGCTGGTTGGCAGAACATATGCTGCTGGTTGGCATTGAGTCTCCTGAGGGCAAAAAGACCTATATGGCAGGGGCATTCCCCAGTGCCTGCGGTAAGACTAACCTGGCCATGCTGGTACCACCAGAGGGCTTTGATGGCTGGAAAGTATGGACGGTTGGCGATGATATTGCCTGGATCAAACCAGATCAGGACGGCAAGTTAAGAGCGATTAATCCGGAGTTTGGCTATTTTGGTGTAGCCCCCGGCACATCAGAACAGTCAAATCCCACGGCTATGAGAACCATGGAAAGAAATACCATCTTTACCAATGTGGCACTCACCGATGACGGTGATGTCTGGTGGGAAGGTATGACTGACGAGGCTCCTGAGCATCTGATTGACTGGACCGGACAGGACTGGCACCCGGATTGTGGCAGAGTCGCGGCCCACCCCAATGCCAGATTTACTAGCCCTGCTTCACAGTGTCCATCGACAGATCCGGCCTGGGATAAGCCCGAAGGCGTGCCTCTGGACGCTTTGCTGTTTGGTGGTCGAATGAGCAGCACCATGCCGCTGGTTTTCCAGGGTCTGGATTGGGATCACGGTGTCTATCTGGCAGCGACCATTGGCTCTGAGGCCACAGCTGCTGCAGACAACCAAGAGGCCATCAGACGCGACCCCATGGCCATGTTGCCATTCTGTGGTTACAACATGGGCGACTACTGGAGCCACTGGTTCAATATGGCTGATAACGTTAGCAATTTGCCTCAAGTATTTCGCGTCAACTGGTTTAGAAAAGACAGTAATGGCAAGTTTTTGTGGCCGGGTTTTGGGCAAAATATGCGCGTCCTTAAATGGATTGCTGAGCGCGCCCAGAACAGTGTAGACGCCGTTGAAACGCCGATTGGTTATGTTCCCAACTATGAAGACCTAAGCTGGAATGGGCTTGATTTCAGTGCCGAGCAGTTCGCTACATTGATGAATATTGATGCAGATGAATGGACCGCTGAATGCGCAAGCCAGCAGCGTTATTTCCAGCAGTTCGGTGATAAGACTCCGGCAAAAATTGAAGCGCAGCGCGAGCTGACACTCCAGCGAATCACTCAGGGTTAATTCCAGCGGGCCAGATCTTCTGGTCTGTCAATATCAAATGAGGCTTCCGGCAGCGGTAGCCTCAGCATATCGTCGGCCATACCCTGGAGAAGAGCTTTAGCCCCTTTATCGCCACACAATTTGGCCAAGGCATCAAAGTTTACCTTGGGAAAAATGGCTGGTACGCCGACACTTTGTTGATAATAGCTACAAACAGGCCTGTGACCATCAAAGAAGCTGATTAGCTGTTGCAGGTGCTGGCTTTTGACTCTAGGCTGATCTGCCAACAGCACCAAAATAGCATCATAGTCTGCTCTAAGATAAGTCACTCCAGTGGCAATTGATTTGCCGATCCCTTCCTGCCAGTCTGGATTTAAAATTAGTTGGCTGCCTGTAATGTTGGCCGCTATATCCTCATGCTGATTGCCTAACACCGTAAAGACCATGCCAGGCAAAACGTTATTTGCCTGATCAATACAATGTTGCAGCATTGGTTTGCCGTCAATATTGGCTAACTGCTTGGTCGAACCAAAACGAGAAGCAGCACCAGCGGCAAGAATAAGCGCAGCAATTTTCATAGCAGCTTACTTAATGAACTGGCATCAGTCTGATTTAGCACAGCCAGACATTCAGCTAGAATTGAGAGGGCGATTTCCTCTGGTATTTCACCGCCCAGACACAGCCCCGCAGGTCCGGCAATGGAGGTCGAAATGCTTTGCTGGTCAAGCCCCGCCAATGCCATAACCTGCTGCTTGCGTGACGAGGGACCCAGCAGTGCGAGATATCTCACCGACGACTTTTGCAGGCCGGCCAGTGTATCTGCATCCATTTGTAGGTTGTGGGTCATCACAATAGCGGCATCAAAAGAGTCAAACAATTCCTGGTCTGGTAATTTGTCCGGGGCGCAGCGCAAAATACTGGTTGCCGACATAAAATTATCCCGCCTGGCATTGGCAGGGCGGGGGTCGCAGAGACTGACTTGCCAGCCCATTGAGACAGCCAGATTGACGACTGGACGGGCATCAACACCGCCGCCAACAACCAGTAAGTGAATCGGTGGTTTGATATGAGTAGCTAGCCATTGTTGATTGTCCTGCTGCACAAGGGTCCCATTTCTACCCCCTATCTCTGCCAGCCTGGCAGGATAATCCTTATGTTCATTGGCAAGATACCTGGTTTCAGTGGAGCCATCCGCCTCTGGTATTTTTTGCAGGAAGATGGACTCTTGATTGTTCTCCAGTGCTTGAAGAATAGAGGGAAGTTGCAGATATTGATTGTCTGCCGACAATGGCTGCAGAAGGATATGGATCGTACCGCCACAACCAATCCCCAGCAGAAAAGACATATCGTCTTCATCACTGCCGTCATAGCAGATGGTGACAGACTGTTGGGATCTCATCACCTGAGAGGCATATTTCTGGATATCTGATTCGAGGCAGCCGCCACTCAGAAGCCCCAATTGCTCACCCAGGTCATTGAAGAACATCATGGCACCGGGTTTGCGATAACTCGGACCATTGACTTTGTACACGCAGCCCAGGACCCAATGATGCTTATCGCGCAGTGGGTACCAGTGTTTTAATTGTTCGAAGAGTTGGTTGATCATATTACCACTCTACATCTAGAGGGCAGCTAGCCGGACAGTAATTAATAGGGCCCATTTTGTTGACTAGGATCAGTCCGTAAAGCCGACCATACTGAGGTACCGTTAATAAAGAACACTGCGTCATTGTGGAATATAGCCCTTTGGCGATCGTCCCACCCGTGGGTATTGCTGGCTTTGATGTGCCCCACTTGGTCCATGGAGGCATTGATTGAATTGTCTTTGCCATTGATCTCAAACATATATAGTCGTTCATACTGAGTATACCCATTTATCTCGTCATTTAGACCGAGAGTAGACCGAGAGAAACCGGAATCGAAAAACGATCAGTTCCATCATCAAAGGCCTGATAGGAAAACGCGTGGCGATTATAGCGTGCCTCAGAATAACTCCAGTTGGCGCCAGCCTCGATACTACTGGCCCCAAGGAATAAGACGCGTCGATATCTGCAATAGTGAATAGCTCAGGTTTAACCAATCCACCTTCGCTCTGGCCCAGGCCGAGTAACAGTTCATTATTAACCGGGTGCAAAAAATCGGAGAATCCTGTGACCGTTAACTCACCGCAATCATAGGGTCGGTAGGATCTGTAAGGTCGATAGCATACAGTGGCCCAATGCTTTCAAAAGTTACCATATACAGCCTATCAAAGCCAATCGCTTTAGAAAGCCTTCAAGCAGCCTTTGCGTTGTATGACTTAATTGATTAAGCAGAGGCTAATGTAGAAAAAGTGAATAACTATGGGTTGGCTAAGCAAGTTAGGATTGAAGTTGAGCAACGAAACACTAAAGAAGAATGGGATGTGGCTTACAAGCGATGGGTAGTGTCTATTGCTTTTAGTAGGAAGAAGAAGGTTGCTGTAGATGCTATCGCTAATATAGTGAAAGGTATGTTTCCGTAGTTTACAATATCGTCGCTACGGTTTACATTGACCCACCCTCAGTAACTGAATTTCGGACTATTAATATGGCTCAAATCGCTTCCCCCCTCAATGATGTAGGTAAATCAACATGTTACACGTGGGGTCCCAATATCTCTGTTGCCTTGGTTTTGGTAGGGTGTGCCGTCTCAATCTACGCTTTAGGACCATTAATGATGGAGGGGCTGTAATGTCTGAAGTTCGTCCAACATCCGATGATGAAATCGACTTGTTCGATTTGGTCGAAACGTTATGGGATGGCAAACTGAAAATCATAGCAACAACTTTTGTTGCGGCTGTCATTGGTGTTGCCTTAAGTGTTGTTTCACCAAACTCTTTTGAAGTTTCAACACCTAT
>Ga0233444_10001563_pt1 | contig 25723 bp, 7 predicted proteins | sample SI_124_October20_6_FD_182792 | JGI IMG/M metagenome (GOLD analysis project Ga0233444, IMG submission 182792) | Seawater microbial communities from Saanich Inlet, British Columbia, Canada - SI_124_October2016_10_MG | ecosystem: Environmental > Aquatic > Marine > Inlet | place: Canada: British... | reverse complement strand
GACTTCGTTAATGCAGTTACCCATTGTGAAATTGGTACGTAACTAGAACCCGACTGGCCAGCATATGCCTGAGAAAACATTGTTCTGTCGTTAATGCCTGATGCAACAGAAAACGGGGTCACAATCGCATCAAGATTATCATACTGATCGTTGATAGTTAAAAATGTACTAAAGTCGTTTGCAATAGTATAACCAGTGACCGAATTTGTTCCTAAGTCAGTTTCATCAGTCATTTCAATATTTGTACCAGAAGTCTGGGGCCCAGCATATGTGGCTCCTGAACCATATGTTGTACCGGCAGGAATTGGAGAACTGTCAGTGATCACCGAAGATGACACCGGCAGGCCTGGGGTTAGTTTTCTACCATTCACATCAAAAATTTGTAATTCGTCTAAAGATGTTGAAGTAATAGTAGTTTCACCAGTTGTTGTGTTTAGATCTTCAGAAACAGAGGCATAAAAACCTACGTTAAAGTCAGATGTTTCTTCTGGTCTTGTAGAAGGTGAATAGAGACAATGGACAGGAGATTTGCCATCTTCAAATTCAATTCTACCGGAAACATTATGAACATGTCTTTGTACGACAAACCATGCATAGTCATCATCTTGATCAACAGATGCTTGGTCAAACATAAACAGTCCAGTACCGTGATCTGAACATGACAGTCTGTACGCGAGTGGATAACCGCTCTCGATATCATCACTTGTCTTACCTTGGCGTCTAAAGAAACCAGATTTTGCTTTGTTTGTGTCATTACTAAAGTTGAAATAAATCTCACTCAATTCTCCAGGCTGTCTATAAACAGACTGTTTTACACCATCACGACCTTGTCCTTTAGTGAGGTCGCCATTATCTTTGATTTGTAATGCAGTCGCAACATTTACATATAGATATTCATCGCGCTGATCGTAGAAGAAACGCATCCGCCATTTCTGTGGTTTCCGTACATCCTTTACAGGTTGTGTGAGTGAAACCGAAGATGGAATTGCGCTTGTGGCAGAGTTGATATCATTCTTAGAAGATAACAAGTCTGTCGCCTTTTCAGATTCTACAACAAACAAATCGCCAATTCTATCAACGCATGACTTTACTTCTCTGTGAAGTTGTTGTCCGTTTGATGGGGTTGCGATTGGAATAACTGCATCTTCGTTTATGTATGGGTAAATCATATTATATGGTTGTGATTCGAAATCAGCCTCTGCAATACACAGTTTCCATTCGCCTGGGGCATATACAAGAGATGCAGGAATTCTCAAATCAAATCCATTAACCTCTGAAGTTGTACCTACAGCATTGTCACATAATACTGTTACTACACCAGTAGCGGCATCTATAGATTGAATCTTAACAACACCTTGACCATGTGGCTCAACGATTCTTTTACCTACATCTGTCGATTTCAAACCACCCATTGCCAATGTGGCATCGCCATCAGCCGCTGTCTGATCATCGACGAGGGTCTTACCGTTTTCATCCGTTAATGTGAAAGTTTGAGTCAATCCTGAACCAATAACAACAGCACCGGCGAAAGTTAATGTCGCAGTTCTTTGTGTTTGGGCGGAAAACGCAGAACTATAATAATTTCCATATGGGTGTAATGTCATATCTCTCGCAAGAGTTCTCAACAAACCATCGTTAGAATTTCTTGCTCTTTTGGTGTCGAGGTAATATTCGAGCACAATTTGCTCACCAACTTCAAAAGTTTCACTTCTCCAAGAAACAGTACCATAATCAAGTGCGATTTGGGCAGCATCTGTTACGGAAGTGATTTCAAGTTGTAGTTGTTCTAGCCCAGTACCTCTGGCTGCGGCATCAGACCCAACATTGTGCAATTGTGATGCAAGAATTGTAATTACATCACCAACAACGTAGTTTTTACCAAAACCAATTGGAATGACTTTATTTACATTTCCGAGGGGGTCTACATAAATCTGAAAAATACCATCCTTACCGGAATTGGAATTCCATTCACCCACAGCAGCACTATATGTATATACAACACCACCTATTGTTTCAGTGTCTCCGTCTGATGGAGAAGCTGGTAATGCTGTGGGATCAACCGGATAACCATCTGCATATCCAGTTTCTACATAATATACTCCAGGCCGGTGACCTTTTACTTTTGCACTACCTGTACCCTGAACTGCTTCAACACCAGTGATAGAACCAGAGTTTGTCTTTACATTCTCTTGTGAGAAGAAACCAACACTAAACTGTCCAATCGCCATGCCTTCGTCAACGATTGCGCTTGGTCCAGTTGTTCCGTCTGCATTTGCCGAAGTGCCTAGGTAGTTGTTACCAGTACTCTTAATATCAACAGAAACGATTCTGCCGTCTCCGTCTGAGGTAGCAGTTGCAATACACTGAGTAAGATTTCCTGCTGTTGGTTCTCCACCCGTAACAATTACGTTAAACTCTAGGTTTGGTGCATAACCAAACCCACCCGAAAGAACGTCGATTGCAGTAATTCCACCATTCGCATTAATCGAACCGTTTGAAATACCAAGACTACATTTTTGTGTACCCTTTCTAAAAATTTGTGTCAGTGGTTGTGTTACTGTTGTAACTGATCCACCAAGAAAACTTCTTTTTTGCGATGACAGTGCATACGGTGCCAGTCTGTCGAATTCGCCTTGCGCGGGTTGTTCCAAACGTGTAAATGTTTGGTTAAAACTATTTAAGAATTGAAATTTCTGCTGATGCTTCTGTTGCAACATCGACACCATTTCGTTTCTTTGGATTGAGAACCCGCCCGAAAGGAACTCCGTAGATAATGAAGTAGCCATTTATTGATCTCCTGTTTTGGTTTTACTTTTATTTATAATATTTTCTCTTTGCATATTCCTACGCCGATATGATATGTTTTGTTCTATTTATAATATTTTTTCTTTGTAAATTTCACTTACGCCCCTGCGTCCTCGCCTGGAGCCTTGCCAGAGGTAACATCTGTGTATCTAATACTAGAACCAGTAACTTGCATGAATACACGCATACCATTACCATTCGGCATACTTGAGGCCATTCCCTCGTATTTTCTGGCGTTTTTGCGCCAAATATATTTTTCTCCATCCGGTCCGTGGTGTCCCGCATATTTATTTAACTGTGTCGGCGACAGACTGATGCCATTTGGAGCACCCACTGGTGGTTGAAGGTTTGCATCAAATAATTTATTGATTCCATCTGAATCACCATACTTATTTATTTCAACATGTCCTGCCTGAGTTGAAAAACTTGCAGAAGATACACAAATAATATCTAATTCGCTTTGTGGGTAATAAAATCTCTGCGAAGTGATTTGAGTCGGGAAAGAGAATACAAAATTTCTATCCTGTGTGATTGATAACTGTTCCATTGGATTGATAATTGCATGAGAATCGATTTCATGCATTGTTGCAGAAACGTGGTAATCCCATGGCTTCAATACATCCTGTTCTCTGACAACATACCGATTGATAGTTTTCACATTATCCATATTTCTTTCTGGGAAATTTCTATCTTCTGGTGTGGATATAATATAAGTCTCTTGAGAAGGATTCGATGTTTGATAGTTTACCATCTTGATTGAGAACGAACCACCACTTCTAGGTGCAGTTTTAAAGTAAAGAGTTTTGTTAAAGAAGTCATACATATACTCATTTTTAATACCGCTTTGGTTTGTCCAAATAATATCGCCCGGCAGTTTACCATTGTGGCTTGCTAAACGATCTGAAGTAACTAAATTTGCGGTTGTTATAACATATGACAGTGCTGGTGTAACTGATGAGTTGCTGTCAAAAAATGGTACACCAGTACATCTATTCACAGCACCGGCTATCACACCATCAACATCTTCACCTAAAATATTTACCAATGTTGCCGCATCTACTGCTGGAATTTTAAAGTCTGGACCTAAATCAGTAACACCCGCAGCGTCAAGAGATTCTAAAAACCTTCTAACCATGCTAGGGTCGCCCGACCTAACCCATTCATCATATGTTAGTACATATGCTCCGGAGTCTCTTCTAACTTCGACATCATCAATCGCAACAAGCATAGATTCGAAAACTTTTTCCATGTTTGATGGTTGTGCGTTATAAAGAATATCTAACAGGGCAGAATCGCCGTCTTTATAATCTGCAACCGAAACTGACTCTGTTGCGCCCAAAACACCTGTTCCGCTGACAGACGCATCTTTGAAAGATGACATTCTTTCTAGAAGTGCCGGTGGAAAGATAAGGTTTTCGGAAAAACTTGGTGCAATGTCAGTACTAATTACCCATTGTGATGCTGCCGGTGTTGATGAAATAAGATCTGTACCATCTCTATCAGCATGTTTTAGAGTGATGCTTGGCGATGTGCCAGTTCTTATCAATGCTGCGGGCGAAACCGACGCGGCCATTGGGAGGGATGTATTTTTTCTTTTTGGTAAAGAGTTAAATCCAGTTACCGCAAGATCGGTAATAACTTCTTCCACCCCACAAACTTCATTTGGTGCAGTGCCAGTACGATTGGCCACCGCTTTCACAGCTGGCGCAACGCCGGGCACATCAGCAATTGCAAGTTTAATCGGGCTTAAGGCGCCATCAAGATTCGCTACAAATGATCCGCCGAATACATCTCCCGTACCACTTGTTCCAATTTCCAAAAGCGCTACACCAGCGAGGCCCCCCGTCAGATCACTGGCGGTAGAAATAACAATTTTACCATTTGCCGCATTGATAGATTTAATTCTACCACCTTTTTTGTCAGTACCCGCTACACTAACAAACAAGCCTGGATACAGGTTATAATCATCTATCAATTTTGTGATAGATGTGACATCTGTTGGAAGAACACTCATATCAGCCTGAATTGTATATGTTTTTTCTCTCCATAGACGTGTTGTGTCAGTATTTCTAATAGAAGTGATACCGCGAAGATTATCTGTCGCAACATCTACAGTAGATGATAATGAACCAGATACACCAGATGCATATCCAAATGCGTTAAAGTCGATAGAGTTTACCATACCATTAAACAAATCTTTTTTAATGTATACGGTTGGGCCCTCTGTTTTGAATATATTACCCAAAGAGTTTACTAATGCAGGGGGTTTTGACAGATCATCCAATTCTTCGGATGAGTAATATGTCGATAAGTCTGAAACATCGACAGGTCTCTTTGCCGGAGAATATATGCAGTGAACCGGAGATTTTTCTGCATATTCTGGCTGTCCTGTTGTTTGGTCAACATGTCTTTGTATTACAAACCATGCGTAATCATCATCTTGGTCTACAGATCCGGCATCAAACATAAAGAGTCCCATACCATGATCGGTAACAGTCATTCTATAACTCATCGGATATGATTGTGACTGTTCATCTTCTAATTGTGTTCTCCGCATAAAGTTTGATTTCGCAGTTGAAACTTTTAGTGTTGAACCACGACCAATAGACGGTGCCTTATACACGTCACATAATTCTCCTGGCTGTCTATAGACCGCCTGTTTAACTCCATCACGACCTTGTACTTCTGTGATTGACATATCATCTTTAAGTTGGAATGCCGTTGCACAATTTACTTTGATAGAAAAGTCTGCCTCATCCCATTCAAACCGCAAACGCCACTTCTGTGGTCTACGGGCACTAGATGGAGATTGGTTGCTTCCACCAAATCCTAAATTTGTGTCAGATAATAAGTCAACACCTTTATCTGACTCTACTAAGAATTTATTTGTAATTCTACGCAGAGCATTTTTTGTACCTTGTGTGGTGCTGTCTGTTGGTTCTGGATAAATCAATTTAAATGGTACTGCATATGCATCTGTTGTGTCGAAAGAAACGAAAAATAAATCCTGAGTTGTTACCTTAACTAGATCTGCCTTTTCTGTTTTGGAAGATTGTGCAGTTGTTAATGCAGTAAGAGAAAGCGGCCCTGTGGTTGCAGCCTGTCCCGCAACACCTAAAATTGAAGGAATTACTACTCCATCACCATTGGTTTCATGGAACCAACCAATAAATGCATTAGTTGCTGGTCTCGAAGTTTGGTTGTCGTTCAAAACTGGTTTTGAATATGCCCACAAATTAGTTGCACCAGAAATTTGAGGCCATGACAAATCAGCAGCGTTAGAACCAACCCCTTGCTGATCTGGACCAAGACCGGCGGGCCCGACTAATGCGCCATAACGAACATCCAAAGATTCTGCCCAGTGGTATGAAATAGTTATATTAACCCTAGACATATCTGTTACCCATGATAATGGGCCTTCAACGGGATCTCTTCTTAAAATAAATGTACCTTTTCTATTTTCAAGATCCGAAGTGACAATCCAATCATCGCTCGGCAAAACTCTTCCATCTATAGATACTCTAAATTCACCAGAACCCAAATCCTGTTCAATTAAAGGAAAATCTTGGGTCATTGTGATCCAAGTTGCATTGTCAGCGGGGTCAATACTAAGGAAGGCAGTTCCGCCAGAAGTAAAATTAAACGCCGGATACGAAACGGTATGTTCTCTTACACATTTCCAGAGTTGATTCGCGACTCTCTGTGGTGCGAAACTCCCATCAGAATTTACGTCAAAATTAAATGGAGTCGAAAGTTGATTTTGCATAAGACTTACAACATCTGTTGTGCCTGGCGTTGTAGCTGAAATACCAACTAATCCCTGTGATACTACATCGATATCGGAAACTCTATCTACGTTCGTAAAAACCGAAACTGAAGTTTTTATATCATCAGTTGGAGTAAGAAAACTTGCCCTGAACAATTCTGGATAATCGAATGGGTGAATACACATATCGTGCGCCAGTTGATAAAACAATCCACCTTTTTTTCCAGTAAATTTGTCCATATGCTCTAAATATTTTACTTCAATAATTTCGCCAGTTTCTGGTGCTGTCATAGTAGAAAAAATCAACGCACCAAATTCACCTATGGCGGATGTATATTGCACCCCACCAAGGCCTGGAGCTATAGAACCTTCGGTATATACATCATCGCGCCACATAGTTGCCTCTGTAACACCAGCGGCAAAAACGGTTCCGGCTTGAGTTTGATCTTGCCCAACAATATTGTTTCCTAAAGTTCGGTCGAGATTAATTCTAACTTCTCCGAGGCGTATATCCCAATCCCATTCTTTATCAACAAAATCTGGTTTAGATTTCAACAAATAAGTTGTTAGCCCGCTCATAGCAGCGTGCTTCTCTTTCTGAGTACGGTGGGCGACATCAACAATGTCGTTTCTCTGTATACTAAATCCACTTGCAATAGGCATTTAGAGCTCCTTTAATGTGTTTTTCTTATTATTTATAAAAAAAATTTTGTCTTAGTTCATGTTTCTTTTAGGATGAACCGATTTCTTCGTAAGTATCTAAGTTTGTGTCAGTATTAAATATATACTGGCCGTTTACCAATACCATAATCCTCATACCATTTCCAAACGCCGCGGTGGACCGCATACCCTGATATCTTCTCAAATCTGGATTTGTTCCATCATAAAGATAGGTTGTCATAGGAATGTTGCTCGACTCCGCAACCACTTCTGCCGATGAAAAACAAATTAAATCCATTTCCTCTTTTGGATACATAAATCTTTGTGTGGTAAGTCCTGTTGGAAATGTGATTACAAATCTATTCTCATCAGTGATTGCCAATTGTTCTAGCGGATTGATTACTGCGTTGCTATCTATCTGATGTCGAGTTGCAAACTTATGAACATCTTGCGGTTTTAAAATATCGAATTCTCTTACAACAAAACGCCAGATATTTTTTGCCGTGTGTTCATCAGCAAGATAATCTTCTCTATCGAATGGACTCAAGATATAAAAAGTTTTGGTGTTGTCAATATTTGATATATCAAGTTGATTTCCCAATTCATCGAAAACACTTGTTACTTGATCTGCCGCTGTTTGAAGATTCGCTGCTTGGTTGGAAAAGAAAACTCCCGCATCACTAGAATAAACGGACTCCCTAGAACACGAATACATTGCATGTACTGGAAACTTAGATGCCTCATCGTCCCGCGACAGGCCTGTTTCATTATTTACTGTTCTTTGAATACAAAACCATGCATAATCGTCTGCTTGGTCACCGGCGGCATCATCATAAACATAAAACATTATTCCTCTTTCGGTCATTGTCAATCTATATGAAAATGGATAAGAACCAGAAATAGTCGCATCAGTTTTTGGATATCTTTTAAACCATCCAGAACCTTTTCTTTTGTTTCTAAATCGAATAGAACGGTTATTAATATATTTTGTAAAATTATCTACTGTCGGCGGCGCAGTTACGCTTGCAAGATTACTGCCTGTTGTGGGGATATAAAAGGTTGCCAATGGAAATTCATTAAAGGTATGTACTACAGAAGTACCAGTACCACCGGCAGTAGTGTCTGCTGCGTTAGCGGCGGTCTGATCCAAATATGCAGGCCAATAATATTTCTGCGTATTTCCATGCGTGGAAACATCATCATTTAGTCCATAAACATAATATGGTCCACTATTTGCAGGATCCGAAACGATTGTAATATCTTCGAAATGCAAATCAATCATTTCGCCTGGGTTGCGAAGAATTGAAGTGTCCACTTGAATTCCATTTGGCAAAGAAATAAGTCCGTCCTGAGTTAATTGTGGATTAGAAATAGAACCGTCTGCCAATAACTGATTTGCAGTTCCACTGTTTATTTTCAACCAACCATATGAAGGATTTGGAATACCAGTGCTTAGTTCCCAACCATCGACAAGAGTTCCATTAAACGAATAGCCTGGGTGATATTGATCTGGTATGAATAGAGATTCGTCAATAATGTTTCCGGTAGTATATTTAGACATACCCCGCGAAGACTGTCTCAAATTTAGTTGATATAATTCTTGTGGAAATTCTCTATCACCAGTATTACCACCCACATCATAATAAAGTCTAGGACGTAAATCAAATTCTACTCTCAGTCTATAATTTTGGTCAATCCCACGCGACACAGTACCATTATTCGGTAAACTATCATTCGTAGTATTAAACAACAAAACGTGTTGTTTGGGGTTTGAATTTCCTACGATTTCGGTAAAGTTTGCAACACCCGAATATGGAGAACCACCCACACCTAATTGTGTGTAAAATTGTTTTTGTAAATGACCAGTTTGTCCGGCGGAAGTACTATCAATCATTTCATTACCAACAACAGGATTTCCATTGTACATAGTCCAAGAGTTTGTTAGATCTGCTGCCAGAACCATCAACATACCACCAGAAACAGTTCCATCTGCGCCAATCGACCCCGCACCCTCTAAATTAGTGAACGAACTTCTTTGTCGAGACATGCCATACTTTGACAGTGTGGCAGGATCTACATATCTTTGCGCCATTATTATAATTCCTTTTTGATTAGCCAATCATTTTCTAAAACCTTGACCATATTTTTATATGTCGAATAGGCATTTTCATTTTCTTGTCTATTTATATAAGAAATAGATAGGTCGATCTGCTCTCCGATCCAACCCCACACCAAGTTTGTTTTTGGAATGGCATTGACAAGTTGTGGTGCAATTCTATAGTATTCCTCAATTTCATTAGGATAATTTTGTAATAAGAAATTGTCTCTAAATTTTCTTAAAATGTTTAATGTTTCGCCGTCGTCGGCTTCACCGCGCATTTCAACAATTGCAGTAGTCAAGAAACAAAAACTGCTCTCGTTACCGCCACCGCCGGCGCCACCAGCATCAGACCCATCATACACCGAGTTCTTCGCCTGATAGTAAGAACTGTATTCCCCGTCTGGGACATAGGAAACATTTCCACAGGAGTCTTTAGTGTAACCCCAGCTGCTACCTCCATCACCGCCGGAATTGCTTGGTGGCGGAGGCGGCGGCGGAGGCGGAGGTGGTGGAGGTGGAGGGGGCGGCACCGGTCTATTAAATGCAGTGCCTAGACTTTTTCCATCAGCAGGAGTTTCGACGGAACAACTAAACCAAGTCACACGAGTCCCCCCAGTTCCGGCATCGGGCCCAGTCCACCATTTACCACCAGATGATGTTATTTCGATTAGTCTGGCAACATCTTCGCCTGGATCGATTGGTGTTGGTGTTCCTGTGACTACATGCGTCCCAGTTGTGTTGTACCTGATACCTTGGATTAAAATACTACCATCGTTGCCATCAGGGGCCTTCTGGGTAGAAAGTGGGTCTGCATAATCACTACCAATACCACCTTCTCCAATCACTATATCAAATACATCTCCGATATTTGCGGTAATGGTGCCGGACGCTTCTCCGCCGTTTTGGGCATAACCGTTATTGAGTGACTCGATAACGCCATCAATCGGTGCGCTATATTCACTATTCTTGCCACCATTACCCTTCACACCACCTTCCCAACCTCTTGGGCTCTGCCCCGCATTAAATGCATGTGCAGCGAGAATCGGTGTTGATGCAATCTGCGTACCATTTTTTGAAAGGACTGTAGCATCGCCAGCAGAACCTGCTGCAGGCTCGAAATGGAATGCCGGAGTACCAGCTGTGACTGTATGTACGGCATTTTCAGTATAAAGAACGCCTTGAATCAATACGGCACCATTAGAACCATCGCTGCCATCACCATAATGTATGCCAGAGTAGCGCGCTCCACCACTACCACCCTGTCCGATGGTGATATGGATCGTCTGTCCGACCTGCAGCGAGACCGTGCCAGATGCAGTTAAACCATTATGCCCGACATCTATTCCGGTGCCACTAGCACCGTCAGGCGTAGCACCGGACGGTTTCCAATAGCCAGGCGAACCGCCTTGGTCACGATGACGGTAGCCCCAGCTGATCCCACCATTTCCATAGGTTTCACCGTTCCAGTTTAACTTACGCTGAACCAAATTGTTTGTCGCAACTCCTGTATTTGCAAGTTGAGTACCACTGGTACTATCCAGTGTCAAAGTTGTGGTGCCGCCAATACCGCCGGGGCTGCCCGGATGATCGGGAATAAAGCCATCTTCAGGATCACCCCACGTACTCACTCCTAGGCCATGACCGCCGGAACCGCCACCGATCATGTCATAATCTACTTCTACGGCGTTTTCAGCAAACACTGTATGTGATCCAGATTCAGTATAAAGCACACCTTGGATCATTACAGCACCAGACTCGCCCCGTGCCGCCTGTGGGTCTGTTGGATAGCCAACCACCGCTGGGACGGGTAAGTTGCCCGGCAGGCCGCCGTATCCAATCTGAAAATCGATCACATCACCGACTTGCATTGTGATATTGCCGGTTTTAGTTAAACCATTTGCACCAACATCTTCGCCTGTGCCATCATACCCTTGCGGCGTCGAGCCGGGCGGGAAGTAATATGGAGTATCGTACAATTGGCCATATAGATTTTCTGCAATTTCTTTCCAATTACTTTTCAGTTGCCAGTTTGAACGAACATTAGTCTCATCATCATCCGTACCCGTCTGATACTTCCAGTAGATCTTTTCGTACAACTCAGGAAAATTACCCACATATGGTGCGGTGCCATCTGGGTCGTAAGGATCGCCACCCGTAGTTCCCCCGCCGAGGAATTCCGAAAGTGTGATATAACGGCCTTGGCGGTGAAACATGACCAAGTTCATATAATTTTCGCCAAGTCTGACTGTCTCCGAGCCAAAAAGTTCTTTTATTCTTCCGCCGCTGATAGTCCAATCTCGCCACCAAGTATGAGGCCAAGTCATGGCACCATCGATCGGATGTCCAGTGGTTCCAAAAACAAGTGGATTCGATGATGGACCATTGCCGTCAATAAGCTCTTTTCGCAAGAATCCATAACTTATCCCACCATTCCCATAGGAATTACCGTTCCAGTTTTGTGGCCTTGCGACAATATTCGTTGTTGATGTAAAAGTTGGGTTGAATGTATCTGGATCGATTGAGACAGAGGTGTTAGCAACACCTGTATCTGCGATCTCATTGCCTGTGGTACGGTTAGTCAAAACTGTTGGTCCGCCCGCGCCGCCGGGCATGCCCAATCTGGTGACAGATAACACAGAACTCTCCTGAGAACTCCCCTCCAACCGGCCCAAACTTCTTGCAATATCTTGCCAGTTAGATTTCAAGCCATAAGTCACCCAATAATGGTGATCATCACCCCCGCCCGACTCTCTGTGGTTTTGTGATTCAACGAAAAATTCGGGAAATTTTTGCGGATAGATCCCATCGGCAAGCGCCCCTTGCCGCGCGGCGGCAATTGATGCGTATTCGCGGACCTTTAATCCAGTTGCGACTATAGTTCCATTGAAGTTGGGCCCACCGAATCGCATCCCAGATTCGGCGATAGTTATCGAATCTACCCCAAAAAGTTCTGAAACGCCGCCACCACTGATAGTCCATTCGTGAACAGCGCCGGTAGTGGTAAAAACAAGAGGTTCTGGCCCACCAGTAAAGCTGCCGGTTTCCTCGCCTCCTGATCTACCGAAACCCCAACCGCCGTAGCCGCCGCCAACAATGTCATATGATACAACTACTGACGTGTCGGGTGCCTGATCACCACCTATGTGACCTTTTCCTGTTCCGCCATGACCTCCGCCAATCATCTTGTAATCAAAAGTCACTTCATTATCATACTCTGTAACAGTTTCCCCCAATGCATTTTTGGCTTTTGTCAAAGTGTAAGGAACATATGATGTGGAAGTAAGAAGATAATTTGTTTTAGGACTCTTTGGATAAGATACTGCTGTGTTTTTCGGCGCAGATACCGTCATGCCGCCCGTATCTTTGCTGCACCGATATTCTTCTCCCACACCAATAGCGATGGTGTTTCCGACTATTGGAGTACTGCTTCCCTCAGGGATGTATTCGACGGTTCCGTTCTTTTCGAAACTAACCTGCGTTGGCCCAATTCCCATAGTCGAACCAGGCGTTTTCTTGAACACCATCTTAGGATAGGGTGGCGAGTAATTTGTGACATCGAATGTGATCGTACACGAATCCGCAAACGTATTTCCGACATTTTCAAAATCGTCGGCGGCATTATTACCTCTTCTTCCTGATACAATTGGTTCGTCGCTACTAAACTCTGGTTCGCAGTATAATTTTTTTCGAAGACTTGTTACCGGATATGGAACTCCGAAGTTTCCGAAAGATGCCGCAGCCAACCAAGACTCCAAATTCAAAATACTTCCATTCGCACTAGAAGGTGCGATGCTTACGGAATCTTCAGTCATGGGCGTAACGCTTACCGAACACCCGTCAGATATGAACTGCGTTTTGCTCTCTAGCAAACCATTTTTTCTAATTCTGCCGGTATATGCGACATAATATATTTTAGGAACATTCGGGTCTTCAGTTCCGAGAACATCAGCAATGTATGGCATTGTGTATGATGGATTATAATTATCTACGCCTTTGATAGAAGTTGTCGAAGAAAATTTTTGTTGAATAATGTTATAATCTTCGTCTAACAAAACTGTTCCTGCATGAGACAACTCTGAATATGCGCGGCCAGTAGCACCAAATATTTGCACAAATCCATCGCCACCTTTTCCCGATTTTGAAACATAACTCGATCCAACATAAAACCCTGTACCATATACAGGATGGTCAGCATATTGATCTTGGTCTGCCTGACTTGGTGTAAAGTTGGCTTCATCGACTTGATTGTAATCTGTATATAGATTGATAGATTGTACACCACCCTCGGGAACTTTAATAGTAATTTCTTCGCCCGGAGCCGTTTCAAAATCACCAAGATATGCGGTTGCCGCCGCATCTCCACCATAGGTCAGAGCGCCACGCTGTGCGTGTTGACCTGCGGCACCACCTGTACCCCAATCAATGCTGTTGGGCTCGATTGGTTCGCCCTGATTGGGGTGTTCGTCTGCAGCGGAATATCCATCTGCCCATAATGAATCCCCGCCACTACCATTACCACCCGCCGCAGAATTAACTTGACCGTATAGAGAATCCTCCCACCAAATCATATTAATAGGATATTCACTTCCTGCAAACCAATCCATTTCGTTAGCGCCGGTTGACTGCTTTTTATGTCTTGCCGGAAAGGTTACTGGTAAAAACGCCGCACTTTCGCCCGCAGTTGCAGCGTTAGTGATGCCATATACCTTTCTGGTCTGTGGACTGTCTGCATATTTGAATAATTTATTAGTCGAAACTGCGGCAGATCCTATCACCTGAACTTTATTTGGATCATAGTTTTTGTCGTTGCCAGATAGACGAATAGATTTTCCACCACCCAATCCACCCAACAATCTAACCGTTAATTCATTTGCAGTAATTGTGACATCTCCGCCATCATGACCTTCTTCAATAATTGGAGTCAACTGGCCTTTCAATGCGCTATCGCTTGCAGTAATTTTCTGCACACTACCGCTACCACCACCCGCTGTGGCTACGATTCTAAATCTAGTGATTTTTCTAGGAATAGTCATTGTCCATTCTCCGAAGGGAAAATAGTCTGTATTCAGATTAGTATTTCTCAGAAGTTTTTCGTATCCACTATCTTCGCCCAGTTCAGTTCCTAGTCTAGTTTGTGCGTGCTGGACCTCAATTCTTGCATATGGTGTACGAACTTCTAACATAACACAATACGCGCCGTCTTTCCGCGTCACATATTGTTTCCAGTTATCTTGTACTGCTGACCAATAATTTGGCGACCCTTCGCAATGTCTCCAAAAATCGTCTTCATTTATTGCCGGTAGTGCAGTTGTATATGGTCCCACTACGGCAGAAGTACCATAGTAATCACTCCAATTTACTCTCCCTCTAAGTGCGGCCGTGGGTTCGTGAATTGGAATATTTTTGTTTTCGAATATATCCGGTACGTTTGCACCCTTACGATAATACTCCGAAATCGAGTGTTTTGCAGTGTTAGTTTGCGGCAAGAACTCGTTATAAATCTGTCCTAATGTAATTCTTCCGGATTTATTTAATGGCATGAATTTATACTCTTTTTTATCGGGTTACACGAAGGCAGATATGTCGCCAGTCGAAGTGATGTTGCCATTGCTGGTAGTTGCCGAAATTGCACCTCTCACTTCTAAATTACCAGACATGATATCGCCCGCACGTCTTACAAATTTTGTACTGTCGTCACCGTCTAATAGTGGTTTCAATAGTGCATATAACGCATTAAGAGAACCGACAACATTGGTTGAAAATATCGCGGGGTCTAATGCTCCCATGTCTCCATTGAGCGCCTGAAAATAATTATGTTCTGTTGTAATCCTATTATCTGCATTTTCTATTAGTGCGGGCAGAGTGTTTTCCGTGGCAACATATAACAAATCTAAATTATCATCAATTATTCTAATATTTTCTCGAACGATATGTGTATTGGCATAGGTGTTGCGGGTGTCGATTATATAATTTCCGGACCCATTTGTTCCAACACTAATTATTAGAGCCGCAATTTCATCTTGCATGTTGTCAATGGTGTTATCATTTTTTCCAATTTCATCTGCATTGAGTCTTACTTGACTATCTAAAGCCTCAAGTGAATGTCTCACTTTTGCGGCCGCGTTACCGTCCCCATCGATATAATTATTTCCTATGTAGTTTGTTCCCGAAGTAAATATGAGATATCCATTATCATCTTCATCGCCGAGGGTAAATGCAGTTTTTCTCTGTCTGTCGTCAAGTCTTTTGGCCTCAATGTCCAATTTTGCAATAGCATCCGCGATAGTTGTTGCCGTCGTCATATATGTCGATGTAGAAAATGGCAGGAAACTACCTGTAACTTCTAGTCCTACCGCAGCTTGTGTGATATTCAACTCTGTTTGTAGGGCGGCATCCGCAGCCTCACGTTCAGTTTTTTCATTTGCAACAGAAGTGTCGATATATTCTACAAGAGTCGAATAAGATTTGTTTAAGGTTTTGACAATAGTGGTGTCTTTGATTGCAGGATTAATATCATCCATAATCCCAATATTATCTCGATTTGTGTCTGCGTGTGCATCAACTTCATTTATCGCATCTACAATAGTCGTGGCGCTGTCAGTATTGAGAAAACTTAAATTTCCTATATTTGCAGCGGCCGCTTCAGCATGAGCGATCATCGAGTTGGTTTTTATGCGCCATTCCTCAAAAGTATCCGTTTGGATAACTTCGACCAGACTTGGATATACTACAGCCATTTAAATTCTCTCCAATATTATGTTTAATATTTTTTTAATTTCGTCTATCTCATTTTTTAGGTCTCTGACCTCTTCATTTCTTTTATTGTGATAGCCCAGTTTGTTTTTATAATCTAAAAATGCCCTATTGTCGGTATTTATGATCGCCCGAGATTTCATGTCCCTCTCGAGCGATTTGTTTGTTTCTACTTTTAGTCTATTTGCCATTTCTAACTCGCCAATGCAATAATTCTGAGGTCTCTCACTTTAGGTACGACCGATGAATTTTTTGTTTTCAAAACAATTTTTACAGAAACCGAAGAAAATTCTGGAACATTTCTGATATCCATATCATATTCCTTAAAATCATATTCGTCTGCCGAGGCATTATTATATCCGGCGACTCTAGGAATTAAAGTATATGCCAATTTGGAAAATATCTGATCCTCGGCGGTTTTAATTCTATAATAAAAATCTATATCACAATCATCCTGTCTATTCACGCCACATATAACTCTGAGAGATGTGGCCACTTGGTCTAAAGAAACTTCCTTTGTGATGTATTTAGTTGCAACAGAGCCGCCCTGTGCTGCGGTCTCATCGACAAATCCAGTATTTACATGTCCAAAATTACCTTCCAACACATCCAATGGACTATTGGTTTTGTTAGAAATCAAAATACAACTCAGACCCTGCGTATCTATGACAGGCGACAGACTGTCGTTTTCTGAAGAAAGTTCTAATTTAAATACCAAAGATTTTCTATCCAACGAATTTGTGCTTGTACTGAATTCTTCTTCGTTGAAATTTGTTGCAATCATTCTTGGTGTTGTAAAATTTATATTCGTGTTTGGAGTAAATGCTGTAAATATATTATCTCTTACGCCTGGGGCATTGATAGAATCTTGTGAAGTACCGCTAAGAGTTTTCATATATGTGTCAATTCTAGTATTCGGTAATTCGATAGTTTTTATGTTAGGTTTCATAGAATCGTACTTAAAGTTTGATTTATATCTAACACCTTTTCTTTGATTAGATTGCGGAGTATATAAATCTGTAACAATAGGTAAATTTCCGGCGGGGTATGCAACCTGAAGTGTGCTGATACCAAGTGGATAAAAAGGATTTTTTAAATCGATGGTAAAACTTGTGGCTGTTGTATCCGTCACAAGATGTGAACCGTTAAGCGAGTCAGATGGAAAAACATCATATGTTCCGTGAAATCCCATAAGAGTGATATAATTATATCCATTAGGTTGCCAGAATCTGGTAGACACTGCACCACCACTATTAGGAACAGTAAATGTTACCTTTGAACTATTTGCAGTGATTTTCATAGAATTTTCACCAAAAGTTTGAGACCACTCATCACTACCAATATCATCAACTTCAGAGTTTTCTAAGAAAACTTGGGCTCGTTGACTAGTATTAAATTTTGCCCGCATGACTCTAAATTTCAAATCTTCCATTTGGTCTGCCGTCCAAGTCGAAGCGTTTTGAGATTTAAAAAACACACCCGCATAAGGTTGTTTTGAAATGACTCCAGAACCATCTAAAGATTCATCTCCCATTCTTGCAACATGAGCCCTATATCCTTGTGTATCTGCCATAATAACAATACAATATTCGGTATTATCTTGCACAAAAATAGGCGAGGGAAATGTGAATAGGGTAGGTTGAACGCCATCATCGGACAATGTGACATCATCAGGATATACGATAGATGTACCTAAGATTTTAGGGCCTGGATATCCATTTACAGTTTGTCTAATCTGACATGTGACCGGTTTTGTTTCATCCTTAGTTGAGAAAAACAATTCAACGGCGGTGATAAATGCACCACCATCTTGATCAATCATAATTGTCTGCGCGAGCGGATCATACCACCCACCAGCAGTAATTGTAGTGTTGATTTGATTATCAGTAATTGCTTCCGAATCGGCAACATCTCTAGTTGAGAAATCTGGTAGTCGTGTTAAAACAATTTGATCTGCAACGGTTTCTGTGAGACCACTCGCAACATATGTTGCCTGCGCCTCAGTGCCATTATCAGTACCATTATTCGGTTGGTCTGTCAACTTAAAAATACGTTCGCCAGTCTTAAATCTGAGATTGTTATTATTTGGAATTTCAAATATCCCATTGACAAAACCCGAAGTATCTGATATAATATCTTGTGAACCCACAGAAATATTACTACTGGACGGCCAAGGGCCTAAGTTCTTAGTTGCCACACCATTGACATTGCTTGAGTTTGGATATTCTATAACAATTGCCTCACTGGCGATATAATTAGAAATACCGAATTCTGGGGTTTCTGAGATTTCACCGTCGATATGAATTTCCAAACTTTGGGCGCTATTCCATTTGACATCAAAACAACGAATTCTATGTTGGGAAACTGTACCTACTATCCACACATTACCCGCATTATTTCTAATAAGTTTTCTTTGTGAACGCCAGAATGTGGCTACGGCCGTAGGAACATTGTCAAACGTAATTTTTGTGGTTGATGCGCAAAATTCAGAAACATTGATTCCATCAAAAAACTGAAAGAGTTTTGTGTTAGGTTTCATTTTTTCCGCACACCAATAAACTTTTCTTGATCGCATCCAAGGTATAATTTCAGTACTTAGAGTTCGTTGGCCGACACTTTGTCGGTTATCTCGCATTGTCACAATTTCTTGTGTACCTGTACGGTCCTTGGTTCCTGTTAATCTTGTTCTTGTTGTAGTGACTGTCGCCTGTCTGACAAGACCCATACTTGCCACGATAGGTGTTGCTGGGCCCCGTTCAGATCCAGTACCACGTCTTTGTTTTTCGTTAAAAGATGTAGACGTACTACTTCTACCTGTCCAGTTATTTTCCCAACTATTCCAACTTGTTCCCATGACACCATCTTCGGGTAATAATGCACCAAATAAATTTTGATACTCTTCACGGTTATCAGTTACAATATCTGGGGCCTGATTGGTCACTTTCCATTCATCTACGGATGGAAACATATGAACAGAACCTTTAAACGTAAAAATGGCGAATGGATTCACATTGACAGTTTTTGAAGATTTTTCTTGCGTAATCATGTAAATTGAATCGTAGTCCAGATATATTTTTTGTTCCTCGATAGTATATCCACTTGTGCCTGCCGAAGAAAAATTTATTTTCATATTCACACTTTTTTCAGTAAAGAAAGGCCTCATAAGATTATTATCGCTATCCAAAGAACACTTGTAATCTGGGTCTAGGGTATCGCCAATAGTATGATTTGTAAACTGGTCGACTATAAATCCATTTTTAAATCTATCATTACCGTTCTCATCTTTAACGGCCATATCCATTGTGTCTTTTTCTAAAAGATTTAATGTTGTATAATATTCCAAGTTGGAAATTCTTTTTTCCAACTTTCCAATATCTCTCATAGTATATCTTTTATTGTCCATCATCTTCGCAGTAACGGCCGGTGGGCCGAGAGTGTACGGACGTGTTGACAATTCGTACAATACCATTCCCTCTGTCGGGTCTTCTGGTAGATCTGAATCTGGCGATGGAGATCCATATTTTAATCTAACAACACCTGTTTTTGTCATATAAAGTTTGTCAGATCTTGGAAGATAAACTCTTATGTCTGCACCAAGGGCGGTTCCGTCAATAGGATATTCGGTTGGTGAACTTACAACACCTTTACCAATAGGATAACCAGAAATTTGTTGATATTCTAGGGCCGGACGAAAATCAATTACGTCAGATAATCTTGAGTCGCCGAAACTTCCGATGGATTCATAATCCGAATAAGAATCCACAGAAGAATAATCACCGATGCCGTGATGATAATAATCGTATATCACGATAGGTCTACCACCACAAGGAACCATTCCTGGCTTTAAGAATAATTCTCCAAGATCAATGCATGAAGGTTTTTGTCCATTGAATAACTCATATCTTGCAGTTATGTCATTAATCTTTACGGGTACTTGTGTTGGGTCTGAAATCAAATTTCCACCCGCAGCCCAAGCTTCAGTTATTTCTTGGGCGAACGGATTACGAATACCCGACACAGTAAGAAGCGTTTCGAGCGCTGCGAGAGAGATAGTATTATTGATATCTATGTCAACATTAAACGGACTCTGGCCAGTTTTTTCATAAAATTCATATGCATTTCGTGCAAATTTAAAATCATCTGAGTCCATTTCGTGAATAAATTTATTATCACTCGCAAGAATACTAATTCTATATGAAGTATTAGTAACATTACAAGTATCATATATGGCTTGAATATTTGCAATATCTGGTCGAGAAATTTGTATTTGAGAAAGACTTAATTGTAAATCTCCAGAGGCCCCAACAGTAAATGTTGGGTTCACTACTCCCGTACTTACACTATAATTTTGTCCTAAAACATCTGCATCATATGTCGATGTAGTCGCATTTGTTGCGCTTACTGTATTATCGTAGGCTACCTCAGATAGTGCTGTTCCTGTTGCAGTTTTTAGAGTGAATGGAAGTTCGATATTATTCGAAACCAAAGTTTTACTCTTTTCTGGCATTTCAACTTTTCTAACAGGTGCGTGAATTTTAATCTGACTATTGACAGGAAGGTTTCCAACAGTAATATTTGCACCTCTGAGATCGCTATCATAACTCACATCGCCAACTATACTACCGATAAGTCCGACTGCGGCAGATCCGCCAGCGTTATAATAAATTGCAATAAGATCTTCATCTTGAATTAAACTTGTATTCGGGTCTGTTAAATCTATCCGCGCCACGTTACTTGACATGGTAACATCAAATTTTCTTATGACATTATATTGTGTATCGGAAGATTGTACTCCGGTAACATCGTTTACATTTTTGACTGTCTTTACCCAAGGTAAACCTATATTAACCATGCTAGAACCTGCACCACCATGCAAGACAGTCGAACTAAAAATTCTTGCCGAGGCGGTTCCGATATCAACACTGATTTTTCCATCAAATGCATTCGTTCCAACACCCCCGCCGCTACTCGGAACTCCTTCATTAATAACTTCGTTTACCAGCAAATTTCCTGTGGGTAATGGTACACCATTTGAAATTTCGTGATTTCCGTAGTTAAGAGATTTTACCAACATAACTCCTGTTGAATAATCCCAATAATAATTCATTGCCCTAATATCAATATTATATTTGTCAAAAATCATACTGGACGTTGTAAAATTTCCAGCCATATCTGTTAGTTGCAATTTTGTTAGAATATTAGAAGCAAAAAGATAAGTTTCTGTTGATCCTGTAGGCGTTACTCTTTCTTCAGAAACCAGCGAACGGGCATCAGAAATAAGATAATCCACATTTGTTCTTGGATTTGTTTTATATTGAATATCGTATAGATAAACTTTCCAAATACCCCTTTCTGGCGCACCAGCAATGGGTTTAAATATAGAATATGAATAGTTGTTGGACATGGCACCAGAAGAAGATTTATCAAAATATTCTATCGCCTTAACTCTTGCCGTGGCAATAACATCAGTCCCATAAGTATTCGCACCCAATAAATTTCCACCCCCCTCAAAAAAGGTTGAATCTTCATCGTATGTTGCAGGAACAAGATATGAATTTGTAGTTAAGTCAATATTTTGTTGTGGTGCCACATATTCATTTACACTATCATCTGAAATATGCATATTGACAAGTTTTACCGTAGCGTCTATTTCTGGCACACCTTTCATGTCAGAAACATACATAAATGCTCCAAGATTTACCGGCATAAATTTGTTGTTTATTTGATAATTTGTTCTAGACTTTTGATATGGAATGTATTTGGCATGATTTGACGATGGTTTTCTTTCGATTTCAAACCCTCTAACATATGCCTTACCATTTTCAACACCCAATGCAAGTTTGGTACGCATTGCTTCCAATAAATTTTCATGTGTGCGGCCAGGATAATATAATGTTCCGGTAGTATCTAAATTTTGTTCTGGGTATAGGGCAAGTTCGATACTAGAAATTGTGTGTGCCTCGCCTAGGCCTTCTGTTACCATACCAATATCGTTTGGAAATTCTGATAATGCAAATGCTCTCGCACCGGCCTCATTTGCAAACGACATGTCTTTCATTGTGAAAACGCCATCGTTAAAGTTTTCGTTATAGTATTCTCTGATGTCTAGTGGAAATGGTGTGACAGTAAAATCACCGGCCTGATCATATGTCCGGCGCGCCATATTCCTCAACAAAGTTGTTTGCGGGGTAGTATCAACATATGAGTTAAGTTTTCCATCTCTGACAGAAATTAACTCAATAAAATTATTGGTGTCTATCGCATCAATATCTCTTTTTGTCAACACTAATTCGATTTTATATCTATCTGCTCCAGGCGAGTTAAAGTTGGTACTCCCCAAAGAATTGTCTAACAGACTCGAATCATCGTTATATGATGCTATAGATTCATGAATTTCCAAACCAATTTTATATGTAGGAACATTGCTGTACTTGTCCAAAATAATACTCTGGTCGTTTACTTGTACCAAATTACCTTTGACATAATAAATTCCCTGTTCTATAAATGCAAGAGAACCAACTCCGATAGGATTTAACGTGCCGTTTGCAGTTTGTTGCACTTCACATACCAGATTTGTTCCATCGGTTGTAAATGCAATAAGATCTTCGCCCTCTACAAATGTTCCACTTTGGCCGTCTGAAAATTGAACAGTCTCGCCATTGACAACAAGCACTTCACCAGCGACATTGATAGTTTGGCCATCAACTACGGTTCCGGCAGGTGCAACCCCTTCAAGATACTTAACATATAGTGTGGCGGGTGCATCATCTGCCGCAGTGATAATATTATCGTTATTTAAATCTACTGGATCTGAAAAATTTACAACTAACGCCCGAATACCAGTTTTTTTACCCTGAACAACCTGTCCCACAAAACTATTTGCACTAACAATTCCTGTGGGTAAGTCGATTTTTACATAACCGGCCTTACTATCCAGTGCTGCAGCGCCTGGAATTACCATCGCACCATCTTTGAAAAAATGATCAGAAAGATTAGCAATTTGTTTTTGTAAAAGACTCTGCATCTGAGTCATTTCTCGCGCCTGTACGGAATTTCCAGGCTTGAATAATATTTTTAAATATCCCTTATTGATATCATAGTCATCAAAATAAGGTGTTACATTTAGATTTAAGGCCATATTTACTTTCTTTCAAATTTATTAAAATTCGAAGACAACTTTAATATCTTCTATTTGGTCTACTGCTCTCGCAACAGGTTGTCTATTTTCTACATAAAGGACTTTACCAGATCCCGTAAGAACGTCGAAGGTAGATTCATCGGTGGTATTGAAATCAGGGTGTTTTGGACCACGATACAACTCTTCAGTTGCGGGTGGGTTTCCTGAAGTTGCTTCCTGTGGATCCGCAACGATTGCAATCTGTCTAAACTGTGCCTCTGCTCCCGTAACAGGAAACATAACTTTGGTTTTATTGACAGATTGGTCATCAAGTCTGCTGGCCTGTTCATCATACTCCAATCTCATTGAGATCATACAGTAGTAACCTGCCAATTCTTCGATTGCATCAAAACCATGGCCCATATCAGGAGAAATGATAGGTTTTATTTTACATGCATTGACATTAGGATTTCCACTCGAATCAAATGCAGGAATATGATTAGTAACGATAGTTGCATTATCAACATGTGTCCAATTTTGTCCAGCAGCGGTTATAACAATTTCTGTAATTTTATTTCCGCCCGAAACTAATCCGTATGCAGAAAATCCACTACCGTTTCCAGAAATAGTAACGCCTGGAGCCACAATAACATTTGTTCCAGTTCCGCTAAATCCACTACCTGTTCCGATATCTACAGTGGCAGTAACATTACCACCACCATTATCAACCCACCCTGTAATTTCAAGGTTTTCGTTATTATCCAAATCAATAATATGATATCCAATATAATCAAGAGATGCGTTTGGAACCCCAACTAAAGTGGCAGTATTGCCGCTCAAAGTACTTGCACCGGCCGGCCCAGCATTTGAAAAATTGATATTTGAATGATAACCAATCCCACCTGTCAGACCATTTCCAATTTCATTTTCTAAAATTTTAACATGTTCTATCTGATTTGCAACTTGTGCGGCGGCAGTTTGGACTTGCCACTGCACGCCCTGTGCAGTAGAATTTAAAACACCAGTAGGCATATAAATAATTGTGTCAATAGGAATATAATCCTTTGTCAAGAATTTTAGTGCATCTGCTAATTTGATAGAATACATATATTTCCAAATATAACCATCAGAAGTACTTTCGAAATCTGTCGTCGACAGTGTAGTTGGTTTGACTGTTGATGCTACGGCGATACCTGTGGTTGCATCGTCTACAAATCTTTGGTTGTTAATACACTTATAAACATTATACTGGTTTGATGTTTCAGTGATAACATATCCATTAGGTATAATTTCTTCAGGTGAGTCGTGCTCATACATGGTATAAACGCGCCCGGACGTCCAGTTGATTCTTGGAATTGCGAGAGTCATATCGGCATAATTGATTTTTTTAAATGCAAGACTTTCTGCTTTTGTTTCATAACCATATCCGATAGAATCTTGTGGTGTTGGCGGATTTGCATCATTGACCCAAGGTGTATGTTTCGCAATTGCCATATATAAATTATTATATACTGCAAGACCCTGATGTTTCCACACAAGAGTTGAACCGTCCGAAAGGCTTGTTGGCGTAGGCCCAGTTCCTTCGGCGGCACTAGTTCCTGCCACAAGAGCGATAAATAAATTTTCATTATTTACGATCACATCACCTAGATTGTAATTTTGCCCCGCCCGCCATACAGGCGCAGAACGATTGATTGACTGTAAGAATTCCTGTGCGTTGAAAATTCTCAGTTTATTAGTAATAATTGCTGCCATTTGTCTGCCTTTTTTATATCGTTTGCGATTTTATATCTATTTATAATCTTTTTAATCGGCTAAGGTCGAATTTATATTATTATTAATCTCTTCCAAAGTTATTGGTGGTGTATTCTTGTCATAAGTCGTTATTGATGCTTCTGGTGCAAAATTAGTTTTTGCATGTAATTTTCCTTCGTCAGAGTATCTTAAAAATGTACTTTCAGTCATTCTATTTTCATCATAGTCGATTCTGTCTACATTATAGTCCAATAACTGTAATTTTTCATTAAATTTAAATCTTTCTACTGATAAATTAGTTGGTCCCATACGTTTTCTTGTATTTGAATTTGGTGTTTCTTCGCTCATAACTAAAAACACGGGCCGAATATCAATATATGAATCTAATACTGCTCTATATTTTCTGTCTGTTTTTTCGGTCACTTCAGAAATTCTAGTATTTCTCCATTTATGGTCTGTACCATCTGTATTTCCAATCCAATCACTATCAGCAGATTCATCTATTGGTAAATAGTACCACATGTTGTAATTATTGCCTCGTCGGGGGACGTATGATAAACCATTGCCCTCTGAGAGATGACGAGTCTGCCAGTAAGGAGAATCATAAATTTCTTCGACAGGACTGAATAACATAGGCGCCAATCTTTCCCAAGGATAAATATCTGTAAAATAAAACTTGAAACGCTCTAATGAACGCCAAGTCGTATGCAAGGTTGGAACATCGCCCTCTTTATTATTATTAAATCTTCCAGAAATATTTATAATC
>Ga0233444_10001562_pt1 | contig 25748 bp, 25 predicted proteins | sample SI_124_October20_6_FD_182792 | JGI IMG/M metagenome (GOLD analysis project Ga0233444, IMG submission 182792) | Seawater microbial communities from Saanich Inlet, British Columbia, Canada - SI_124_October2016_10_MG | ecosystem: Environmental > Aquatic > Marine > Inlet | place: Canada: British... | reverse complement strand
ATAGAGCACAGATAAAAGCAGTAACTGGCATTGAACTTGTTGAGATTCCAGATCTCAACAGTGGACACACAGATTGGTTCTTAGGAGAGTTTGAGGCATTTACTAGACGTACTGAACTAGAACGTGCAATATTAAAAAGTGCAGACTTGTTGGAGAAGGGCGAGTATTCACCAGTTGAGAAACTTATTAAGGATGCAGTGCAAATAAGTTTGACAAAGGACTTGGGTACAGATTACTTTGAAGATCCAAGAGCAAGACTTGCGGCACTGAAAGACAACAACGGGCAGAATTCAACTGGTTGGGCTAACTTGGACAAACTATTATATGGTGGATTCAACAGAGGCGAACTACAGATATTTGCAGGTGGATCAGGATCAGGTAAGAGTTTGTTTATGCAAAACTTGGCAGTGAATTGGATGGAAGCAGGACTCAGTGGAGTATATATTACACTGGAATTGAGTGAAGGATTGACTGCTATGCGTGTTGATAGTATGTTGACAAATACTCCAACAAAACAGTTGTTCAAAGATATTGAAACTGTTGAAATGAAAGTAAAGATGATGGGCAAAAAAGCAGGTGGCTTGCAAATAAAGTACATGCCTGCACAGAGCAACGTAAATGACATAAGAGCATTTGTAAAAGAACTAAGCATCAAGCAAGGCAAAAGCATAGACTTTATGTGTATTGACTATTTGGATTTGCTTATGCCAGTCAGTGCTAAAGTATCACCAAATGATTTGTTTGTCAAGGACAAGTATGTGTCAGAAGAACTGCGTAACCTAGCAAGAGAACTTAATATACTATTTGTAACTGCATCACAGTTGAACAGAAGTGCAGTTGAAGAAATAGAGTTTGATCATTCGCACATATCCGGCGGTATTAGTAAGATCAATACTGCTGACAACGTGTTTGGTATCTTTACAAGTAGAGCTATGCGTGAACGTGGCAGATATCAGATACAGGCTATGAAGACTAGAAGCAGTAGTGGTGTTGGTATGAAAGTAGACTTAGAGTTTGACATTGAAAGTTTGCGTATACGTGACCTAGGTGATGATGAAGAGTATCAGCAGTTCAAGAAACAATCAAGTTCGATATACGATCAAATCAAAGCAAAGTCAATACAGTCAGATCCTGCAAATGATGCTACTGTGGCCGACGAGCCTGGCAAAATAGTTGCTGATGTACAGAGTACAAAACTTAAACAGATGTTGGCAGGCATTAAACAAAAAGGTTAAGCATATTGATCAATAGGCATTGCACGTACATTTTTGCGTTTTACTTTTAGATAGTTACTGTTGTCCTTGGTCCACATTTGTCCTTCTCCAACTACCACACTATCACGAGCATATTTTACAGGACGGTCAACGACAAGATCCACATAGCGACCTTCACCTACACCTAAGGTTATGAAGTGTATGTAATTTTTACTATCGCTTTTAAACACTCTGCTGTTTGCAACTATGCCTGCAAACTGAAACTTATCTAAGAATAGATTTTGCAATCCCATGTTTGGCAAGAAACCAGGGCTATTCCATGCACCATACTGTTTAAAGCTCTCAACAGGGTCTTCTGTGATCCAATTGTCAAAACCTAGCTCACGTAGATCCCATCCAGCACGTTTTGCTTCATTACGATATACCCAACGTGCATATGAGCCTTGGCAGTGTTTCAAACAAGCACGCCAAAACTCTTTTGGATTGTACACCTTGTGATATGCAAGTGCCCATATAAGCCTGCCTAAGTTTACTGCGTGTGCTCTACACAAACCGAACCCACTTAGACTTTGCATCTGTTCATAGATGTCGTGCTTGTCTGGATGATCGCCTAAGCGTGCCATAAATTGCATCATCTTTTCTTCATTCTTTTTTGCAAAAGCACGACGGTACATATCTGCTTCGTATGGTGATATGCCAATCAACTTCATTATTTTGTGTATGGCATCATCTTCATATACTATTGCATTCTTTTGTATGCCCTTTTCACTCCAATCACGGAACCAACTTGCCTTGCGTCTGCCTTCCATGGCAACAGGACGTACTAACGCACTTGCAAACACACAGTCCTCTACGCCGGTTGGTTGCAATGCACGGAACAGTCTCTTCATTGTTGGAGACTCACCCTGTGTTACACCAAGCACATCACCTCTACACAACAAATCAGCAACACGTTCATCCTGCTTTGGATAAGCATCTAATCTTGTGTGTGGATCTATTTCCAACAGTTGTGAAAGTCCTCTGTTTGCAAGTATGTCTACTTTCAAGTGTTCCAAATCTTCTACTTCATTCTTGTCGAGCAAGATAAGATTATCGTAACGAAACAAGCTCTTAGGCAATGCTCTATCAAATACTAGTACACCACCACAGTGTTTGCTTATACAACGTTTTTTGCCCATTAGTTTGCGTTCAATGCGAGTTGCTTCTTGTTCGTCGACTCCTAGTTTTGCATAGTCTATGTCTTTTGGTAGTTTACCTTTTGCACCTAGTCGCTTGGCAGCTTCACGACGTGCTGATTTTTCTCTATAAAGCACATAGTTTGATATTCTGGCACTCTGTGTTGGCCACCTATCAAATACACGTTGCATTGCAAGTTCTTGTTTGTGATGAGGTATGTCAATGTCTACATCTGGCAAATCATCTCTGTGTGGATTTAAAAATCTTGCCAGTGGTATGTTCCATTCAATAGGATCAACGTCTGTTATGCCCATGAGATAGCAAACCAAACTGCTACCAGCACTGCCTCTGGTCATGTGCGGTATGTCACTGTTGAGATCAAGTATGAGTCTTATTTTGAGAAAGTAATCTGTAAAACGTTGCTGAAGTATAATTTCAAATTCTTCTGCTAGTCTGTTTTGATATTCTTCGCCTTCTGGAGTTGGTCTTCTAAATTGTTCTAATAATAATTGTATCTGTTCTATTTCTGTTTTCATGTTTGCCTATGTTTGCCTATGTGTGCCTAAAGATGCCTTAATAGGTATATTTACACTAAAAAATATGCTACTATAAATATTTGCCTGATCAAAAGGATAAAGATAACATGAGTGCATACTGTTCAATGATACATGGCGGGTTAAGTTTAAACTTTAACCAAAAAGACGTTAAAGCTACTCATTGTTGCCTATTAGGTCCACAGGCTTGTTTTCCAGTTGACAGCAATACTAACTTTTTTAACGATTCTGGTTTTAAAGACCGACGTAACTTGAATAAAAAAGATATATGGGACCCAGCATGTAATGGTTGCAAATCAATAGAACTAGCACAACAGCCAAGTATGAGAACCGGCATGAATAATGGTCTTGGAATAGATGGAAAAACAGATCTTGTAGGCCCAGCAAGAATTGACTTAATGTTTGATTTGAGCTGTAATCTTGCCTGTCGAATTTGCAACCCAGGACTAAGCACATTTTGGCAAAAGCATTTAAAAGAAAATGGGTTATGGCAAAAACCAGTATATAGTGCAAAGAATAAAGATAAAGTAATAACTGCATTATCAAATATTGATTTATCAAATCTCAAACAGTTGGTATTTTGCGGAGGAGAAACTTTACTGGGAAAAGAATATTGGGAAGTTGCTAGATGGTTAGCAAATAATGTTCCTAATGCTAAAAAACAACTTACACTGTGTTTTCAGACAAATGGCACTCAGAAAATAGCAGAAAAATACTTTGACCTAATAGAAAAGTTTCACCTGGTAAAATTACATGTGAGTATTGATGGAGTCGATAAAAAATTTGAATATCAAAGATGGCCAGCTTTATGGAATCAAGTAACTGATAATATTTTAAATTTAAGAGAAAATTTGCCCAGTAATGTAATGTTTGTGATTGAAGAAACGGTCAGCATTTTTAATCTATATCATCAACAAGAACTAGCACAATGGATAAAACAAAACTTTGCAACAAATAGAGAAGGCGACAAAATTAATCACACTAGACACCTTGCCCATGGCATTTTTAATCTAGAAAATGTCACTGAAGAATATAAACAGGCAATTGGGCAACAGTATCATAAAAAAGACTGGCAGGAAAATCCCGAACAAATACAAAAAATGTTAAAAGAAATAGAAAAATTTGATCAAATAAGAAAACAAGATTTTGCTAAAACGTTTTCTGAAATTGCCGACTTCTATAAACGATACTTGTGATCGAGAATTTTCATAAATACTGACAAAGGAAACAAAAATGCAAAAAAAGACCCGTAGCATCTTTGAAGAATTAGACGGCATCTACACAGAACGCTATGCTAAACATCAAGAGCGTGGATACATTGTAGAAAGTCGTGCCAGCAATGTGATTGCTAGTGCTATCCGTTTGATGGAACAGATCGACGAGTTATATGATGCAGAGCAAAGTGAAAATCTACAACGCAAACTACTGAATGCTATTCGTTTGCGTGATCCAAGTAAGTTTGCAAGATCAGTGAAAAGAGCCAATGACAAATAGATTAACAGAACAACAGTTACAAGAAGAACTCTTAGATGAAGTTGGTGACTTTACAAAAGCCATCACTAAAAAAATTGGCCAAGGCGTTGGTGCGGTTACGGGTGCAGGACAAAAAGTAAAAGGTGTTGCAAAACGTAGTGTTGATGCACTAGGTAAATCATTCCAACAAGGCAAACAACAAACACAAAAAGCAGTTGCTGGACAAGATTACAAAGCATCTCAACCAAAAGCACAAGCACAAGGTCCAGGGTTTCTAAAAAGAGCCGCTGGTGCAGTCTCCACTGGAATTGGCAAAGTAGATGCACTTGCACAAAAAACACTGGACAAAGTCGACGATGTTACTGATTATAATTGGCAAAGAGGCCTTCCTGATCGCAGTCAACAAACCTATACTGGTGTTGGTGGAGCACAGATAGGAAAAAATGCTAAGAGTTCTAACCTCACACAGAAGAACCAGGCTGCTGGAATGGCCGCAAAGTTACAAAAAACCGACGCTGAAGCACAAAGAAAAGCAGAATTAGAAAAAAAACTTGGAACCACAGGAGCAGCAGCTACTGCTACTAATACTGCTAAAACTGCTACTGACAAAAGTATTGCACGTAATCAAAAGAAAATTCAACAGAAGCAAGGTGGCGTAAAGCAAAGCGGAATAAGCCAAGGTATTGATATTGCAGGTGCAAACCAAGGTGTTGCTAACCTAAAAAGGCAATCCGGAGTTCAAAGAGATAGCACCGGCAAGATAGTGTCAACACCTCCTGGAAAAGCACCTGCACAAGTAGATGCTAATAAGGATGGCAAGGACGATAAAACTGGCAAGCCAATGAGCAAAACTGCAACAGATGTAAAAAATAAAGCAAATGTTACAGCAGGCGGTGTACAACTTGATCCAAATAATCCAGAACACAAAGCATTGATTACCGCTATCGAGAAGGCATCACCAGGTTTAACAAAAACAGTAAACAAACTTGACGCAGGAAGCAAAGGCAAGTTGTTGAAAGGGTTGCAGGCAGCATGAGTATACTATTAGAAGCAAAACGAATTGAAGAACAGTTTGCACGTAACCAGAAGTTTTATTCACAATTGTGCGAAGGCTTAGATCGTACACACGTTAAAATTATTAACGAAGCACAAATAAGTGCCTCACAGATTAATGCACTGTTTAAAACAATTGAGCAGACTGCTACCGCTGGCGGTGCTAATAGAACTGCCATTGGACAAGGTAAAGATGTAGTCGATGCCGTAGGAAAAATTGTCAAAGACGCTGCCAAGTGGGTACAAAATACTACACCAGTGCAAGGATTTGATGCTAAGTTTGAACAACTCAAAGGGTCAGTTGGAGCAAAGTTTCCAGAATTAGATAAACAACTAACTGGACTAGGGACTTGGGCAAAAGAAAACCCTGGCAAGACTGCAGCCATTATTGGTGTGCTTACTGCACTAGCAGGTGTTGCTGGCGGACCAATTGGTGGTGCTATTGCTGGTCAAGCACTTAAAGGTGCTGCTGAACTCATCAAAGGTGAAAAAGTATCCACTGCTGTTGGTAAAGGTGTTAAGACTGCCGCAATTGGTGCTCTTGCAGGTGGAGTGTTTAATCAGATATCAGCAGGTATTGATCAACTATTACCACCTGAAATTACAAACACATTTATCAATGATGCATCAGGTGAAATTGACATTACAAAACTTAGTGGCATGAGTGCTCAGAGTCTTGAAGCTCTTGATGCAGATGCAGCCAGTGAACTGATACAATCAAGAACTGCATTGGCAGAACTAGCAGGGCAGGGTGACCTCGGAGCCGAAGCAAATAAAGTACTACAAGATCAAATAAGCCAGCTAGATGACAAGATAGTAGCACTTGGAGCACCAGACGGTGGAAGTGTTAATGATGCTATTGACGCTATACAAGCAGAAAAAGGCATTGAAGGTATAGGAGCTAATATTGAAAAAACAACATCAGTAGGTGATGCCGCTGATGCTACAGAAGTTACTGGTAATTTGTCCTCAGAACAACTTAATCAAGCTGGTATAAACTCAGCAGACATACCAAACAATGAATGGCTTGAAGCAAACAATCAAAGATTTCTTGATGCTGGCATGACACAAGAACAGATTGATCAACTGCAAAAAATACAAGGTTTGGACAGAGCAATGGCTCAAAAAGAGTTCCTTAATACAAACATAAGTGCTGATACTATGACTAGTGTAGGCGACGATATATCAGTCGAGGGTGTTCCTACTGATGCAAAAGTTGGCGAGGTTTTCCGATCAAATGTAACAAAGACTTTGCCGGATGGAACTGAATATGGCGGTACTGCAGAAGTAGAAATTACAGGTACCAATGCTGACGGCACTCCATTATATAAAATGAAAAGTGTGTCCATTTCAACTAATCCCTATAGTGCCGCACTAGATAAAGCAATGGAAAATCTACCACCGGAACTTGCAGACGAATTACAAGACAATGTTCTTAGCGGAACTGTTAGCGGTTCAATAGAAACTGCTGTTGATGATATGATGCAAAATATCATCAAAGGTACTGCGGCTGCTGGTATAGGAGCAAGTCTTGCAGGAGTAGAAGCAAACGCTGCTCAACGAGAACAAGGACAAGCACAAGAAAGTCGCAGACGTAGAGGAAACAGTTTAACCGAAACACAAATCACAAAACTGTTTATAGCTACTGCATACAACAACGACAAACATCTTATGGAAGCACCAAACTTCAAAGGCATGTTAGGCAAAGCAAAAAAGGCCATTGGCAAAGGAGCCGCAGCCGCAGGTGATGCTATAAGCAAAGGTGCTCAAGCAGGATTGGCAAAAGCACAACAGGTTGGTACTAATATAACAACAAAAGTTACTGCTGATAAACTTATGAAAGCATGGAACAAAGCAGGCAAACCAACTGACACCGTACAAGTTGCAACATTGATCAGTAACTTTGGAGTAGATCCAGGAGTAATGGCACAGAGTTATCAAACCGCTGGATTAAAAATGCCGAAGATTGAAAAAGTTGTGAGCAACGATCCTATACAGAATTTAGTATCTAAAATAAATGCTCTGCCTGCAATTAAAGACAAAGTAATTCAATACTTGACATTGGCCACCAAGCCAGCTCAACCAACTGCTAATCCTACCGTACAAAAAACTACCAGCGGAAGACCAGTTAACGTTAACGTACAGGGCAAATAATGTATATTAAAGAGGGTGGCAACGTCTTCAAAGATGCAGACGGTGCTATAGCAACAACACGCATCAACCAAACAGACGTTAAACCAACAGTACAATGGCTAGAGCAACTCACTGGCTTGCCTCTTATGGACAACATGTTGGGAAGTACTGGACAGAAGCCAACTTCGGGTGATTTGGATCTAGCCGTTGATCCTCAAACAATCAGCAAACAAGAACTAGAATCAAGACTCACCAAGTGGGCAGAGTCACATGGCTTTGATCCTAAGGAATGGATACGCAAGTCAGGCATTAGTGTGCATTTTAAAGCACCAATAACTGGCAGAGAAGATCAAGGCTATATACAGACTGATTTTATGTTTGTGGTCAAGCCAGACTTTTCAAAGTTTTTAATGCGTGCTGATCCTCAAAGTGAGTACAAAGGTGTAACACGTAATGTACTAATGAATAGTATTGCAAAAGCCGCAGGTTATAAATTATCGCCAAATTCAGGGTTGGTCAGTAGAACAACAAACGAACTTGTTACAGATCAACCAGCAGACATTGCCAGACTAATACTAAACAAAAGTGCCACTGAAAAAGATTTATACAGTGTAGAGGCAATACTCAATGCATTGCAAAATGATCCACAACGTGATCAAAAACTTGAAGACTTCCGTGGTTATGCTGAAAGAGAAGGATTTACGTTCGAATCGGTTGTAGAAGGTGGTAGCGACTGGTTAGCAAGACTACGTGATAGAATCGTCAATCAAGGCATGGAAGTAGTATCAGACAATCGTGCTCTTTACAAACCATACTTGGCTGAAGGTGCTAGAATTGAACATCCTGAAGATCTAGTTTTTGACATGGGATCCAAAGGAATTAAACAAGCAATTGATGCAATAAGACGCAGTGCAGAAGAACCAGCAAAAGTTAACACTATCAAATGGGATGGCAAACCTGCTATTGTTTTTGGCAGAGATAACAATGGACAGTTTATTCTTACAGACAAAGGTGGATTTGTAGCCACCGGATATAATGGTTTGGCTACTAGTGCAAAAGATATGGCAAGAGTGTTTAGTAATCGTAAAGGTGATTACACAGATTTAATTGGTGTATATCAAAAGTTATTTCCGTTATTAAGCAGAGCTGTGCCGCAGCATTTTAGAGGTTTCATTCAAGCCGATCTGTTGTATAGTGCAACACCACCTATAGAAAATAACTCATATGTGTTTACACCTAATCAAGTAACTTACAGAGTAAGTGCTGATACGCCACTTGGAAAACAAATAGGAAACAGTGATATAGGTATTGCAGTTCATACAGAAATAGACAAGCCTAAAGGAACAGTGCGTCCAGTAACAACTCGCGTTCTCGACAAGGTTCCAGGTGTATTAGCATTAGATAGCACAATGAAAGACACAGGAAGTGCAATAGAATTAGACAAAGGACTGTTAATTAAAATACAAGACACCTATAACGAATATGCAACTGCAATTGATGCATTTTTAAATCCATCAGAGCTAAGAAATAGGAAAATTACCAGCACTCCAAAGTTGATGAAGCAATACATAAATTTTAAGGTACGTCAAGGTGGTTTTACCAACATGGTAAAAGATTTTGGTCCTTGGGTAACTCAAAAAATGCCTACACAAGCACCAAGAATAATTGAATGGATGAACGAAAATCAAGGTGCAGTGAGTGCGTTGTTTAGTTCTTTTGTAAATATAGCACTGCTAAAAGATAAATTGATTAAAGATCTTGATCGTCAAGATCAAGATGTGAAAGCAGATATTAAAGGCGTAAGCGGACATGAGGGCTATGTCGGAGACGGCATAAAACTTGTTGATAGAGATAAATTCAGTCGTGTAAACTTTGCGGCTAATAACCCAGGAGCAGCGTAATGGCAAAAATGTATGCAACAAGTTCAATACACGAACCTACATTTGTAAAAACCAGCATAGGAAGAAAGCCTTCATTGTGTAAAATGAACAAACACAAAAGACGATCCTACAAAATGTACAGAGGACAAGGCAAAAGATAATGGCAGTAACCGCAGTTGATATTCAACAATTAGAACAGTTTGCAGATAGAATATTTGCAAACGTTGGTATCGATGTGGAATTTACAAAGCATTTTAAAGACAGAGTAAACAGTGAACGCAATGCCAAGCCCATAGTGCCAGCAGAACTTACCCGTTTGTTCAAACAAGAACGCAAACGGTACGGCAAGCCTATTGCACAGATGGGTCCAGATAGCGAAGCAGTTATGCGTGATTTACAGACAGACATAAATGTACCTTTTGCATTGGTCTTTGACAAAGAAAATAACGAACTTGACCTAATTGCAAAAACCATAATGCGTAAGAAAGACTTTAGCACACCTAATAAGGTATTTGCAGTTGAAGACTCGCCATTTAAAATTGGCACACGTTATGAAATGCCTCGTAGCACAGTCAGAGAAGAAGTTGATGTAAGCACAGAAAGAGGAAGACTAGAATACTATTTGAAAAAACCAACTGAAGGTAAAGTTGTGCATTTAGGAAAACTAGGAAAGTTTCATGATGACAAAGATGAACTAGCAGACTATGTGCCTCAACGCAATGGTCGTTATGCACTGCATCCAGACAAGTGGGAAAGCACATTTTATAGTTTAACCAACAAAGATTTAAAAAAAGTAAATCTATACCGTCCTACATTTATTGACCCTCCTGCAGGTAGTATAGTAGCAGACATGGCTATTGCTAACCAGTTTTATCGTACAGATGATGAAGAAGAAAAAATAGATTTAGCACGACGATACGAAAAAAGTATTGTGCCTTTTGGCAGTAATATTTCTCATATGAAGATGCCTGAAGTTATTTTGAAAGCAACAGTTGTTCGGGAAAGCACAGGACAAATGATGTCATCAGAGCAAATGTTGGCAAAACTGTCAAAAGAAATGCAAGGTACACATACAGGTGCACCTGACCCAAGTTCTGATTGGTCAAAATATGTTCTATCTCATAAGGGGTTTACACTTAAAGATATACAAGTTGATAAGATACCAACAGCAGTAAAAAGCGATGGAATGAGTCAAGCCAACATTGAAAAATATAAAAAAGCAGACACCACAAAATTTCCACCTGTAGTAATAGGCGATAATGGATATCTGTTAGATGGAAATCACAGACTTCAAGCATTTAAGTTTCAAGGTATCAAAAAAATCAAAGCCTACGTCGGCGAAAGCACAGTAGTAACCGAAGGTGCTACTAAAAAGCATCCGAAAGAGCCTGGTGCATATTTGATGACACACAATGGATTGGAATACAAAATATCAAGACATCTCGATGATGATGACAAACATAGAGGTGAGTGGGATATACATGTAAAAGGTGTAAGTGCATTTACAGGTGATAATTGGGAATGGGTCGACACTGTTCATCAACGTTGGAATGCAATTGCTAGAGTAAAAGGCTTATCTGAAAGCAAAGAGAACAAACCTTTTGATTGGTTGACAGAAAGTCGTGCATATAGAACACCAAGACATCTAAATGGGTTGACATTGAAACAACTAGGTGAGCAACTGTTTGAACAACTGTTAGCATTGCAAGTATTTGTAAACAGTGATCCAGACTATGCTGCTCGAATAGCAGAAGAAATAATGAAGTTACAGAACTGGCCTGGATTTAGAACTTCTCAACCAGATCTCTACAATGTTATTGCTATACTGATGAAGCCAGAAAAGTTCAAAGACAGAGTTGTACAAAACGCACAAATTACAATACCTGAACTTAGACTGAAACGTAATCTACGACAGATAATGAAAAGGGAATTCAACAATAGTGATTACAGCTACATGATGTTGATGTTACAACGTCAGATGGAAGATTTTCTGCCTGCGCCACTGATACAAATGCGTAGACAAATCTCAAACTGGGAAAGACAAACACCAAGAGACAAAAACACAATTCGTCAAAGACTTATGCTACAGATGCGTAAAACCGGTTTGCAGAACGAATTCTATGAGTTTATGCGTAGGTCATTAATGAGGGTAAAAAGGTAAATAAAAGTAGGAACCGATTACGGATTCCACCATTAGATATAGGAGATTAAAATGGCAGAATTTACAAGAACCCATGGTAATGCACAACAGGTATTCCATATTGACACAAACAACGGTGCACTTTCAGGTGCTTTAGCTGAATCAGCTCCAGTTAACTTAGCAGGCCCAAAACTAGACTTCTTCAAACTTTTAATTGATGATGGTTCAGCTGTAGACTTACAAGCAGAAGTTGGAACAGGATTAGCAGTAGAAGCAATTCTAGAAAACATTCAGACAACATCAACAGTAGCAATCTACCAAGTTGAAGATTCAAGTGCTGGTCAGATTTCAGTTGCACTATACCCAACAGGTGCATACACTGCAGCAACATTACAAACACAAATTAGACTATTAACAGCTGCTGGTTCAAACAGCGTAGACTGTTCAAGTTCAGTTGTAACTGATGTAGGTTTCAAGTTAGCATAATTTTAATTTGCTATAACCAAATACTAAACCCTAGTTTTTATTAACTAGGGTTTTTTTGTGGCTAAATATTCACATGCAAAAGACTGAATGGATATATGAAAGTCCGGATCGAGGAGACACTGTTTATCGTAGGCGTGCAAATAGCACCAAACGTGAACTTGTGTTAAAAAAAGAAAAAGACCATCCTATTGCAGACCAAATAGATGAAATTGTAGCAGAATCACCTTTTGATCCTGCTCTTAAAGAAATGCTTGATAAACTACAAGTGTACTGGAGCCTGCGTAATGCAAACAATTAGTGTAATGACCTATTTTGACTGTACTCCAACTGGAACTAAAAGTTATAGAAAACTACAGAATGGTTACACAGATAACACAGGCAAACAAATAAAAACCATCGATGAATGGAACTACAGTCGTAATCAACAACGCAATTGGGAAACAATTCTTCAGTGTGTTGGTCTACAAACCCAACCACTGAATTTATCTGATCCTCAAGTTATAAAAAAACATTCACATACCATGTGGACTTTTAGTTTTGGTATAGAACACACTGATATTTTCAGTGATGGAAACGATCCACTTGGTTTACTAAAACAAGAAGTTCATGGTGTACCAATGATAATTGGCTTATCAGAAACCTATACCGAAGGTTTTTTAATGCCTTATCTTATCGCAAAGGGCGAAAAAAAGAATATTAGCTTTGATATTATTGATAATTTTGAACAGTAAAAATTAATGAGATTTTATAAATACTTGCAACAAGAATTTAGAGATACCGATGGCTGACACAGCACCAATCGAAAAAAAGAGTTTAGAAGCACATGTTGATTTATGTGCAGAGCGATATAAATCTATGGCCTCAAATATAGAAGGCTTAGATAAAAAAGTAGATCGCTTGGAAATGATGATTAATGAAGTCCATACTATGGTTGAGAAAATGGCTCAACGTAGGACTGACCAGTTGATAGGCTGGGGAACAGGAATTATTGCAGCTCTTTTAGGAACAGTTGGATGGTTGGTGATCACTTACGTAGTCGGGTAACAGAAAAAGCCTCAAGATTATTAAACAAAATTGCAGATGAACTTCTGAACTCAAATCCCAATGCAATTTTCCGCAACGGCGATAGTATAATGGCTTTTGCTGAATATGAAATAGAAAAAGTTACTCCAAACGAGTATAAAATTTACAAAAACGAATTGTACATAACAAGTTGTAGTACTATTAGAATTGCACTAAGTTACTGTATTTTAGATAAAAATAAAATGCAAGTGGATGCAAAACACTTAGTGGCTCTAGAAGACAAGTTACTACACAGACAAAATGAAATGATGCACTACAGGCATGTTATAACTAGTCCACGCACAGACGATTTTCGCAAAGAAGTGGTTCTTCACAGACTGTCAAGTGCAAAATATGAATACAATATCATACAACAACAATTAACTAAAAGTATAAATGTTGCTAAATACTGTCAGCAAAAAGGATTTGATAATGAAATTATTTGACTTAGACGCACCTCAAACCAAGAAGTCTCAGAAAGTACTTGAGAGCTATTTTGGTAACAGTGTAGATTTTAGTAAGATGTCTCCAAGAGACTCAAGCAACATGTTAACAAAAGTTCGTGGTTTAATCTATGAACATCGTAAAACAAAAACACTTGCAGGTAGTGAGAAAGACCCAACATACCTAAAGTTATTGGTTATGGAAAGAGGCTTACATGCTAGACTGCGTGAAGCTGATATTAAACTAGAACCACAAACTGGTGCAACAAAAATTTCTGCTGATGGCAAAACTATTGGAACCGCAGATCAAGCGACTGCTATGCAATTTCAAAAAGATGTTGAAGATGGTAAAATGAATATCGGCGATATGGACGAAGCCAAAGAAGATTACAGTGCAAAAAAAGCTCGTGCTGGTAAAGACATAGGAAAACCAGGAAAGAACTTTAGTAAGATTGCCAAGGATGCCTCTAAAAGGTACGGAAGCAAAGCTGCCGGTGATAGAGTTGCTGGTGCTATTCTTGCAAAAATGCGTGAAGGTGCAAAACTTAGAACCAAATCAGGACGTTATCTAACTGAAAGTGAAGTACAACAAGCACAGGTCGTGTTGGCGGCACAGGATATGGTTGACAGAATGCAAAAGATGCTAGAAGATGTAACATCAATGCAGTTTAAAGATCTACCTGCATTGAGTAGTTCAATACAAACAACAATAGGCACTACAGAAGCACAAGCATTTAATGATGCTGCTGGTCAGAGTTTGGCAGTATTAGTTGATGCTATACAGGCTTCAAAAGTTGAAATGGAAACTGCACAAGGAACACTAACAGGTGTTGCTCCTGTGGTACCTGGACAAGAAGAAGTTGCAGGCACACCAGCAATAGACGAGCCAGTAGCAGATCCACTAGCGGCAGATCCAATTGATGCAACTGCAGACGTAAACGTTGATGCAGAAGCAGGCGGTGAAGCAGTTGATGTAAATGTTGATGTACAAGATGGAGCTCTTGGTAGAGCAAGAAGATAAATGCGTATACTTGAGTTCACAAGTAGATCAGATAAACCATCTGCTCAACAATTAACTGCACTAGCAGAATATCTGCTGGGCAGAGCAGACGACGAAGCAACGCAACACACTGTACCAATCAAAGTCTTTTTAAGCATGGCTCACAACATGGGTGTAAATATAACTGATCAGCAGTTACGAACACTTGCAACACAAGACCCTTTAAAAAATATAATTGCAAACGTAGATGCTGATAACATTATATTAGTAGGCGCCGGAGTGACTGGTGCAGAAGGTGAAGATACCATGACCGTTGACCAAGCACAAGATACTGTAGCCAGTATGGCAGATAGTGCAAACGACCTCACATAAATGATTGAAATTCCAAAAGTTGAATTTTACATTAATCACACGTGTAACCTAACCTGTGAAAACTGTAATAGATTTAACAACCATAATTTTGTAGGTTGGCAAAGGTTTTCTGATCATGAAGCTGATTTAGAAAAATGGGCTACCAAAATCACAATTAAACAGATTGTAATAATGGGAGGCGAGCCGTTGCTCAATCCAAGTCTTCTTGATTGGATTACAGGACTCAATCGTATCTTTGGTACAAATGTACAAATACTAAGCAATGGTACAAGATTATCAAAAACCCCAAAACTTTATAAACTTTTAGGAGGTAAGATTGATAACTGGCTTGGTATTAGTTGGCACAATCGTAATCATAAAGATATGTTGTTAGAACAAATTAATTCATTTATGACTCATCCAATAAAATACCCAGAAAACCTAAATAATGTTTTAAAAACAAATGACCAATTGACTTTTCTTGATGCAAAAGGGGTAAGAATTACAGTATGGGTACAAGATAACTTTATAAGTGCAGCAGTTCATAAGAATAATCAAGGAAAATTTACATTATATGATAATGATCCAAAAGAAGCACACAGTGGTTGTGTGTTTGTAAAATATAAATCTTATCATATGATAAACGCAAAACTTTATAAATGTGGTCCGGTTGCATTATTTCCAGATTTTGATAAACAACATAATTTTGATATACCAGATTCTGATCGGCACCTTTTAAACAATTACAAACCTTTATGTATTGACGAATTTGATACCAGAGGCATTGAATTTTTAAAAAATATAGATAATGTGATTCCACAGTGTAAATTCTGTCCTACCTGGAGAGATAGTAGCCATAAAATTATATATCCAGAAGTTAAAGTGAAATCAAAGTTAGCCTAAATTCATTGACTTTTCTATATATTATTGTAAAATATCTAAATGCTTATAGAAAAATTTCAATACAAAAATCTCTCACGGAAACAGGTTGACGGCAAGCGACTGTATTCCACTCCAGATGGCAATGCCGTGCCCAGTGTTACTACCATACTTGGGGCTACACAATCAAAAGAAAAGCAAGAAGGCCTCGCACGATGGCGTAAACGTGTAGGCACTGACCAAGCACAAAAGATAGTGACTGAAGCTGCCAACAGAGGTACACGAATGCATACCTATTTAGAAAACTATTGCATAGATGGCACTATAAAGCCTCGTGGCAATAATCCTTTTAGTTGGCAATCACATGCTATGGCACAAGCAGTAATAGACCAAGGATTATGTAACGTAGATGAAGTATGGGGAGTTGAAGTACCCATGTACTTTCCAGGCATATATGCAGGCACTACAGATTGTGTTGGTATTCATAAAGGTGAACATGCTATAATGGATTTTAAACAATCCAATAAGCCTAAGAAAGTAGAGTGGATTGAAGATTACAAACTACAACTGTGTGCATACGCAGAAGCACATAATGAAGTATATGGTACAAAGATACGCAAAGGTGTAGTGCTTATGGCAGTTAAGCCAGCAGTGGATGACATGGGACATTTAAAAGAAGATCCTTTATATCAAGAGTTCGTTGTTGAAGGCGATGACTTTGAGCATTGGCGTCAGCAATGGTGGAAGAGGGTTGAGCAATACTATATCTCAAGCTAAATACACGTAATCGGAGTTTATAAATGGCAATAGTACAAGTATCACGGATTACCAATAGAAAAGGCTTAGCTGACAACTTACCGCAATTGGCAGGTGCAGAATTTGGTTGGGTAATTGATCAAAGAAAATTATATATTGGAAATGGAACCTTAGCAGACGGTGCACCAGCAATTGGTAATACAGAAATTCTAACGCAATATAGTGATATTCTTAATATTGCAACAACCTATACATACAAAGGCGAACATGCTGGATATACAGTACAAACTGGACCATCATCAAGCGATCCAGTGGTACAAACACTTCAAGCAAAACTAGATAATTTTGCCAGTGTCTTAGATTTTGGTGCAACTGGTGATGGAGTTACAGATGATACTGATGCTATTAATAGAGCATTATTTCAGATTTTTTGTGTGCAAACAAACACAACAATAAGACGTAGTTTATATTTTCCTGGAGGAACATATAGAATTACAAATTCAATTAATGTTCCAACCTTTGCAAAACTTTGGGGTGATGGGCCTGATAGTGTTATTTTTGAAATGGACGTTTCAAGTGATAGTAGCTACGGAAGTTACGTACTGCGTACTGCTGACAGTTTGCAACAAACTGGTGCAAACATAGGAAGTAACAGTGCAAATGCTCCTCGAGATATTGTCATATCTGGTATGTCATTTACCAGTAAAGAACCAATTGATCTAGTTTTAATTGATCGTGCCGAAGGTGTCAGTATTAGTAATTGCAATTTTAAAGGAAATCTAGCCTCAGCTCCAACAGGTGCCGCTGATGACATTGCAGGATTGAGATTTGACAGCACATTGGCTAATACCTGTAAGCAAATTGAAGTAAACAATTGTAAATTTAGTTTTCTAACCTATGGATTAAACACAGATGAGAATATACAAGGTGTAACTGTACAAAATTCACAGTTTAACAGTTTGTATCAAGGCATCTTACTCGGAACTGGTACACCAGATAACGGTGGTCCAGAAGGTGTAAGAATTGTACAGAACCTTTTTGATGAAGTAGCAAAGCAAGGTATAAGCATTGGTGCAGTGGGATTGAACGTAAGTGCATACAATACATTTTTAGATGTTGGAAATGATTATCTAGGAGCTGGTAATGCTGCTTCACCTATAGTTGAAATCAATGGCAATGATAATGTCAGCATAGGCGACATGTTTGAACGTAGTGACGCTGATGATCGAATTCAACAAAGAGTCAAACTTAACAACAAAGCCTGTTATGCACTAACAAACGGAAACGAAATTGAGTTTGGAACCTATCATAGACTTGCCGGCGTAAGTACAGACTTATCAGTACAAGGAAGTGCAACTACAATATTCACAGTTAATACTGCAAATGCAACTGCTTTTAATATTAACTACCAGATGAAAGAATCTTCAACAAACGTAGTGCGTTTTGGTACCCTTAGAGTTGTCGGACAAGATACAGATGATAGTGCTGGAACACTTGCCTATGTTGATGATTATAGCGAAGACAATCCAAATAACTTTGTATTAAGTGCAGTACAAAGTGGATCAACAATTAGTATACAATATACTAGCACAATTGCAAATACTTTTCAATACTCTCTCGAACATTTTAGTATTTAGAACATGTGGCAAAGCCATACTGACAAGAGATTAGCCTCTTGGGTTAATCTACGTAACTTATGCAAAGAAAACAACGACCTTGACAAGGTGATAATTACCATACACGATTGGTGGCAACAAGCACCAATGGTGTTGCGATATTTACATACTGATTTAATCAAAGAATGGCCTGATCCTTGGGAATTGATTGCCGAAAATACATACTGTTCACTTGCAAAGTGTTTAGGAATGTGTTATACTATCTGTATGTTAGATAGACAAGACATAAGCAGTCTTTGTATATCTGAGATTGATAATAATGACTATATAGTCCAAGTGAACAATGGATTATATGTGTTGAATTGGAACGTTGATGAAGTAGTAAATATCACACTGTTAGAAAATCACAAATTCACTAAAAACATAGACTCTGCTGTGTTTGTACACAAGATTCGATAGAAAGGCCCCCAAATGACAATCCAAGTTACCAAACGAGACGGCAATAGAGAACCATTAGATATTGAAAAACTCCACAAAGTGGTTTGGTGGGCAACAGAAAACATAACAGGCGTAAGTGCAAGTCAAGTAGAAATAAGCAGTAACGTACAATTTTATGATGGTATAACCAGTACAGATATACAAGAAACACTTATCAAAAGTGCTGCAGATCTCATATCAGAAGAAAATCCTAACTACCAATTTGTAGCAGGTAGACTTATAAGTTATCATATAAACAAAATGGTGTATGGTGAATTCAAACCATGGCATGTTTACAAATTGGTTAAAGAAAATGTACAAAGAGGATTTTATGATCCAGAACTACTCACAGAATACACCGAAGAAGAATGGAACACTATCAACGGATGGGTAAAACATGATCGTGACGAACAACTTACCTATGCGGCCATGGAACAATTTAGAGGCAAGTATCTTGTACAAAACAGAGTAACAAAAACATTGTATGAAACACCACAGATGTGTTACATGCTCATCGCTGCTACTCTGTTTCAAGACTATGATCGAAAAACTAGATTACGTTGGGTAAAAGATTACTATGATGCTATATCAACACATCAAATAAGTCTACCAACTCCTGTAATGGCTGGTGTACGTACACCGCAGAGACAGTTCTCAAGTTGTGTGCTTATTGAAACTGATGACAGTTTGGACAGTATCAATGCAACTGCAAGTTCGATTGTTAAGTATGTTTCGCAAAAAGCAGGCATTGGTATTAACGGTGGACGTATAAGAGCATTAGGGTCACCTATCAGAAACGGTGATGCTTATCATACAGGTGTTGTTCCATTTTACAAAATGTTTCAAGCCGCCACACGTAGTTGTTCACAAGGCGGAGTACGTAACGGAGCGGCAACACTTTATTATCCTCTATGGCATTTAGAAGTTGAAGACTTACTAGTACTTAAGAACAACAAAGGTACAGAAGACAACAGAGTTAGACACATGGATTATGGTGTACAGTTTAACAAACTGATGTATGAACGATTAATGTCAGGTGGAGACATTACACTGTTCTCTCCTAACGATGTTCCTGGATTATATGATGCTTTCTTTCAAGATCAAGAAAAGTTTAAAGCATTGTATGAAGCTGCAGAACGAAAAACAAGTATACGTAAGAAGAAAATTAGTGCTATAGAACTGTTTAGTGCATTTATGCAAGAAAGAAAAGACACAGGCAGAATATACTTACAGAATGTTGATCATGCAAACGAACACAGTAGTTTTAAAACTGACGTTGCACCAATCAAGCAGAGCAACTTATGTTGTGAAATTGACTTGCCCACAAAAGCATTGAATGATGTTAACGATCCCGAAGGTGAAATAGCATTGTGTACATTGAGTGCTATCAATTGGGGCAGTTTTACAAATCCAGAAGACATGCAAAAGGCATGTACACTTGCAGTACGCGGACTTGATGCACTGTTAAGTTATCAAAACTATCCAATCATTGCCGCACAGATGGCAACAGAAGGTAGACGTCCACTTGGTGTTGGTATTATTAATCTTGCATACTTTTTAGCAAAAAACGACACCAGTTATTCAGATCCAGATTCACTCAAACTTGTTGACACTTGGGCACAACACTGGAGTTATTACTTGATTAAAGCCAGTGCTGATCTTGCAGTTGAGCTTGGAGCATGTCCAAAGAACAACGAAACAAAGTACGCAGATGGTATACTGCCAGTTGACACCTACAAAAAAGACGTTGATGAACTAGTAGTACATGTGGATGCAGTTGACTGGACAGGTTTGAGAACACAACTTCGAGAAACAGGAATACGTAATTCAACACTGATGGCACTTATGCCAGCAGAAACATCTGCACAGATTAGTAACAGTACAAATGGTATTGAACCACCAAGAGCATTTGTTAGCATCAAGCAATCAAAAGATGGCGTGCTTAAACAGGTAGTCCCTGGATATGCACGTTACAAAAACAAATATGAACTGCTATGGGATCAAAAGTCTCCTGAAGGTTACTTGAAGATTATGGCAGTGTTACAAAAATATATAGATCAAGGTATAAGTGTTAACACCAGCTACAATCCTCAACATTTTGAAGATGAAAAGATACCAATGAGTACAATGCTACAACATCTATTGCTTTGTTATAAATATGGACACAAGCAGTTGTATTACTTCAACACATTCGACGGTGCTGGAGAAATAGACGTAGACAAAATGAACGAAACACAACAACAAGATATAACTATCGAAGAGCCGATATACGAAGAAGCCTGCGATAGTTGCACAATATAGGAACCACAATGAGTGTATTGAATACAGCCAATAGAGACCATACGACCAGTCTTGCATTTTTAGATCCAGCAGGAGGAGTCGGCATACAACGTTATGATACACTGAAGTACAGACAGTTTGATAAACTTACTGACAAGCAGTTGGGTTTCTTTTGGAGACCAGAAGAAGTAGATGTACTACGTGATGCAAAAGACTTTAAAGAACTTACTGAAAACGAAAAACATATTTTCACAAGTAACTTAAAAAGACAAATACTATTAGACAGTGTACAAGGTAGAGCACCAATTGAAGCATTTGGTCCTATTGTGAGTTTGCCTGAGTTGGAAAACTGGATTATCACTTGGACGTTTAGTGAAACAATACATTCAAAAAGTTACACACACATCATCCGTAATGTATATGCAAATCCAAGCAAGGTGTTTGATGAGATGATGGACATACAGGAGATTATTGACTGTGGAGAAGACATCACTGCATACTATGATGACTTGGTAGAAAGTTGTAGTTACTACAACCTACTTGGTGAAGGTACTCACACTGTGAATGGAAAAAAGGTTGTAGTTGATTTATATGAACTCAAGAAAAAACTTTGGATTTGCTTGGCCAGTGTTAATATACTTGAAGGTGTTAGATTTTATGTGAGTTTTGCTTGTAGTTGGGCATTTGCAGAATTAAAGAAAATGGAAGGCAATGCTAAAATTATAAAATTTATTGCACGTGATGAAAACGTACACTTGGCAAGTACACAACAACTACTCAAATTGTTACCAAAAGACGATGCTGATTTTGTTAAAATACAAAAAGAGTGCGAGCCAATCGTAATTAAGATGTTTGAAGATGCAGTTGATCAAGAATGTGCATGGGCTGATTATCTGTTTCGAGACGGTTCAATGATTGGACTTAATGCACAGTTACTTAAAGAATATGTACAATGGATTGCACACAAACGCATGACTGCGGTAGGAGTACCGAGCAGTTATAAAGGAGCAAGCAATCCATTACCCTGGACGCAAAAATGGATTGCCGGCGGAGATGTACAAGTGGCTCCACAAGAGACAGAAATTACAAGTTATGTCAACGGTGGAACAAAACAAGACGTAGATAATAATACATTTAAAGGATTTAGTTTATGAGTGTGATTGTATATACAAAAGACCTATGCGGATATTGCGATGCGGCTAAAAGTCTTCTAAAAAAAATGAATGTTAGATTTGAGGAAGCAAAAATTGGAACCGACGTAACCAGAGAAGAGCTACTTGAAATTGCTCCACATGCACGTACTGCTCCGCAGATTGTAATCAACAACAAGGTTGTTGGTGGTTATGATGATTTAGTTGACTATATTGAAAATACAGGATGGAATGGCTCCGGATACTAATTAAGTAGTAACTTCGGAGGATACATGTTAGAACCAAACAAAACTTACTCATTGCGTCTTAGTGATAGCAGTGAAATTATCTGCAAGATTGTTAGCTCAGATAGCAACGAAACAATAATATCTCATCCATTTAGTTTAATTCCAACACAACAAGGTGTGCAACTTTTGCCTGCAATGATGAGTGCAGATGAGACAAAAAATGTGACCATAAATACAAATAACATCACAATGTACACCGAAACAAACAAAGATGTTATTGCAAGTTACATACAAGCAAGTACTGGTATAGTGGCTGCACCAAAAGGAATATTAAAAGGATAAAAATGCCAGGAGCAGTAAGAATAGGTGACCCAAATTCAGGTGGTGGACTTGCAGTAGGTACTGGTGCAACATCTGTAATTATCAACGGCAGACCAGCATGCCTAATAGGAACCTCAGTAACTCCTCATCCGTGTTGCGGTGCTCCTGGGTGCGAAATTCATTGTGCGGCGAGCACAACTCTAGGATCGATGAGTGTACTTGCTGAAAATAAACCTATCAACTACGTAGGCTCTCCAGATACTTGTTTTCATACAAGAGCAACTGGTAGTACTAACGTTATAATCCCAAGAGGTTAGCATGGCTTGTGGTGGTGCAATTACCGCAACAGTTTTAACAGCTGGTGCTGGACTCGCAGGAAACGTTGGTGGCAATCCATTAGAATCAATCAGTGGAGCTCCACTTAATATCACCGATGCAACAACTGGACTGTCCGGTTCTCCAACCATGGCCGGTTTGACTAGTGTACAGAGTGCAGTTCAAGGTCTGCCTAATATGGCAGCTGTGACCAATACTGTATCAGGAATTACCAGTAGCCTACCTGCAAATTATCAACAAAGTTTTAGCAACATGGCCAGTGGACTTGGCGATAATGTGTTTAGTGCAGGTTTTGATGTATTTTCAGGAGATGCACTAAGTGTCATGGGGGCTTCTAGTGGAATTACCAATGTACTTCCAACTGGATTAGAAAATGCCGCTAAAGTCATGGGTGGAAGTGTAAGTGGTGCTAATATAGTTGGCAATGCAAGCAAGTTTGGCAGTGTACTAGGAGCCGCTGAAGGATTTGTAGGCAGTTCAAATCAAATGATCTCTGCAGCAACAAATGCCGCAGGCAGTTTTGCTGGTGGCACTTTTCCAGGTATGGATGCAATAAGCACCGGTGGACTCAGTGGAGTTACAAATGCACTACCAGATTTTGGAACCGATCTTGGAAAATTAGGAAGCACTGTTGATTTTAGTAGTATAGGCAATCTTGGATCACCAGGACAACTTTTAAAGAACATGGATATTGCTGGTAATCTTGGACCAATGTATGACAAAGTAGCAGATATCAAGATTGATCCAAGAATAGCTGGAAGTTTAGGCGGATCACTTAGCACTGTTACAAATGCTATCGCAAACAAAACAGGCGGATTAACTGTCAAAGATCTTGGTATTAGTGCAAATGATATTGCAAAATTAGGACCTGCTCTACCAAATAATGTACAAGGACAAATTTATGATGCATTTGGCGATCTATCAACCACAGAGGTTGCAGATGTAAAAGGTATACTAAAAAATACACAAACTGGCATAACAAATGGCGCAGATCTGATGAATCCACAGAAACTGTTTCCTACAAGTTCATCTACTCTTACTGCACCTTTAAGAACTGCCAGTGTTGGCGAAAGAGCAATTTATACTGCAAATGGTGCAGTCAATGAAGAATTTGCAAGTCTTGGAACCGCACTTGCTGGAGCATTACCAGAAGATCTTGCTGTTGCAAATGGAGCATTGGCAAGGAGTTTTGGACAGATAAAAGGAATTGAAAAAACAACTCCTGAAACTCTTACTGCGGCAGTGAACAGTTTAGAAACCAATAAAGATCTACCATTGGTACAAAACCAAACACAATATGTTTCAGACGATGTGGTAAATTATTGGAAAACCACTTATGGAACAGATAGTAATATACAATTAGCCACAGGGCCAGATGGAACTTTTAGTGTAAGTGATGTGATTGGATATGCCGCAGGATACAACAGCTTTGCTCCTCTACAACAGAATCAGATACTAATGCAGGAACTGATTGATAGTGGTGCAATGAATGTTTTCTATGCTGACAACGGATCATCTAGTTCTAATACTGGTATTTTAATTGTAATGGATTATTTTATAGCAGGAGCTTATGATCCAATTGCTCCTGCAACAGACTACATTATACCTGCTGGTGTTTACGGCGCAGGAATATATGCAACTCAAGAAGATTGTTGGAATGGTATAATAGCTGCTGCACAACAATTGATGCAAGACTTTTATAATGCTCATCCACAGGCACAAACAATACAAGCAAACTTTAAAAGATTACAACAACAACAGGCCAGAGAAAAACTAATTCGTACAAAAATCGATCTAGATCTGGATACGGTGCCAACAAATACAAACAACGCAGTTCAATTGGCCGCAAATTTACCAAATTATGGTCTTGATACATCAGCTGGCGGCACTGCAGAATTGCTAGAACGTGTAATGAACTTTAGCAGTACAGGCGGACAAGCCAGTGTAGCGGCCATGCGAGAAGCAAGAAACATTGATAAGTTAGCCGAAGCAAATATAGTACAAGATGGTCCTATTCCAACTACACCACCGAGCAATCCAGGTTCATTGCTTAGTGGAACATATACAGTTGCAGAAGCAGATGCAATTATAATCAGAAATTAGCGGTTGACAAACTTCCATTCTTGTTGTATATTAATAGTATGATATGTAACATTAATGGAGACATCACTCGTGCTAGATACAAACAAATATCAATCAGAAGAATATAATGGACTACAAGTGGCTTGCGATTGGATACAAGATCTCGAGGAAAACAATAGTCGCTTACACAAAGAAGGTGTAATTGAGAAAGCACTTGTGGCTGCAAGACTAGGCAGTTATAGTGCAGAATGCTTTTTATACAACTGTTATCTTGCATATAATCCATTTTTTACCTACAATATAAAACAGGTTCCTGAAACTGAAGGATTAGAGTTCAAGGAAAATCCATGGGTGGCTTTTTGGGGTTTGTGCGAAAGTTTACGTACAAGAACTATTACTGGTAATGCAGCCAAAGAAGCAGTTGAACTGATGAGTCAAAAGTTTGACAGTGATCAATGGAACATGCTGGCTAGACGTGTGCTTATAAAAGATCTACGTTGTGGCATTACATCTAAAACAATCAACAAGATTGTTGGAAACAGTGAATGGAAGATTCCTGTATTCGAAGTACAACTGGCAACAGATTCAAAAGGACATCCAAAAAAACTAGTTGGCGAAGTAATGATCGAGCCAAAACTAGACGGAGTGAGAACGATTG
>Ga0233444_10001558_pt1 | contig 25837 bp, 21 predicted proteins | sample SI_124_October20_6_FD_182792 | JGI IMG/M metagenome (GOLD analysis project Ga0233444, IMG submission 182792) | Seawater microbial communities from Saanich Inlet, British Columbia, Canada - SI_124_October2016_10_MG | ecosystem: Environmental > Aquatic > Marine > Inlet | place: Canada: British... | reverse complement strand
GAGACGGTATTGATACCCAGGACGAAATTGATAATGGAACCGATCCCAATGATCCGGATTCTGACGATGATGGTGTTACAGACGGTGAGGAACAAGACAACGGAACCGATCCCAACGATCCCGATTCCGATGATGATGGACTGACCGATGGGGAAGAACAAGACAACGGAACCGATTCTAATGATCCGGATTCCGATGATGATGGTGTCAGTGATGGCGATGAAATAGACAATGGAACCGATCCCAACGATCCGGATACCGATGGGGATGGCATCAATGACTCAGATGATGTATGTCCAACCGTTTCAGGACAATCCGCTTTCTATGGTTGTTCCGATTCAGACCCTGACGGAGACGGTATTGATACCCAAGACGAAATTGATAATGGAACCGATCCTAACGATCCGGATTCTGACGATGATGGTGTTACAGACGGTGAGGAACAAGACAACGGAACCGATCCCAACGATCCCGATTCCGATGATGATGGACTGACCGATGGGGAAGAACAAGACAACGGAACCGATTCTAATGATCCGGATTCCGATGATGATGGTGTCAGTGATGGCGATGAAATAGATAACGGAACCGATCCTAATGATCCGGATACCGATGGGGATGGCATCAACGACTCAGATGACGCATGTCCCACCGTTCTAGGGGAGTCCGTCAATAACGGTTGTTCCGATTCCGATCCAGATCAAGACGGTATTGATACGCAGGACGAAATCGATAATGGCACCGATCCTAACGATCCTGATTCTGACAATGACGGACTAACCGACGGGGAAGAACAAGACAACGGAACCGATCCCAACGATCCGGATACCGACGGGGATGGTGTCAGTGATGGCGATGAAATAGACAATGGAACCGATCCCAACGATCCGGATACCGATGGGGATGGCATCAACGACTCGGATGATGTATGTCCGACTGTTTCCGGGCAATCCGCGTTCTATGGTTGTTCCGATTCAGACCCTGACGGAGACGGTATTGATACCCAGGACGAAATTGATAATGGAACCGATCCCAATGATCCGGATTCTGACGATGATGGTGTTACAGACGGTGAGGAACAAGACAACGGAACCGATCCCAACGATCCCGATTCTGATGATGATGGACTGACCGATGGGGAAGAACAAGACAACGGAACCGACTCTAATGATCCGGATTCCGATGATGATGGTGTCAGTGATGGCGATGAAATAGACAATGGAACCGATCCCAACGATCCGGATACCGATGGGGATGGCATCAACGACTCGGTTGATGTATGTCCAACCGTTTCAGGACAATCCGCTTTCTATGGTTGTTCCGATTCAGACCCTGACGGAGACGGTATTGATACCCAAGACGAAATTGATAATGGAACCGATCCCAATGATCCGGATTCTGACGATGATGGTGTTACAGACGGTGAGGAACAAGACAACGGAACCGATCCCAACGATCCCGATTCCGATGATGATGGACTGACCGATGGGGAAGAACAAGACAACGGAACCGACTCTAATGATCCGGATTCCGATGATGATGGGGTCAGTGATGGCGATGAAATAGATAACGGAACCGATCCTAATGATCCTGATACCGATGGGGATGGCATCAACGACTCAGATGACGTATGCCCCACCGTTTCTGGAGAAACCAGCAATAGCGGTTGTTCCGATTCCGATCCAGATCAAGACGGTATTGATACGCAGGACGAAATCGATAATGGCACCGATCCTAGCAATCCAGATACTGATGGGGACGGTGTCAATGATGGGGACGAAATCAAAAATGGAACCGATCCGAATAACCCCGATTCAGATAACGATGGGCTCAATGATGGTGAAGAAATTGACAATGGAACCGATCCGAATAATCCCGATTCAGACAACGACGGATTAACCGATTTTGAAGAGACAATCATTGGTACCAGTCCTAACACCTATGACACTGATAATGATTGTATTTCTGATTATCAAGAACTCGTCAAAGGAACCGATCCCTTGAGTGTAGACTCAGATGGTGATGGCATCACCGATTGTACGGACGAGTTACCCTTGGATCCAGAAGAATTGCTGGATTCCGATGGGGACGGTATACCCAACAGTGAAGATACTGATGATGACAATGACGGATATCCTGATCAGATCCTTACCGGTACTCCTTTCATCTTGAATGGAGAGCTTGTAGAAATTCAATTTGACTTATTCCCAACCGATCCTAACGAATACGCAGACTTTGATGGTGATGGGATTGGAGATAATGAAGATCTGGATGATGACAACGATGGCATTCCTGATATTTATGATAGTTTCACAGTATTGGATGAAAGTTTTGATCCTTTTGGAGAACCCATAGATCCCAACTCAGAGGTCATCGAAAGAACCTACACCAGCCCTGTTGTTGAAATAGACAAAACCGTTTATCCTTCCCCTGTGCTAACCCCAGGAGGGAATAACCTTACTGAAGCTCGGTGGACGATTCGAGGAATCGAAAACAATCCTGGTTCCATTGTAGAGGTCTTCAATAGAAACGGACAACAAGTATTTAAAAAAGTTAATTACCAGAATAACTGGGAAGGCGAATTCAACAATGAAAGACTTCCGAGTGGTTCTTATTTCTATAAAATATATATACCTGAAACAAATCAGACTCTGGTAGGATGGTTATTTATTACTTATTAATATGAAAGATAATCTTAAAAATAGGATCCTAGAATTGTATCCTAAGTTTCCGAAAAAATTACTCGATATGCATCCCAACTTGACCAGTTCGGAAGTAGAGCTTTGCCTTTATTTAAAGTTTAATCTTACGGACTATGAAATTGCAGAAATGATTAACCGTAACAAAAGAACTATTGAAACCAAACGCTACCGACTTCGAAAAAAGCTCAACTTGAAAAAAACCGAGCGTTTGAATACTTACATTTTAAAGCTATAATTATGAAGCCTATTTTATTCTCCTTGATGGCTCTTATGCTACTTGGCTGTCTAGACAAAAAAAACACAGCGGTCGATCCCCTGGTAGAAAAACAACTTTTTCTGGAGTTGCAATTACAAGCCGAAGTACAGCTGGTAGGAAAATGGAAAGTGCGGAAAAAAACTTCTGGTTCCCGTTCTAATTCCACACAGAGTAAGTCATTCCTTGCCAATTGTTCTATTGAAAATTTTGAAATGTTTGGAAACCAAAATTTCATCATCAAAACTGTGGATGATAATGGGAATTTCAACTTTGTTACAGGACAATATTACAGCTATTTTGAATCTGTCGTAATTCAAGGAGAAATCCCAAGGATTTACTTGTTTGCTGCGGATTATGACCTAAAGGATACTGTGGATTTTGAAGCCGCCTTAGGCTCCATAGAAAACCTTGCCTTTACTTCCGATGGGATAGAGTTTGACTATATCCCCGGCAACTCGGATCTATGCCTCAACGCTCCCTATACCTATGAAGCTGCTAAAGAAGAGAAATTAGACGTCGATGGACTGGGAGAACAAGCCACAAATTTATTCCTAGATTGGAATCTGAAAAACTTGGTGGTTACCGTAAATGGTTCTGAGCTTTCCAATTTTCAATGTGAAATCATTGCCCAAAGTTTTGAAAATTGTTTTGATGAAAGTTGTGCCATTCCTAGTTATATCAGTCTTAGTATTACCGAATACGGAAGCTATTATTGGAAGTATCGTGATGTTAACAATAGCGTAGTTTCTATTGAAGATGCCTTTTGGAAATTTGACGAACGCGACCCAACTGCACAAACATTTTTGATAAAATACGATGCATTGAAGCCCTGGGATCTAGGGAATATCATTAAAATTATTAGGTTGGATAGTGCCACTATGGAACTCTTAGAAACTCGTGATTCGCTTGAGTATCGATACCTCTTTACGATCAATGACGTTGAAAATTGTACCTTCTAGGAAAAATTAAACAACATATCGTATGATTGTTTCCAACCAGCGATTGCTTTCCTTAGACCTTTTACGAGGACTCACTATCATCTTTATGATCATCGTGAACGATCCCGGTTCCTGGGATCATGTGTATCCTATATTACGCCATGCCTCCTGGAATGGCATTACCCCCACCGATTATATCTTCCCACTATTTTTGTTTATCATGGGATGTTCGGTAGTATTATCCATTGACAAACAACGGGCGCAATTTTCACGACAAACCTTGCTCAAAAAAATCCTTTTTCGAGCCTTAAAAATCTATGCTGTCGGGATCTTTCTTTGGCTTTGGCCCGCTTTTGAATTGGATCGTATTCGATGGGTAGGTGTATTGCCCCGCATCGCCTTGGTCTATTTGGCCTCTGCCTTGCTGTATTTATATACCACCCAACGAACCCAGCGCATCACCACAGTCGGAATTCTTATCGGTTATTGGATTGTCATTTGTTATGTTCCCATACCCGGCCTTGGAGCTCCAGATATATCCATTCCTGAAAAAAACTGGGCGCATTACATTGACAGTCTTTTACTACCAGGAGTCCTATGGCAAAAAACTTGGGATCCTGAAGGAATACTCAGTACGCTTCCAGCCATTGCCACTGGATTGCTAGGTGTTTTTGCAGGTAAAATATTACAACAAAAGGATTCGACTCTTCAAGACAAATTAATTCCCTTGTTTTTGATGGGAACTCTCTTGCTATTCTTGGGCGATATCGGTCAGTATTTTTTTCCTCTCAACAAAAACTTATGGAGCAGTTCATTTACACTACTAACCGCTGGCATTGGTTGTCTGGGGCTTGGAGCTTGTATTTACCTTTGTGATATCAAAGGATGGGGAAAGCATCTTAAAATGGCTCACGCCTTTGGGGTTAACTCCATTTTTTCATATGTGTTGGCCAGCCTTTTCTATTTGTTGTTTTACAGCGATCGCCTTTGGAGCGTTGGTCTAAACGAACTCTTTATGACCCATTTGGATGTGGGCTTGGTCTCAAAAAAGTTTTTATCTCTTAGCTATGCCCTCCTCTACGCAGGAGTCATCTGGATTCCTACCCAATACCTCTTCAAAAAGAAGATTTATATAAAATTGTAGTATCCTACTGGAGCGTTGCCATACACTCGATCTCCACCTTGGCTCCTAGGGCCAATCCACTTCCAGCAAATGCACTCCTAGCGGGAAGTTTATTTGGTGAAAAAAACGCTTTGTATGCTTTGGACATGGCAGGCCAATCCTTAATATCGGACAGCATGCAGGTGCACTTAAATACATGTTCCAAAGAAAGGTTCATCCGTTCCAAAAGCGCTTGAATGTTTCGTAACGCCTGCGCTGTTTCTGCAGTAATACCTCCTGAAACGACCTCATTTTTGGCGTTACTACCAATCTGTCCCGAAAGGTAAACCACATTGTTTACAATGGTGGCCTCGGAAAATGGCATCTCCTGCGCCAAATGTTCTGGGCTATTGATGTATTGAATCTCCTGAGCATTCATATAACCACTGCTAAACAACAAGACAATAACTATTTTTTTGAGTATTCCCACCAGCAGCAGCAAACGCATTTTTGTTTTTGAATCCATAATTCATTCGTTTATTTCAACAAGATAGACAAACCAAGGCAGCTTAACACAAACCGACCCATATTCAAAATAAATTGTAAATTAGATTCATTAACAATAAACATTTTTATAATGAAAAGACTGCTTTTAGTTGTGGCATTGCTTGGAATTACCTTTTCCACCTATGCTCAAAAGAAAGAAATGGCACAAGCATTTGACGCCAATTTTGAAATTACTTCCGCTAAAACCATAGAGGCCGGTCAGTATGAATGTACTGCTTCCGGACAGGCTGGTCCTTATGGAAGAGTGTATGTCACCTTTAACTTTACCAATAAGCTCAATAACACCAAAGGATTGGGTGAGTTTACGGGTTTTGGATGGTCACAAACACCTGAAGGAATTACAGAAGCCACCCTTCAAGGGATTACCCGAAATGAAGATGGAAAACTTATTGGCTATAGTTATGATGCACTTACCAATGGAAAAGTCATGCAATGGCGTGGAGAATTCGACTTTGTTGCAGGAACCATCAAACTCAAAGTCAAGGAAGTCCAATAAACGAACTCCCTATGCATTTAAAAGCCCTCCTTTGTGAGGGTTTTTTTATGCATTCCTATTACATTTTCCAGAAAGGAATGATTAAGTCTTTATTCAGATAGGGTTCCTTCACCTCTCCAGTAGCCCAGTTGATCTCTTTTGGTAAATAGACCCCGACAGTAAGTAAGTGTTTTCCAGGTTTCATCTGGGTAAGGTCAATGACAGCCAGTATCCCCTGTGCTTTCCTTTGAGGGTGCTTATAAAACCAAAAATCAGTTCCCATAGTCAGGGTTCCATCAATAAATAGCTCAAATCGCTGCGCATGACAAGAGAGTGCCTTTTCGGGATCCAAACGAAAGGTGTCCCTGTTGAATAAAAATACACCCGTTTCTGCTGGAATCAAATCAGGACAGAGATTTTTAATGATGGGGTCATCTGCTGTGGAAAGGTAAGGCAGGAAAACCTCCAAATAGTTTTTCTCTATCTGTAAAGAAGGAAGTGATGCTTGTTGCAAAAATGTATTTTGATCCCAAGTGTCATCATAAAAATTGGTCTCAATCGTCTGATTGAGCGCATAGGAAGGAAGGTATTTATGCGTTTCAATAAATATGTTATTGTAAATGAAAAACAACAATCCATAAGGAATCAAAAACAGCACCACCTTCCGCCCAAATTTATTGTCAATCAAATTGTAATAGAGCGGACGATAGATAAACGATAGTGTGATGAGACTATAGAAAAGGTATAAGGGGAAATAGAGCCGTCCTATTTTAGGAAGCTTCTTTAACCATCCCAAAGTGATAAAATCAATTAAGTAAATCCCTCCTCCAGCAAAATAGACAAAAACAACTCCCTCGAAAAAGGTATCCATCGGCGGTGGACTCCATTCCGAAAGAAGAATCAATCCAGAAGCAAAAAAGAAAAAAAGACCCGTAGAAATAATGACAAAAATGATCAGAAATGTAAACCCAAAAATGGAACTACAGAGTTTTTCCAGTCGATTAATAAAGGTGTCAAAATTGATAATTCTGTGTTCCAAAAAGGATTTGAATTTGGGGGTTAATTCTAGAGAATCAAAATCAATATCTCCAGATACATAGCGCAAGCCAATCGTACTTACCCAAAGGCCTCGAAACATCACATGCACAATCAGGTTAATCAGCAGTACAAACCACGATCCGATCAGGATAATACTCGGAACCGTTAAGGCCAGATCAATGGCAATAATACCTGTTGAAGTGACAGACGAATTATAAATAAATAGATTTAAAGGATCACGCGCTCCCACCAAAAGAAAAATGGCAAATCCAGAAATGAGTAATTCTAAATGCCAGCTTTCTTGTTGAAGGATTTCCAACCAATTGGATAGCGTCTGTTTTTCTTTTTTCTTCATTTTCTGCAATCGCCCTTTGTCGATTTCCTTTGGTACATCTCAAAAGATGCTGGAAAATCAAAATGGCTTGATTTATGGTCGTCCCTAAGATAATAATAAATGACCACTCCATTTGTTTTGATTCGAAAGGGATAAAAATTAATCCTATCTTTAATTCGCCCCAAGTAAAAACAGCACATGAAAAAGATACTCTTCGCATTTTTACTTATCGGCACATTCATCCAGTGTTCAAAAGGAGATTCCTCTGCAACTTTCAACCTTCTCTCATTAGAACAAAACTTTGGACCTCAGGCAACAGAGGTCCCATTTGAGGGTCAGTACACTTTTTTTAAAGATGTTTCCTATGGTACAAAGCCCCAAAACAAATTAGATATACTACTTCCTTCAGAATCCGATATCAAAGGAGTGGTGCTCTATTTTCACGGTGGTGCCTTTCTCTTTGGCACCAAAGAAGATCTATACCTAAGCCCTTCAAAAGAGTTTGTCCAAGCCCTTTTGGCAGCTGATATTGCGGTTATTAATGCTGCTTATACATTTATCAATGACAAACAGTCCGAAGGAGTTCTTACTGCCTTAGAGGAGGGAACTCAAGTCATTCGATTCACTGAAAGCAATGCTGCACTGATGGGAATTCCTTCTCAGCAAATCGTGCTCGCTGGTATCTCTGCTGGAGCAGGAATTGCCCAATGGAACGGTTTTCGTAACGAAACCAATGAGTCTATCCGTGGAATCGTAGCTTCTTTTGCGCAAAGCAGTTATGACCTCTACGAATGGGAAAAGCTGTTTTCCAATTACTCCGTGGACAGCCTTCGAACCAAATATGAAGAACTGGACGACCTTTTCACCGATTTCTACAACGGAGATGCTAGTGAAGAAAAAAGAGCTTTGTTGGATTATCGGAGCTTTATGGATGCCAACGATCCTTCTCTTTATGTATTCAATCCCGTTTATGAAGATGCTTTTATAGATGCCAACGACTCCTTAGATTTCAATGTGCTCTTCCATAGTGTCAAACATGCTGATTATCTCCGTCAAAAAGCGTTAAATGTTGGTCTTGACTTTTCGGGTAGCTACAAGGAAGCTCCTGAAACCTTTATCAAACGGGTCCTATCAGAGTAATTCTTCCTATCGCTTGAATTGAAGGGTGCAGTAAAAAGTTCGCGGCTCCGAAGGAATGATCCCAGGACCGGGGTATCCCGTAGCACGACGGGTGAAGTACGTGGCATCCAAAAGGTTATTGATTCCTGTTTCCAAACGCCAATTCTTAAATCCATAGGCCAGCGAAAAATCTACAACGCTGTAGGCAGGTATACTTCCCTCAATCCCCCGTTGATTGTCTAAAACATCTTGTGGTGCATTGGTGGCATCCGTAAATTGTTCTGAAAGATGCGTTAACAGCAGGCTTGAACTGAGGTTTTTCCAGCCCAATTGAAGTCCTGTTTTCAAATTTACTTTTGGAATAAATTCTACTTGATTGCCTTTGACTCCAACAGCGTCAGAAGCGATATATTCAGAATTTGTCAATGCAAGATTGGTAAAGAAATTTCCGCGAAGTGTCTGTTCTGAAAGTGATAATACCTTTACCAAATTCCAATCTAGCATTGCCTCCAGACCGTAAATAAACGCATCCCCAATATTTCCACGTCTTCTTTTGATGCTATTGTCCTCCGCGACAAAAAGAACTTCCCCCAAGCGTTGATTGTATTGCAGTCCAAAAAGGCTCACATCAAAGGAAAGTTTATCTGCGTAATTCCCTCGAATTCCAAGATCCGTCGTCATTCCTTTTTCATCCGTGATATTATTATCAATAACATAGGATGGATTGGTCACTCGGATATCGCTAAAAGTCACCGAGCGAAAGTTTTGACTCAGATTGGCATAGCCCTCTACGGATTTTGAAAAATCATACGCAATTCCAATTCCTGAAAGCACAAATCCTCTTTCAAAAATTCGATCATCGGGAATACTCTCATTTAATATTACATTCTCCGCTAAATCAAGAACTATGTTTTGAAAATTACCATCACTTTCCGTCTTGATATATTCCGCACGAAGCCCAGGCGTAATGCTCAATTTTTCTGTAATCGGAAATATATTTTCAGCAAAAAAAGCAAGGTTTTGATTGGGAAAAAGAAAACTTGCCTGTCTTTCATAATTCGGGAAATCAGTGGTCGCAAAACTAAAATTGGGATCTCTGCCAGTACTCCCTGGGCCTTGTTGCTGGGTATTATAAGTGCTGTAAAACTTGGCCCCTAACAGTAATGCGGCTTTTTTATTTTTCAAGTTATAGCGATGGAGCCAGCGTGTTTCAACCCCCCAATTTTGAAAATGATCCACCAATAATTCTCTTGGATAGTCATCGGCATCTGGCTGTGAAACTCGGTTTTCACGAAACCCAACCGCCTCTCGACTCGCATCCAAACCAAAAAACTGTACACTGAGATCCGTATTAACTGAAAAACGATGGTCCACTCGAAAAGCGTACAACTTCCAATCCACATCAAACCAGTTTCGCGCGCGGTTGCTATAGTTGGGGTTTTCGTAGAACTGCGCATCTGTGAGCCCTCCCGCTTGCTGAGCCAAATAATTAAAATAGCTGACTTCTGCCGTGAGTTTGGTTTCCTCTGAAAGTTGATAACTCAGATGTGCATGGGTGTTTCTGCTACTATAGGCCGAATGGGCTCGCCACCCCTTCCCTTCTTTATAGTTGTGATAGGTATAATATTTTAACTTGCCTTGGGTTCCACTTAAACTGCTAAAGTGTGTGATTAAACCATAGGATCCTATGGTTTGTCGACTGATCAATTCCAAGGGCTTTTTACTTGGCTTACGAAACCGGAAATTCACCAAACCGCCAAACTGTGTGCCGTATTGTAAGGAAGCTGCCCCACGAATAATCTGAATTTCAGAAAGCGCTTCTGCTGGAGGAGTGTAATAACTTTCGGGATACCCCAATACATCGGCACTGATATCGTAATTGTTTTGACGCGTATTGAAATTAGCCGATCGACTTGGGTTCAGTCCTCGTCCGCCAATATTCAACTGAAGACCCGCATCACCATTTTCGTATATATTGAGTCCCACGACTTGGCTGTAAATCTGTCTTGGTGCATTGGCCGCAAGATTTGCTGTTAGTTGATTCAGTTGAATGACTTCATTTTTCTTACCCGCATACAAAGCGGTTCCTTCCACTTTCTTTAAACTTCTCAGTGCAAAAAGCTGTTTGCGTCTTTGCCACAAGACCACTTCGGATAGGTTTTCCGATAAGGGTTCCAATGCGATATTAATCTCAGTGGTTTCTGCCACCGCAAGCTCAATTTCTTTTACAGTATAGTTATAACTGTAGATCACCAGCTTGTAATCCCCTGAGGGAAGATTGTTAAAAATAAAGCTCCCGTCCGATGCAGTCTCTTGTACGGCCCCTGTTTCAGTTAGATACACCTCTACAGCCGCCAAGGCTTGGTTGGTTTGGTCAACAACCTTTCCCGATAGGGTCCACTGAGCAAATAGGTTGGACATGCCAAACAGCAGCAAACAAAGAATCCTAAATCCCCTCAATCGCATCGTTAAATGGTAAAATCCATGTTTTATGTCGGAATGATTCTTTTTCAACAGATAGATTCACGTTGGGATCGATGAATGGTTGGCTTAAACGACCATTTAAAGATACGTAGGATTCTACATACACTTCAACATTTTGATGGCCTTGTTTTGAAAAATGCTCCGTGAGGAAATGGGCGTATTCTAAAATAAAATCAGGTTGAAAACTCATCTGTTTTTCTTGAAAGGCTGTCAAAAAATCGGAATTGTCAACATAAAATCGTTTTCCTGATTGGCCGTCAACTATTTTGAATTGTGCATAGCCCGTTTTTTCCATCAACATTACCCGCCACGAAAATCGATACCCTTCCTCGGTCCAAAACAATTCCCCGGGATACAAAAGGTAGCGCCATGGAAAAAGCAGTTGAAAGAGTAGCAATCCTGCGACAATATAGGGAGCCATCAACCCTTTGAATCTTTTTTGATGCGATTCTGGTTTCTTTTTTTGGATAATAAGGGCGCTCCATGATCCCGTAAAACGATGCATAAATGCAAGAATTTTTTGATGCAAAGATGGATCAAAAAACACAAGACTACTCACGATCATGATGTAGGGAAACATCCCGATGGGAAACAAGATTCCAGTCATCAAATGAAACAGTATAACAAATACGAAAGCGAATTTTCGTGTGGGGCGCCATAACAATAAAAACGGAATGAACAGATCGTACAAAGCACCTGACCAGCTAAAGAAATAATGAACCCATTCTTGGGTGAGAAAATTCCCCAGGAAAGGAATAGCAACTTTGGACGGCAACCATATTTTAAGCGGCATTGCCTCCAGCATCCAGTCGCTGTTGAGCTTGGCAAGCCCCGCGTAAAAATAGACCGTTCCCAAAAGCAGTTTCAACGCGTCCAAATTCCACCGTGGAATCCATCTATTTCGTTCCCTATCAGCTTCTGTTTTGGACGTCCGCATTGCATCCACTGAAAAATACTGCCCCGCTGGAAGAAAACACAAAACCAAACTTAATACACTGATGAAATAATAGTGGTTTAAATAGGTGGTTTTATCCATCAACTCGATATAGGTAAAACTGAAGAAAAACAATGCTATAGCCCATCGATAATACAACCCGACCATTACCAATAATGCACTAATAGCACAGACAACAAACAAAAGATAAGTGTAAACTCCCAATGGCTTAACCCATTCAAAACCGTAGAAACTAAAATGAAATAAAGGCTCTAAATAGAGTTTTTCAATCCAACCGTTCGCCCAAAAGCGAACCAAACTTGCAAACATCAATGCGCCAAATAAAATACGAAAGACTGCCAATGGAGCAGCCTCTGTATGTAATTCAAAGTATTTGTTGCTCTTGCGTTGCATTTTTAATCCCCATCTGCGTCTACAAAATCAATCGTAATGCTCATGGCACTAACCATATCAACCTTCAGCAAAGGAACCAAGCGCTGAACAGTATCATAGGCCTCAAGAAACTCTATGGGAGGTTGTTGTTGGAGTTCTTCTTTAAAACTTGCCAAAGTAGCAACTCTTGTTTTTGCTTGATCAAACTGGGTATTGATCAAAAGACTCAAATCCGCTCCTTCTTTTACGGCATTGAGAGCTGTAATGTATGTCGCCAAACTTTGGCCATCGGGGGCATCGCCATAGCCTTTTCCATTAAAAAAGTCTTGAACCGCTATAAGTCCTGTTAAGAACAAATGTTTGGAGTAGTTCCCATGGTACAAGGCTTCGATATTTTGCTTCATCACTGCTCCTGAGAATACGCCTGCAGGAATTCCCATTTTTCCCGCACGTAAATGCTTCTCAAAATAAAAGATAAAATCATTCACAAGACGATCTACAGAAGCCGTTGCTGAATTTCCGTCATTGGCTACAAAAGTATCACGGTAACCCGATTCCCAACCCATTTTGACTGTTTCTGTAAGTGCTTTCATATCTGCAATCAGAGCGAGCAAATAGTTCCCATACGCAATCCCTTGAGACCCTGAATAAAACGCAAGCGTTTCGTTTTTGGTTTCAGCCAACCCAAACAACAAATAGTCCAAGGCTGGAAAGCCCTTGGCAACCCGATTGGAAGATAGGTTTAGATTGTAGGAACCTTCCTGAATATTCCTTAAAATCAAATCGGTATTGGAAGGGTATATATTGATGTTTAAACGGTAATTGATCGCCTCGGCTGGACCAATCTCAAACATTGAAATTTTCTGCCACACTGTGTAGGCATTCTCCCACTGAGATTGAAGTGCCGTAAGGTTGGCGTCACTGGGAGTCTCGGTAAACTGCGTCGCCCGAGCCTCAAGAGTTTGAAGCTGGGAAAGAAAATCGGCATAACCGGGTTGAATAATAGCATCGGCCCAGTGGGCTAACATGCTTGAGCGATCAAAATTTACGGCAGCGCCAATGGAAGATTCGTTTGGAGAAGTAGGGTCGTCCTCCGAGCTGCATGCAATCAACAGCCCTCCTAAAACTAGTAATACAATCCTTTTCATTAAATCCTTTTCATGACCAAAAAAGGAGCCTTCGAAAAAGCGCCTTTTTGGTCTGACAAAAATATGTTTTTTATTCATTTAATTAAGCTACTACACAATTATTAGTCTTTGGCTTCCGCTACTGTAAAATTGAAACGCGAAGCGATTTCCGTTGAGATGGTTTCTAGGGTGGTAGGACTAACTTCCCAGAATCCATTTCCTGTTGTTATTTGATCTAAAAAGCTAAGAACCTCTGCACGACTAAAGTAGGGCGAATTGGTTCCTGGCTTTCGGGTAAACTGCAAGCTATATATAAAGCCATAGCCCTCGGATAGGTCATGAAAGGCAGCGCCGTAATCAGGTGTTTCTGTGGCCAGTGCGTTTTTCCCTTGTTGCAAATAATACACCGCACGAACCGCAACCACCTGAGAAATATTTTCGCGTAGAATGGCTGTTTGAGCATCTCTCAATGTGTAATCTTTCGCAACAATAGCGGCACGACCCAATGCAAAAGCATCAAAAATGGTCTGCGCCATTCCTGAAAAATCAGAATCAGCATCCACTTTGCCCAAATACTTATTCAAAAAACTATCATCCGATCCTATTGTTTCATTTGGATTGGCCTTGTCTGCTGAAGTACCATACAAATACCCATAAGCTTCATCCCACTTATGTTCCATATTGGTATATTCTTTGCTGTCAGCAACAACCCCGTTATTATTGTTTTCCTTATTGCTGCCCGCGTACAACACACCCGTACTGATATAATTATTAAGAATTTGATCGACCATTAAAGCCCCAATCAACGATTTATTAAACGCCTGATTGTACTCCAATCCTTTTGCGCTAACATATCTCGTGCTACTTCCGTCAGCAATCTGTCCAGCAACACCTGCACTCGCTACCGTATTTTGAGCAGGAAAAGTTTCGTTCACTTGGGCTGTCAACCAGCCTTCAAAATCAGCGCGAACAGCAGCAGATCCCGCAGCATTCGATTCAAAAAAATCCTTCGATGCGGCCGTTTTACTTTTTACATTTTTAGAAGAACTGTTCAAGTCTTCATTTGAAAATGAACTGTTCTCATTGGAAAACATATTAAGAAGGATCGTCTCCGTAGCACTAAAATCTTTCATGCGGTTGATGATTTCATTGGCCATTTGAATTCGTGTCGTTTGACCCGAAAAACTGACTGTGCTGTTTCCATCTCTTTCAAAAGAATAGGTTTCAGGAGTGTTCACAACGACCATTGTGTCATCATCATTATTTCGAGTACAAGCAGACATACCTACTAGTAAGCATGCTAAAAGTAAGATTCGTTTTTTCATTTATTTAGACTCATTAAAATTAATTATGGTCCAAATATAGCAATTTCCTTATTTTTATTTATACTAAATAAGCGTTATTTTAAATTTCTTTTTTTAAAGCCTCTTTGGTCATCCAACACCTTGTATTTAGGTTCATTTCCTAGAATAATTAGTATCTTTCTTTGCTTCATAAGGAGAAATTGATTCCTTAAGAGTTCTTAAAAAAGCTATCTAACACAAAAATTATGATTCAAAGAATCGTACTGAGTTCCCTTATGATTGGTTTGCTTGTCCTCCCCGGCCAAGCCCAATCCAAAAAATCACAAAAAAAGCAAACATCAGATTCATCTTCCCGTTATCATCATCTTAAATGGCGTAACATTGGCCCCTTCCGAGGCGGTAGAAGTGTGGCTGCCGTTGGGGTGGTTCAGGAGCCCCACACCTTTTATATGGGAAGCACAGGCGGTGGACTATGGAAAACCGAAGATGCGGGCATCCAGTGGAAAAATATTTCAGATGGTTTCTTCAAAACAGGAACCGTGGGTGCTATTGCAGTAGCGGAGAGCGATCCGAATGTCGTCGTCGTCGGTATGGGCGAACATGCTGCAAGAGGTGTCATGACTTCCATGGGTGATGGTGTTTATATCTCTACGGATGCTGGAGCAACATGGAAACACAGCGGTTTAGAATCAAGTCGTCATATTGCCAATATTGAAATTCACCCACAAAACCCCGACCTCATCTATGTGGCAGTTCAAGGGGCGCAATACGGTCCAAGCAAAGAGCGTGGTATTTATAAATCCCAAGACGGTGGGAAAAGTTGGAAGCAAGTTTTATACAAAGGGCCCCATGTGGGAGCGGCATCCCTAAGCATGGATAAAAACAATCCGCGTATCTTATACGCTGCCCTTTGGGATCACCAACGAACCCCATGGCAGATGGTCTCTGGGGGCAAGGGTTCGGGTATTTACAAATCAACCGATGGAGGGACACATTGGGAACAACTCAGCCAAGGGCTTCCCGAAATGTTTGGTAAAGCAGGAATTTCAGTAAGCCGTGCTGATTCCAATCGCGTTTATATTAACCTGGAAGCCGAAGGCACCCAAAGTGGAGTATATCGTTCCGATAATGGTGGGAAAAACTGGAAACAGTTTAGTAAAGACCGAATTACGGTGGCCCGGTCTTGGTATTATATGGAAGTATTTGCCGATCCAATCGATGCCAATATTGTTTATGTGCTTAATGCCCCCGCCTTAAAATCAATCGATGGTGGGAAGAGCTTTCAGACCCTACCTACTCCCCATGGAGACAACCATCATTTGTGGATTCACCCACACAACAATCAGATTATGATCAATGCCAATGACGGAGGGGCCAATGTCAGTCTCAACGGAGGCAAATCTTGGAGCAGTCAGCAAAACCAACCTACAGCACAATTTTATCGGGTTATCGCCGACCAACAAGTCCCCTATCATGTTTATGGGGGCCAACAAGACAATTCATCTATTGGCATCAAAAGCCGAACCTATGGTCGGAGTATCGGCTGGAAAGATTGGTATTCTGTCGCAGGTTGTGAAAGTGCCTTTTTGGCTTTTGACCCGCTAAATCCCAGCCTTATATATGGTGGTTGCTACCAAGGGATTTTGCAACGGTGGGATCGGAAAACAGGCAATGCCAAATCCATCAAAGAATACCCCGAATTAGCCCTTGGAAATACGCCCAAAGACTTTAAATACCGGTTTAATTGGAATGCCCCTGTGCTTACGGCCCTCAAAGACTCCAATACGATTTACCATGCTGGGAATGTCGTCTTTAAATCCACCGATAAGGGCCAGTCATGGGAAGTAATCAGTCCTGACTTGACGCGCAATGAAAAAGAAAAACAAGTTCCTGGAGGGGTGCCGTTTACCAATGAAGCCGCTGGCGGAGAAAACTACAATACCCTGATGAGCCTAGCCGTTTCTCCTCATAGTGAAATGGAACTTTGGGCAGGTAGTGACGATGGACTGCTACACCTGACACGTGACGGTGGAAAAAAATGGTTAAATATAACTCCCAAGGGAATGAAAGAGGGCATCATCAACAGCATCGATATCTCGGACTCTACTCCTGGCAAAGCTTATATCACTCTGATGCGTTACAAGTTTATGGATCTAAAACCCTATGTCTATAAAACAGAAGATTACGGACAAAAATGGGAATTGATCACCGATGGGATTGAAGGAAAGCACACCTTTGTACGGGTTGTCCGTGCCGATAAAAAAGTCCCCGGGCTTCTTTATGCGGGAACCGAAACAGGACTGTATGTGTCTACCAGCGATGGCGAAAAATGGGCACCACTTCAGCTTAACTTGCCTGTGGTACCGATCAATGATCTCTTCATTCAAGACAATGACTTAATTGCCGCAACAGCCGGCCGTTCTTTTTGGATCTTAGATGATTTGGCACCACTGCAACAGCTGTCAGCACCTAAAGAGCCCACTGTTCTAACCCCAAAACCCAGCTATCGTATTTTTAGTGGACAATCAAAGTCGCCTCTCTTAGGGCAAAACCCTTTGCCCGGTGTGATTTTGGACTATTATCTGCCCAAAGTACACGATTCCTTGGTGCTACGCTTAGACATCCTAAAAGGGAATAAAGTCATTCGATCTTATTCAAATCAAAAAGGTGACAATGTACGATCATGGGCCGGAGGCCCCCCAAAAAAACAACTGCTTCCTGCCAAGGAAGGGTACAATCGTTTTGCCTGGGACTTAAACAAAGAAATGCTCCCAGCCGTAGATGGGGTTTTTGTTTATGGAAACTATGCCGGCAGTGCCGCAGCACCGGGCTCCTACACTGCTCGATTGCAGGTTGATGGTAAAGAGTCCCAAGCTCCCATCCATTTGATCGCCGACCCGAATATTGTTGCAAATGCCAAAGACTATCAAGAACAAGAAGCCTTGTTGGATGCTATTGATGCACAAATTCGAGACATCCATAGCAGTGTAACCAACATGCGAGAAGTTCAAAAACAATTGGCTTTTTGCCTTAAAAATATTCAAGACAATGCGGACTATCAAAACTTGTATGAGCAAGGTCAAACGTTGGAAGATGCCTTAATTGCATGGGAGAAAAAACTCATTCAACCCGATCAAAAGACCTTTCAGGACGTCATTAATTTTAACAACCAGCTCAATGCAGAATTTATGCATCTCAAAGGCTATGTTGATACTGCTGACCCTGCCGTTACGCAGGGTGCCTTGGAGCGTTTTGACGATTTGAAAAAAGAATGGGGAGCTGCTTCAGAAGCGCTTCAACGTTTGATCACAAACGAAATCGCCACTTTCAATCAGGCCTATCAAAACTTGAAAATTCCAGTATTAACCATTCCTGAATAAACTCATTACCCTTTAAATACATCATCCTATGTCGCTTAAAAAAATTGTATTCCTTAGTGTTTTGATGGCCATGCCTCTGCATGGGCAATACTCTAAGTCATTCTTGAAAAAGAAAAAGAAAGAAGTCACCCAAAAAGTGGCCGACCGTCACAAGCAAAGTCAAGTCATGGTTGATAAGATTTTTAGTTTTGCCGAACTCGGTTTCCATGAGGTAGAATCTTCGACTTATCTAACGGGGCTTTTGGAAAAAGCTGGATTTGAAATCACCTATGGGCTCTCTGGAATTCCAACGGCTTGGATGGCACAATGGACCCAAGGAAAAGGAGGCCCCGTCATTGCCTTGGGAAGTGATGTGGATTGTATCCCCAAAGCTTCACAATATCCTGGAGTCGCTTATCACAAACCCATGGTGGAGGGAGCTCCCGGGCATGGAGAAGGACACAACGCCGGTATTCCGTTGAACATTACCGCTGCACTTAGTGTGCAAGAAATCATGAAAAAAGACAACATTCCAGGAACGCTGATCTTATGGCCGGGCATTGCAGAGGAACTCGTTGCTTCCAAAGCATGGTTTGTTCGAGATGGATATTTTGACGATGTTGACATGTGCATCTTCACCCATGTAAGTAGTAACCTTTCCGTTTCTTGGGGGGAGGCTCGAGGCACCGGACTCATCTCCGTTGAATACACCTTTGAAGGAGAGGCTGCACATTCTGCAGGATCCCCTTGGCGTGGACGCAGTGCTTTAGATGCCGCTGAATTGATGAATGTCGGCTGGAACTACAAGCGTGAACATTTACACCCCCTCAAACGATCGCATTCCATCTTTACCGATGCTGGCGATCAACCCAATGTCGTTCCTTCCAAAGCCTCTATTTGGTATTATTTGCGAGACATAACCTATGAAGGGATCATGAAGATGTATAAAGATGCCAACAACATTGCAGCGGGTGCTGCTTTGATGACAGACACCAAAGTTAACTCAAGAGTGGTGGGCACCGCTTGGCCACGACATTTCAACAAAATTATTGCCGAAAGTATGGATAAAAACATCCAAGCAGTCGGGTTGCCCAAATGGTCACAAGCCGATCAACAACTGGCCAAAGCCGTTCAAAAAGAAGTCCAATCAACCAATCTAAATGGCCTTGCTACAGAGCTTAGCGGTTTGGGGAAACCCTCCAAAGTGAAAGTTAGTGGTGGTTCGGACGATATCGGAGACGTCTCTTGGACCGTTCCCACTGTTACCCTCCGTTTTCCCTCCAATATTCCTGGCTTGCAAGGGCATCACTGGTCTAACGCTATTACCATGGCCACGCCCATTGCACACAAGGGAGTCACTGCTGGGGCCAAAGTTGTTGCCATGACCGTATTGGATTTCTTGATAGATAAAAGCCTGCTTCCTCAGGCCAAAACCTATTTCAATGAAGTTCAACAGAAAGAAACCACCTACCGCCCGATGATCACACCAAACGATCCTCCACCAATAACACTCAACACAGACATCATGCGGACTTTCCGACCGCAACTGGAAAAATTCTATTATGATGAAACGAAATACGATAGTTATTTGGAACAGTTGGGAATCGAATATCCCCGTCTGAAAACAAAACAATAAGACTCTTTTAGAAACAAAAAACCGCCGGATGTGAAGTCCAGCGGATCAAAAAAATTCAGTTTATGAAAAGCTGATTTATGGTTATAAATCGATCAAACATAATTGATAATTTTCAGATGAATAGTAATAAAAGTCACAATTACATGGAAAAATCAGGCTGAAACCACCTTTCATTCCCATAAAACAGACGAAAATTTCAATTCTAAAAAAATTAATAATCCTTTGACAACCACACATTTTGTAGTCCTTTTTTGATTTGTCTTAACCCAACAGAGAAAAGTAATTCGTTTGGATTCGATAAAGAGGATTCATTATATTCAAAAGGAAATGGCTTCATTGACCGTTAACTAAATTTAAACTGCCATGTCTAACCGTTATATGACTTTCAGAATAAAACACATCGTACTTGGCCTATCAATCAGCCTAATGGGGTTTGTTTGTATGGGACAAGAATTGTCCTTTGTGGCAGCTCCCAACGGACTCAACTTAAGAGATCAACCTTCTTTAAGTGGAAAAGTAATTTCTTTAGTAGAATTCGGAACCCTTGTCACTATCCAACAAGGAACAGGCCAATTTATAACTGTCAAAGATGACGACAAAATTGTTCGAGGTGAATGGGTTAAAATACATTTTCGAGATCAAAACAAAGGCTATCTAAGAGGCTTTTTGTTTGATGGGTTTTTGACTGACGATAAAAGTTTGGTTATAAATTACGACTCCATTCTTCACCAAGGATCCAAAGGGCATACTGGATACTCAATCAAAAATATTTTTGAATTGACAAAAAAGTTGAAAGTAAAAGCTGGTCCAATTAGTGAAATCTCCAAAACGCTCAGATATGAATTTGGGGATATCGAATACTCTGAAGAGGAAACAATTCCTTTCGATGCTTGTTCAGAACAGGACGCAATAATATTATTCTCTAACCTAAGAGACTATTGGCTTGATAAGGAAACCGTTGACTGGACGGATAGTCAAAAAATTAATGACATAGAAGAGCAAGTTTCATTTGAAAACACAAAAAGCCACTTTTGGGAAGATCAGATTACCGTTGTTCGCAACAGAATCACAGGAGAAATAATTCGAATCTCAAGAGCCACAAGAGGAGAAGGCGGTGGTGGGGGTGGTTCCATTGTAAAAAAGGCAAAAAACAAGTGGGTTTACAGCACTAGTAGTTTTGCTGATTGAACTTTTTTACACTCTCTACAATCCAAAAGCATTCACTACAAACCCAAAATATTTGTTCGTGAAAGAACTACTAAATTTTTTTCCAATAATGATCTAAGCGTTTTGTTTAGTTTGCCATTGTCCATAGAGCGGTTCGGAGTTTCTTGAAGCTCTTCAATTTTAGTGAGAGATTCTCCTTTCCTGAATTTTGTTAAGGCTTTAATTATTCTTGGGCAATCTTCTGTGTTCCCGGTAGATTGTATTTGCAGATATACCCTGTTCTCATAAAGGTGATTGATGTCCGTTGGCCTGATCGCTCCCTCACCATAATCTCTGCGATAGTAATTCCCATACTCATAAATAAAAAAAGGATGGGTTGCATTATCGGAAAAATAATACAGCACCGTATTCCCATAGGAACCATCAATTGGATCCCAAGAACTTTGTTTTATATGCTTTAAAAGACCCTTTGAATCAATATAAAAAAGGATCTCCTCATCAGGAAAAGACAAATATCGTTCCTGGTTATGATCAAAAAAAACAGCCCCCGAGAAATACGCATCCATCACGATATTTTCATGATCTTTTTCTACTAGAAAAACGGATTGATCCCGCTCTCTTTGAAACATCTGGAGAACCTTGTAGGTGCTTTTATCTTTTTCAATTCTACTGTAAAGTTCTCTAATATCTTGAATTTCTTTGTTCAAATTATCAGGAACAAAAATTTCTGTGGTTCCCTTTGTGAAACAGTCCGAAGTTGTCTTTTGAAATTGGATAAAATTCGTTGCTGCAATCAACCAAACAAAGGAGGTCGTTTGATAGATAAAAGTCAAAAAACTAAAACGCATACAAAAATAGTTATTTGGCTTATGGTCAGTGTCTTATGTGTCAAAATAGTGCTTCATCATCTGTTTTCAAAAACTCCTATTTTTTGTTTAAATTAGGAATTATATTTAAAAATCGTCAAATGGATTTAATTTATATTGCTGTTGCTGTTGGAGGATTGTTTGTGCTAATGATTATTTCAACCTACAACACTCTTATTCGCTATAAGAATAATGTTAAAAAAACATTTTCGTCGATTGACGTCCAACTTAAAAGGCGAAACGACCTAATCCCAAACCTCATGGAAATGGTCAAAGGATATATGAAGCATGAAAAGGAACTTTTAAGCTCCCTTACGCAGGCCCGAACTTCCATCATGAATGCTTCAGCCAATCAAGATATTGATGGATTAGCCAAAGGTGAGAATATGCTTCAACAATCCCTAAAGTCCATTTTTGCGGTTTCTGAAGATTATCCAGACTTAAAAGCCAGTCAGAACTTTTTAGAGTTACAAGAAGCACTTGAGGAAACTGAAGATCAAATTGCAGCCGCTCGAAGAATTTATAATGAGAGTGTGAATTTATTCAACACAAAAACAGAAGTATTTCCCTCAAATATAATTGCCTCCATGTTCGGATTCAGAAGAGAACAATTGTTTCAAATCGAATCCAGCGAACGTAAAAATGTTGCTGTTAAATTTTAACTTTTGAGGAAAAAATATTTTTCAGGCCTTCCCTATTCTGAGGAAGATTATCAAAAAGGATCTGAGCGTCTTAGTGATACTGTTTCTCTTCCAGAAGATTTCGTTTCACTAGATAAACAAAAAGAAATCCTAAAAAACATGAAAGAGCTGATGGCTCAGCATTACTTTTTGATTTCCAATAAAAAACACCCTCTAAAGCACAAATTATCATGGTTTGCTCTGTGTGTTTTGATTGCTAGTGTTTTTGGTCCTGTCTATTTCATTAACATCGAATATAGGTTTGTCGGTTTTGACACATTGGAAGCCATTTATTTTTTCATCGGATTGATTTTGATTAAAATCTATTTTTCAGGCTCATACAACTACGCACATTTGGCCAAAGATTTGGTAAAACAATGCGTAGCAATAAATAATGGCTGGCTTTATGATTCCAAAGTCAATTATTCAAAAGGGCGGGATTTAAATGCTGAATTCCCAGAGGTTTTCTATCATGGTAGTAAAATAGTGGGGGTTGATGATGAGATTTTTGGGGTTAAGAAAGTAGAGGCAAAGGACTACTATTTCAAATCCGGTTTGTACAAATACAAAGTTAAAAGACAGCGTAAATCTCGTTGGTATTACCCCGAAAAATTAAAGTACAAAACCATAAGCACTCACTATGTTTATATTCGTCTGAATAAAAAAATCAATACGCAATTCTTACTAGTGCCTGAATTTGCTAAAGGCATTTTTAGCAACTTTGGAAATAAGGAGATAAACCTAGAGTCGCACGAATTCAATAAACTTTTTAGATTTCAATATCAAGGAAAAAAAGCGGATCAAGAATTGGAAATTGCAAAAAACTTAAGTCCCGCAGTACAGCTTGGATTGATCAAATTGGCTCAAAGAAGAAACAACTTTAAATTTTTGTTCTCAGAAGATACTTTAGTTTTTATGTTCAATGGATCACTGGTTTCGGGACTTGAAACAAGCATTTTTAACTACAATGGTGTAAAAAAGACAGATATAGACGCCATACAAAAGGAAATCCTTGAAATAATCGATTTATCTGTTCAAGTAACCAAATACTTAGACTAGAAATAGCTTACGTTAGACGTTTTACATTATCCATTTATTGCAACCACTGTCGCTCAACTAATAATAGTAGGTGTTAATGCTATTGATGAAGATTTGAGCACATTGCTTCTGTAATCAACCGTTTTATTTTTAGCTATTACGCAACTCTCACGATATTACAAACTACCTAAACGCGGTTCGAAAACCACAGAGAAACAGCACAAGGATTTATCATTCTTTGTCGATTAGCGCCAAAAATCAACTGCATTTAGTGGTTGCTTAATTGTAAGAAAAAAACCCTTCACGTATCGTGAAGGGTCATAAATGTTACTGTAGTGTAGTAGTGACACTTGTGGAGAAGAGCGCTCCATTACTATCTTCCGTTAGTTTCCGGTGTTTATATCCAATAAGCTGATATTCTGAATCTTAAAGATTAGTGTGTACGCTATTATCCACTGTTAGTGGGTAATCTTGTGCAATAGTTTAGGCAACTATCCAGGCAACCGGGTAGTTGTAAGTCTAATTTTAATAAAAGATTCTCATGAAAATGAAATTGAAACACCCCAATCAATCCAAACCTAGTTTAATCCTTTGTTATGCAACCCTTCAAGATGGTGAACGCTTTGTCTATTCCACTGGTGAAAAGATTGAGCCACACCTCTGGGACGCTAGGGTCCAACAACCAATAAGGACCAAGGTCCAAAAGGATCAAGAGACCATCAATTCGATTAATCTACAACTGAACCGATATCTTGAAGCTTATCAGCAACTAAAGAATCACTTTCGATCGACCGATCAGGTTCTAACCAAGCAAGTATTGAAGGCTGAGTTTGATCAGCATTTTAAAAACATTCGTTCTATTCGGGGCTTCTGGGAGTATTATTCTTCTTTCTGTGAACTCAATAACAAGTCAGGGAAATGGCAACCCTCAACTTGCCAACGGTATAGCGTGTTAAAGAACTTGCTTCTAGAGTTTGAGGACATTAATGGATCTCTTTCATTAGAAAAGATAAACCGCCGTTGGTATGCCGATTTTAAGCACTTCTGTGAGCAGAAGAAGAAACATCAGGTAAATACCTTCGCTAGAAACTTAGGGCTGCTTAAAACCTTCCTTGGGTATTGTTTAGAAGAAGGTCATACTAAGAATGATCAATTCAAAAAGTTCGTTGTAAAACGAGAGGTCACTCACCAGGAGGTTTTAGATATGAATGAAGTTAAACGAATGTATGCCTTTGACCTGAGTGAAAACAAACGCCTAGAGCGTGTTAGAGATGTTTTTATACTGGGATGCTTAACAGGCATGCGGTACAGTGACTACAAACGCATCAAAAGAGAAAACATAGTCAACGATGTGATTAGAATGAGAGAGGTAAAGGATAAATCTAAAACTCTAGAAATCCCGCTCTCAAGTTGGGCGAAAGAAATACTAGAAAAATACAACTACAACTTGCCGGTCATTTCAGAGCAGAAGTTCAGGGAGTACATCAAAGAGGCAGCAAGGTTAGTAGGGTTCACTGAGCAGGTAATTAAAGCATCACGGATTGGAAACACCATCAAAGAAGAAAGCATAAGAAGATGTGATTTAATCAGTACGCACACGGCAAGAAGAACATTCATTACAATCATGAAGAATAAGGGGGTTCCAGATAAGGTGATCATGAAGATTACAGGACACAGATCACTATCTTCTTTCCATCGCTATTACAGACCCAATGATGAAGACGTTTCAAACTTTATGAAAAATGTATGGGATTGACTATTCGAAAAAACACAGAAAGGATTTTCTGTATTTTTTAGAGATGTTAATGCAATGCTAATAACAAACTTGGAAATCCTTTTTTCATTTTAAAAACAGTTCTGAAATTTGTCAAAAATCTAATTCATGAAGTATAATTTTATAGAAGATGATGAAGTGACAAAAGGACTAGCTAGAACCTTGATCAAATTAACAGAGGCACAAGAAAAAACCATAGAAATCATTTTACAAAAGGTGGTTCCAACGATTGAATCCATCCATGATCAAGTTCTTGAAAAGCCTGAGTACCTCTCCGTTGGTCAAGTCGCATTAATTGAGGGTGTTTGCGAAAAAACTATCCGAAACCGAATTAAAGAAGGGACTATACCTGCAACAAAAAATGATGGAGAACGCTCCTACAAGATCCCAAGCCTCGAGTATTACGAAACGCGTACAGAGATAAAATCTAGAAGCAGCTATCGGAATATAAGCTAATCATAAATCAAAATTTACTGCGTGATAAAACTGTAGACTCCTGAGCTGGCTTTGTTCTCATCGGCATCTATAGCGATGACTTTCCAAT